>Ga0208814_1000019_pt1 | contig 141768 bp, 141 predicted proteins | sample MalvirAntarct_55_FD_184253 | JGI IMG/M metagenome (GOLD analysis project Ga0208814, IMG submission 184253) | Marine viral communities from the Global Malaspina Expedition - Malaspina viral metaG Antarct_55 (SPAdes) (version 2) | ecosystem: Environmental > Aquatic > Marine > Oceanic | place... | reverse complement strand
GACTATAAAATGAAAAGTTTTAAGGCACATTTAGCAGAAGCAGGACTTTCAGCCGAACGGCAAGAAACTGCATTTGTCGAATTGGTAAATACTTCTGTTAAGATGAATGATGATAGACCTATAACATTGATAACAAAAGACGCGACTATAAAGAATGTATTAAAGGCTGAGAAATTTGAAGGTCGCCAAGAGTCTGGATCAGAGCCTTATACAGATATTAAACTCATAACATCAACCAAAATTCTAAATCTTTCTATGAAAGGTCCTAGTGCACCATCACTTGCTGGTGGCGGACTAAGAGGAATTGAAGCTATTATACCCGGTATCGGTGCTAAATTTTTTCGTGCTGCATACGACAATCTAATTAAAAAAGGTCTAAATTTAGGAGATAAAGTTCCTGATACATTCGGAGATTTGAATGATAAAGATAAGCTATTATTAGTTGTTGGTAACAAATCGATGGGCGGACCTATACATTATATGTACATCGGACCAATGGATGTTACTGGAAAATTTGAAAATGGTAAACTTACAGTCAACGGAAAATGTATAAATTCTAAAAAATACGCAAAATCTAAAAATCTTTATTTCAGACTCAGAGCTAGAAGAATAGACCAGCGATTTGACCCTGAGGCATCTGATAAGAATAATACACCGAAAATCTACGGTAAGTCTCCATCTAGAGGAGATAGTGCTGGTAGATTAGTCGTGACAGATAAAAAATCATCGAAGGGTGAAGTGGTAGTATTTTAAATGTCTAATACCGATGCTGCAGACATAAACGAAATACAGCTAGGTTGGTATTTGAGTGATAATTGGGCTAAGTTTAAATCTAGCGCGGAAGCTAAAAAACAACTTAAAACAAAATTAGCTAAAGTCGGTCAAGCAGTGTACGACGATCAGACAGCTAAAGCGGAAGCAATGTCCAAGGAAATACTCAAGTGGTCAAGATCAAACGGCTACACCGGAATAATAGAGAAAGTCTGGTGGACAGCAAGACCTGGAGTTTTAGCTGAAGCTGTTGGTAGACCTGTTGATAGTAGAAAAAATCCAACTGATATATTAGTTAAATTTCGAGGTGGCGAATTTCTAGGGCTATCAGCTAAATCGACAAAACGTATGAGTGATATTGGATTTAAAAATCCCGGAGCAGGAACTATACAAAAGAGATTGGGTCTTAAATTTAAAGAGTGTGTCAATGCAGGTATAGAGGAATTGCTTAGGAATAATAAATCGCTGCCAGAGAAAACAAAAGATCGAAAAGAAATTATGATGCGCGGTCAACTTTCATTTGCGATAGTGGATAGCATTGATCACCATAGTAAAAAAGTTTTAAATGAAATCCGTGAAAAACTCTACACTAAATTATCTAAAATGAATCAAGAGGATTTGCTAAGTTTTGTTTTAGATGATTGGATGGATGCAAATGAAACGTATCCTCGGTATGTAAAAATCACTGGTATGCGCGTCGGTGCAAAGGTAGAAGATCCCCTATCTAATAGCAGAATGACATACCTCGCGACTAATGATATTGTCTTATCAAGAGAAGGCAATGATGCTGTAGGTATCTCAGCAGGTCAGCACAGAATAATGAAAATGCGAGCCAAGTGGGAGTCCCAAAAACTTGCGTCATCATTAAAATTTTCTGGGGATCCTTGGAAATAATTCTTGACTTTACCTTAAAAATCGACTATAATGATTCGTATAGCAATTTGAAAGGATTCACATGCTAAGTAAATCGGAACTAATCGATCAACTCCAGACCGGAGTTTATAACGTAACCTTCACTAAAGTAAACGGTGACAAGCGGGTAATGCCCTGCACACTTATGACCTCATTGATGCCTGTATCTGACAAACCTATTGTCGAAAAAGATAGCAGTAAAGAGACAGATAGCGTTTCTGTTTGGTGCACTGATAAGGACGCTTGGAGAGCATTTAAGCCGTCAGCACTCATTTCGTTTGAGCGCCTGAGTTGATTTCCGTTGATTTATATGCAGTTAGCTTTATCACTACTGCGGTAATGTGTCTATCGTATTATTACGGTAGGCACACAATTCTTAAAGTTATAGAAGATTCTGTAAAAGAAAGACAGGAAGAGGTGGTAGAAGCAGCTATTGATCACTGTGTAGATAGATTGATCGAAGATGGCTATTTACTTTCCGTTGAGGATGACGATGGTGATATTGAATTGATAAAACTAGAAGATGAAATGAAAGTAACTATTTTAGCTAAATTAGCTAAATTAAAGGTTGACAAAGCTGATTAAATATGCGATACTGTTATTATCAAATATAGAAAGCGAATCGTTATGGCTAAGAAAAGAAAAACATTTACTCGTAAAGCACGAACAGGTTTTGCGGCAGCTCCTATCGGCAACTTCCGCGACTTCAATGATTATGTCCGAGTAGACGTTGATAAAAAAGATGTTGTATCTAAAATTAAAACTTATCTCAAAGCTACACTTTCTAAGGAAGATGCTAAGATAGCACTAGACGCTCCAGACTGGGCATTCTCTGGTGTTCCTCTACTCGCCTCTACAATTGCTTGGAAAGAAAGCGGTCGTGATTTTCCTAGCTACTGGGATGCAGAAAAAGTATTCAAGAAACATACTGATGAATTGATTCAACGCGGTGCAGCGCGGCAGGCTGAAAAAGAAAAAGAGCCGACAGAAGGCGTTGTTGTTCGTAAAAGTATCCAAGAGATTGTAAAAGAACGCACTTCAGATTTTATTGCTGAGATTGATAATGTCGTTGACTCTTGGGATACGATGATAGATGATAAATCATATTCTGTATATGATGAATTGAAAAAAATTGATGCGCCATATAATACAGCTAAGGCTGTTTGTGATTATTACAAACCTCAGATTGCAGAACTCCGCGAATTAATTGTGGACAAAACAGAAGATTTGGTTGAAGCATATTCTTATATGTCAAAGCGGCAGCCAAAGCAATATATGAACTTTTTAGAGCAGATCGTTTCGGATGCAGAAAAATTTATGACTGCGAAAAAAGCAGTTCGTAAAACTCGCAAGCCAAAAGCAAAAACTGCTGATAAGCAAGTAGAGAAATTGCAATATCTTAAAGATTCAAATGAATTTAAAATTGCATCAATTGATCCTGCTAACATCATAGGAGCAATGCGAGTCTTAGTGTTTAATGTTAAATATAAAGCCTTGACTGAGTTGGTGTGTGAGCGTTCCAGCGGCTTTACCGTAAAGGGTACTACGTTGCAGGGCTTTGATGTAGAACTATCGCGTTCTACAAAACTGAGAAAGCCAGAAGTGTTTTTGCCAATCGCGTTGAAGAAAACAGCAAAACAAATCGATAAAGAGTGGTCAAATCTGACTACAAAAACAAACGGAGCAAACGGTCGTCTTAACAAAGAGACTGTAATTTTAAGGGTCATGCACAAATGATAGAGAAAGATTTTATGAATCGTGCTAAGTTTAGCAAGATGGTAGAAGAACAAGTAATAGACAAAAAGATGGGATGGATTGATGCTGTTGTCGAGGTCTGCGATATGAACAATATGGATCCAGAAGATGTAAAGAAATTTATATCTCCTGTCATTAAAGAAAAAATTGAAGCTGAAGCAATGAAACTTAATTATCTGCCGCGCCAAAACGAATTAGTCTTTGAATGACAGATAAAGAAATTCAAGAATTTATTAAAATGTTTAAAGGAGTATTGCCTGACCCAGACAACTACCCAGCATCTTTTGATTATTACTACCAACTATACAAGCACATAAAAACAAATAAGGGAACATAGAATGTTTGAACTAATTATGATTACAATGCTCTTTCTGAATGATAATGAGGAGTTTTTCGCTGCTGGTCCTGCAAATAGTGCAGCGGGCAATACATGGCAGTATGTAGGAACACAATCTGTGCCTGAAGGTCATGTTGCAATTCCATCTGTAAACCCAGACACAGGTAAAGAAACAATTATGTTTCAACGAAAGTGATAAATAATACTATTGACACACAACACAAAATCTGCTATAATACAGTTATACTAAAAATAATACAGTTATAATTCAGCAAATATAAGGAACATATACATGTCTTTTGCAAATCTAAAACGCAGTCGTAATACGATTGATAAACTAACCGCAGCCGCGCAGGCTTCACAATCAACAACAAAATCTTATGTTGATGATCGTATGTGGAAACCCACTGTCGATAAACAGAATAATGGCTATGCAGTTATTCGCTTTCTCCCAGCTAATGAAGGTTCTGATTTGCCGTGGGCAAAATACTGGGATCATGCTTTTAAGGGTCCAACAGGTAAATGGTATATTGAAAAGTCTTTGACTTCTATTGATGGTGAAGATCCTGTAGGTCAAATGAATAGTAAACTTTGGAACTCTGGCATGGAAGCTGACAAAGAAACAGCACGTCGGCAAAAACGTCGGTTGCATCACGTTTCAAATATCATGGTAGTTTCAGACCCTGGTAATCCAGCTAACGAAGGCAAGACTTTCATGTTTCAATTCGGAAAGAAAATCTTCGACAAAGTTATGGATGCTATGCAGCCAGAGTTTGCAGATGAAACTCCAATGAACCCATTTGATTTCTGGGAAGGCGCAGACTTTAAACTGAAAATTCGTGACGTTGAGGGTTATCGTAATTATGATAAATCTGAATTTTCTTCACCTCGTCCTTTGTCTGAGGATGATGAAAAGCTAGAAAGCATCTATAACAACTTGCATGATCTGGGCGAGTTTACGGATCCAACAAAGTATAAATCTTATGCTGAGTTAGAATCTAAAATGCACTCTGTCTTAGGTACGACTACACAGCCCACGATAGCTCAAGAGCGTAGCCTTGGTGAAGAGGCTCCTGCTCCTACTATGCGTAGCACACCTGCACCAGAGCCGGTAACTGCAGCTACAACAGATGATGGTGGTGACGATACCATGAACTATTTCGCTAGTTTAGTAAACGACGATTAACTAGCGTACAACAACTGCTCCATCCGAAGTGTCTGTTGAACGCGCTACGGATGGAGTATTCATTATAGTTGAACTACTATTCGAAGTTGATTGGTTACTTGTCGGCGCAACTACAAATGTTGGTCCTTTCATAGATTCCAATTCACCTTTTTGTTTACTCAATTTTGTAAGTAGTCTATCTTCCATCGCTGCTCTACTATTTTGTCTCCCGGTCTCGGCAAAACCTCTCTGTCTCATACGAGATTCAACTGCAGCGGCTCTACTACCAGTACCATCAAGACCAAATGATCCACCTGATAGCAGAGTAGTAGTTGATCCGCCAATGCCTGGCACCCAATCTGGAACTTTTAGTTGAATTTTCGGTAAGCTAAATTTCAGATTTTTATATGCACCTAAAAGTATTCTGTCTTTAAGATTTAAGAATATATTTGCAATAGTTTCGAACATATTCATAACTGCGTTTTTTATTATCAGAGCGCCCAGTTTTATGTTGTTGGTCAGAATTTCAAATTTTAAAGCCATAAAGTCATATGCAAATTTAAAAATATCTACTGCGTAGTTAAACGCACCTTTCATCCAAGCAGTCATATTGTCTACAAGTTCTGGAATTTTTTTGAAAGTGTCAACTATCCAAGTAAACGTATCTGCAATAATTTCGTATAAGTCTAGGTTCATTAAATAATTCTTCATATCTTCAAAGCCTAACCAGCCTAGAATCCATCCAGGCAGTTTAAATACTATAAGATCGAATATTGCGGTAAGTCCTTTAATAATACCTATGATTCCGCCCTTGATGCCATTCATAAGCTTTTCGCCTATTGTAGCGTTAGCGTCAGAGTTTTTAAAACCATTAAAAAATCCAACGACAAAATCAATTAATGTAAAAATAACTCCAGTAATTGGATTTAGTCTTAAAATTCGCATTAGTTTACCTAAAAATGCTAGAGGCTTTGCTAATATAGCGAGTAGACCTCTTATCTTACCTCCCATAAATCTCAAAGCATCGCCTACTTTTTTAAAGGGCGACATTACACGCTGAAACAATGCAGAAATTCTACCACCGAGATCGGAGAAAAAACCTACAATCTTTTGCATTCTAGGACCTTGTGTAAATTTCGCAATCCCCGCAGAAATAGCAAGCTTCATTGCATCAAACGCTCTACCTGGCGCCCGTATAATCCACCTTATAGTTTTTAATGTATTTTCTATTACTCCCGTGAGAGCAGCCCGAATTTCGTCTCCCCAACCCGTCAACATAGCAGCAATAGCTACACCAAGACCCACTAAAGGTAACTTTAAGATTCCACCTAGTAATCCTCCCAGCATGCCAAGTAACCCTGAGTTATTTCCAGAAGTTGGAACTGTCGTACTGGGACTAGTGCTAGGCGTTGCTCTTAATGCATTTCTTCTATCGCGCTCAGCCTCTAAATCGTCTAATGAACTATTCTGATTACCGCCAAAAGCCTGAGTAAACAATATTACAAGTGTTTCATTTATAGAGTCTGCTAAATTCTTGAACATCAACTGAAGTGGTGGAATTAAAACAGCAATCATTTTATCCCATTCAGTCTTTTTAGTAAACAATCCTGCTATTGCCCTGAAAGGAAAAAGAAGAATGCCACCTATTGTGCTGAATACTGATTTTACGCTATCTGTTATTGCTGTTCCTACAGACTTTATAGACATGATAACATTAGTGAATGCAGACTTAATTAACAGAAATGGAGAAAGCAATGCATCACGAAAACCAGCAAGTAAATTAGAGACAGGATTATTCATAATTAATCCGGACATAAACGATCCGAGATTTTTCACCATCTTCGACAATGTATTGATACCTGGCATTGCTAGAGTTATACCAGTCATTTTCAAATCTTTGATTTCTCGGGACAGTTCTTTCATACCCTTATCGACCGACTGTTTTACATTTTCAATCGCCTCAATATTATCGCGTCTTAATCTAAGATCGGCTGCTACGTCTACAAATGCCATCTAATAATCCTATTTACTTTGTTGGTTTTTCATTCTTTCATTTTCTTCCTCAATATATTGTACCAATAACGAAATATAAACTTCTCTTTCCCAGGGCATCATATGTTCAACTTCAGTTAACGAATACTTGTGTTCGTGCATTAGCCTAAAGTTTATCCTATAATGATTTATAAGATTATCGTGGGAAAGAGCTATTAAAAAAAATCATCAAGACCCCTTAACATCATTTCATTTTTTGCAGCACAACTTTGACAATCAAAACTTACATCTTTTTCGAGTCTAGGCATATTCTGCACAAAATCTTTTATTTTTTCGAATTGTGAGGATGAGAGCGAATCAATAAAATTTTCAATCTCAGATAAAGGTTCATCTTTCAAATCGAATCGTTCTTTAGCAGTCTCAAGCACATTACAGCAAGCAGCTATCATAGCGAATGTTTGCTCTGTTTCACTTTTACCTTCTTCCTGCATATTCAGCATATCTGTCCAAACAGGATATCCCATTTTAAGTGTGATATCACTTTCGATCTGAATCATACCATCATGTTCGATCTTTGGTACGGGTATATCACTTAAAGGAATCACTAGTTCGTTTTCAGCTTCGCAGTCTTTGCATTTTACTGTGACGGTGCTTGTTTCGCCTACTGATTTCGAACGGATCATAAGGAACATATATTCGATATCAAATACTTTTAAGACGCTCTTATCAATGATATCTTCGATACATGCCTCTAGCGTATCTACTACGGCATTCAATGCCTGAGCCTGATCTTTTGATTCAATAGCCATCATAAGAACTTTTTCTTCTTTTACCAAATACGGTCTAAATCTCACTTGCTGTCCTGTTGATGGAATAACAAGGTCGTATTTTGGTTTATCGTTTAATCTAGGTAGTGCCATTTATATACTTCTCCAGTCACTGTATGATAATTGTAAAGAAATCTCGACTAATCCGTCAAGATCGTTATTCAATTCAATAGAATTTAATGTGGTTGGAAATGCTTGTTCCAACACACAAGTATAGATCACTTTATTGTCACTCGCGTCAAAGCCTCCAGGAATTATACGATAGGGGTTATTTGTATAGGATGTCTTTTTAGGATCTCTCGCAAGTTGTTTTATTGTAACTTGTTTTCCATATGTCTTTTTATATCCTAATTCATATGTGTCTTTATTTACGGCAAGGCTTTGCCATGCTTCAAAATATTTCTTTATGCCATAATCGTTAGTTACATGAAAGCTTATATTCACATCCTCACTTGCAAAGCCATTTGCTATTTTAACAGTCTTTAGTCCTATCGTATGGTCTAAACTCATAATTTGACGTCCTGGGAGTGTGACACCTTTACATAACAAATTCAAATCACTTGCAGTCATTTCAGGACTGCCTGGAATATTAGGAAGTTCTACTAGCCACTGATTTGTTCTAGCGATACCCTTATGAATAGCGCCTTTAAATTGATCTAGATTATAAGATTGTGGCATTATATCATCTTTCTTGATTCTGCATATACAGTTCGCGCAGATGCTTTTTGAAAATCTTGTGTTGGTAGAAAAGTCGCTATTTCCCACTCACTTGGAGGAACATATGCAAATCTACTCCGTACATGCTTTCCCAAATACATTTTAAAGCAAGGCTTGAAATATTTAAACCTAGCAGCTTTATTCAGCAACTCATAACTTGCTTGAAATCTTGTAGTGTCATTATATTTCTTATTATTTGTAATGCCCATCAATTCATCTAAAAATTTTGCGCGTAATGTCATTGGCAAATAATGTAAATTTAATCCTGTAAATCCGCCTTTTGCTTTACCAACAATTATAGTCAACGGAAAACTGTCGTAATATGGCAGAGTCTCTTTATGCTTAGGATCATAGAAATACATATACATACTTCCTAAAGCTTGTCTATTTCTCAACTCTACAGGATCTTCATTCATCAATTTTCTACGGTTGACTGTTTTCATATCTTTTATTTTATTTTGAAACCAAGCAACAGATTCCTTGGACCGCGGCGTGATGCCTGCGCGGAATGCTTGCTTTTGAAGGTTCTGAAATAAGTTAGCCATGCGATAATACTTTCAATTTTATTCTATTATTTATATGAATTTAATGACGTTTAGTTTTTTTCATCTTCGGCAAGGGCTTTAAAGGTTTCAACTTCTTTGGTTGTTTTGGCATAATTCCCATTGATGTTAATTCTTTCTCTGTCCATATAGCAAATTTCCAACCACGGTCTTTTGCATAAGATTCTGCGGCTGTCCATTTATTCATATTCTTCACATAAGACATTCCTTCGTTGATATATCTTTTAGTTTTCTTACCTGTGAATTTAGGTGGAACAGTTTGAACAGCAGGCTTTATCTCGACCAACAGAACACCATCAGTAGTTTTGATTTTTAAATCCATAAAGTATCTATGGTATCTTTTATCAACATCATAAAAGTACGGTATCACAACTTCCTCGCTCGACCATTCTAAAATTCGATCTTGTGTATCACACCATATGAACGCATACAGTTCCCATCCCGACCGATACATCACATTATCAGGATTGCCTTTGTACTTTGCCCGATTCTTTATTTTATATTTGCCCTGATGTGTTTTCATGTTTCTCTTATAAATAATAAAGTATTCTTTTATTTATCTAGGTATTATCACATGTCTCCACTTAATTTTCAATATCCACTATCAGACGAAAATAAGTATAAAGCGAGGATCATCTTTTCGGTCCACAAAGTCACGCCGCCAAGCCTGAACACTACGCGAATTAAGGCAGCAAAAAATTCACTAAGTTCAACAGATAATAATTCCGTAGAAATTACAAATCCTGTTGATGACGGATTGCGAGGACCCTCTGCCGCGGCTAAAGCAGAACGACTGGCGAGAGAGAATGCCGCTGCTGGAGCAAAATTTGCAAATGATGCACTTACATCAAAATTGCATATAAGCAATATTCCAATGGCAAGAGTGAAGCTTTTTTTACCGCAGCAAATTCAAATTAGCGATACCGTAACATTTGAAAATCAGTCTTTAGGATATGTAGGCGGCGTAATAAATCAAGCTATGAACTCAGGCACTGGCGCTATTCCAGCAGCTATGGAAGCTATAGGAGCATCGATAGCTAACGCCTTTACTAGCTTTGATGCTACGAGTGATGTTGCAAAAGTTGGTCTAGCTAGACTATCAAGAGGCGCAGGCGATGGAATCAGTAGTGCTGTAACTAATTCTTTGCAAGTTGCGCCCAATCCTAATATGAGAGCAATTTTCTCTGGCGTAAATATAAGAGAGCCAAGTTGGACTTTTAAAATGGTACCAGAAAGTGCTGAGGAAGCAAAACAAATAGAAATGATCGTGCAAACATTTAGAGAATTTTTATATCCAGAAGAAATTCTAGATACGATTTCAGGAAGTCAAGTGCCAGTAGGCTTTAAATTTCCACCTATATTCAGAGCAAAAATAATGTATGGAAAAAAAGAACTAGAACATCTAAGACCTGCTGTAAAATTTTTAGATATGTATTTGAAAAATTTTACGCATACATATAATTCTTCTGGTATGGGCTTTCATTCAGACGGAAATTTCTCTGAAGTGGAAATGACATTGACCTTTATCGAAACCCGTGCGTTGTCTAGAAAAGATGTTAGCTCTGGAGCATATGGCGCAATGTTAAATGGATTCAGAGATGATCCTACATATGGAGCAGTCTAATGAGTTTTTTTAATAACTTCCCTTTAGAACTTTATAGATTTGGAAATGAAGTTGAAGGAACAGTAATTCAAAATCTTTCAGCATATGTTGATATAATTGATAAATTAAAAGACACTGCATCATTCTATGAAAAATATGAGATTCTTGAAGGAGAAAGAGCGGATGTTCTTTCATCTAAATTGTATGGTTCTCAAGAATTTTACTGGACGTTTTATTGTATGAACGACAATATAAAAAAGCATGGATTCCCATTAAGAGAAACCGAACTTACTGCATGGGTAAAAAAGAAATATACAAATACTGTATTAACTACAAAAAATCAGTTTTTTGATAAGTTTCTTCCAGGAGAAATTGTCTTAGGTCAAACATCTGGAACAACGGGTACTGTAGTTAGCAGAAATCTAGATTTAGGTCAAATAGTAATACAAGGAACTAAAGCATTTACAGCAGCAGGCGAAGTTGTTCAAAAGCAAGGAAATTCTACAAAATATGTAACTGTAGAAGCAAGCACAGACCGTTCAGAACATCTTGCGTTGAGGTATTATATAGATGCTTCTGGTAATCAGGTTGACGTTGATCCGTCTGTTGGAGAAGCAGGTTCATATGCTATAGTCACAAATTTAGATCACCATAGTGCAGTAAATAAAAAGAACAGGGAAATTAGAGTAATACGACCAGGCGCAATAAGTCGGATATTTACGCTATACAAGCAATCTTTGGTAAGTAGCTAATGCCTATAGCTAATACAGAATCACCAAAATTTGAAGCTGTAGGATCGACAGATTACAAGCTAGTTGGCTTGACTGTTTCGAGTGAGAGAATACAAAATCCTACAAACTCTATAGAATTAAAACTTGTCGGTATCGAAATAAATATATTTGAACATATTGAAAAGCCATATCTTACAGGCTCAATGATATTTCTAGATAACTTCGATTTGCTTGGAGTAATAGGTTTTGTGGGTTCTGAAAGAATAACTATAGAGTTAATGACGGACGAATTAATTCCTTCACTGACTATAAAAAAACAATTTATCGTTACAGAGATTGAAAATATTGTAAAGAGTAATACGCACAATCAGGTAATGTCCGTAAAATTTATAGAAGATATAGGATATGTATCTAGACTCAAAAAAGTCTCAAAGGCATACGATGGTACTCCAGATCAAATAATTAGAAAAATTCTAGCAGAACATTTAAGGCGAGAATTAAAGGACGTTAGTTCTACTATACATAGTGACGGTTATATGCGAGTTATCGTTCCAAATATGACACCCCTACAAGCTTGCGCTTGGGTAAAAGATAGAGGCATAACTGCAAACGGAATGCCGTATTATTTGTTTTCTACTATGGCTGACGATAAAATTAGATATCTCGACTTAGAAAAAGTAATACAATCTCCAGCGTTAAATAACGATACTTTAGATTACACATATAGCCCAGCATACGCTAGTGGTTTAGCAATGCACGATAAGCATACACAATCGTATTCTATCGGTGCAGTGTATCCTAGTAGAACCAGCGGTCAGTTAAAATTTGCTCAACGAGGATTGTTGGCGTCAACTTATAATTTTGTCGATACTTTAACTGGTGAAGTATATGAAGAAAAACTTAATGCAAATGAAATGTATAAAGACTTAAAGGAAAAGAATTTATTATCAAACAACCATTTACAAAGAGAATTTCTTATTGATAATACAACTATCGTTGATGATAAATTACCACACGAATTTGACACCAAACTCATTAGTCAAGTAACAACATCTAATATTTATTCTGATGATATTTACAGCTATCAAGAATCTGCAAATGAAAAAAGTCATATTCTAAAAGCTAAACAAAAATCTATAAAAGGTCTCTTAGACAAATCATCAATAGAGATAGCAGTCACGGGCAGAAATTTTTTATATAAGGATGTGAACGTCACAGTAGGAAACAATATTAACATTAGCTTTTTTAACAGTAAAGATCAATCTGAGGGTGATGAAAATCCTAATGATACCAAATATAAAGACTACACTAAGAGTGGAACATATATGATATATGCTTGCAGACATATTTTTTCCGGTCGTGAATATAATGCGTCCTTATCTTGCGTTAAACTTGCTGAAGGTCGGGCGCCCAATGGATAGGAAACTTATGAAATGATTGAGTATTATGGAGATAATCATAGGTGGTTTCTTGGCATAGTCGAAAGCAACAAAGATCCACTAAAATTGGGTAGATTGCAAGTTAGAATCCGAGGCATACATTCGAGAAATTTAACAGATATACCACTCAGCGCATTACCATGGGCACAAGTCGTTATACCTTCAACCGAGGGTGGCATTTCTGGCATAGGCAAAATGGCAAAAATTCAAAATGGTGCGCAAGTTTATGGCATTTTCATGGACGGCGAAAATTCGCAATTACCTTTAGTTATAGGATCAATACATACAACTGAAAAGATAGAAACTGAAGGTAATAAAAGTACAGATGAAAGCTACTCTTTAATCGAACACCCATCTGGCTCTACTGTTGCGTATGAAGGTACAGGAAATGTAGAACTTTTAGGTAGTGCAAATGGAGAGAAAGCGTATAATTTTTATTTAGCAAACCAATTTACTCCAAACCAAAGTGCTGGTATAGTGGGAAACTTCGCTGCGGAATCTAATATAGAACCTGATATTTTAAATCCTAACGATCTAGGTAAACCTGCGTTTGGTTTAGCTCAGTGGAGAGGTGATAGACGCGCAGGTCTTAAAAGCTTCTCAACTGCAAATGATATGAATTATAGAACTATGGAAGCACAATTATTATGGTCTATGCACGAATTTAGAAACAAAGAGAAAAGAGCATTTAGCAAAATTAAGGCATCCAATAGTTTGAGAGAATCAACGCATGCCGTAGAAAAATATTATGAAAGACCTCAACCAGGAACATTCGGTAAAAGATTTTCGTTTGCACAACAGATATTAGAAAGATATTCCCAATGAGTTTAACAAACGCGATAGGATTTGAAGAGGTCGGACAAATGGTCTCTAATTTGAAAGTAGTTTCAAATGTAAAAAAACATGCAGCAACTATAGAAAATGTTGGCGCAGACCTTTCTTCAGTTAGTTCAAGTCTGTTAGGTGGAAAAGTAGGAGAGACTGTTGGTGGCGTAAAATGTCTAGTATCTGAATTTGACGCTATTGACATTGGAGCAACAAATTTAACATCGGGTGTCGCTCAACTTACGTCAGAAGTGCCGGGCTTTGAAAGCTTATTGAATACGACAAGCGCAGTTCCAAACAAACTTACAAATGTAACAGGAATTTCTTCTGCCGCAGCAGCTTCTTTAAGTGAAATAATATCTTCTCCTAATCCCAAATCCATAGCTAGTTCATTAGAGATTGCTACAGGTTCATTGCCGTCAGCAGATATGCTAGGCGATATTGCAGGCGCATTTTCTTTACCTGCCATTGACGATTTGATCAAAGATGTTGCTGGTGGCATAGGAGGCACCGGCATTACATCTAAGCTCGGCGAATTAGAAAGTAAGTTTACGGATGCTGTTGGAAATCTTACAAACGGCGCTGAAACTGCGCTAGGTGGATTTAATGGTGGTATTTTAAACAGGCTTATCGCAAATTCGAATGATGTTATTCTGAATGAAGTTACCGCACTTTCAAGGGGTCTCTTAGAACCTCTAGATCAAGTTGTAGCAATTCAAGGCATCTTAGATGGCGATAAAAACTCTGTCATGGATTTGATAAGCGGCAAAGTAGAAAAAGCTTTCCCTAACGTAGATTTAAAGAGTTTACAGTCAGACATATTTGATTTAGATCCTTCAATTTCAAATATGCTAAGACCTCCTAATACTAATATTAATTTTGGATCCCGCACTACAGATATAGTAGTAACTTCTAAAAACCAAGAAAAATGGCAAGGCTCAAAGACGCCAGTTGTAGGAAATCAAGCTTACAAATTTACATTTGTTAATTCATATGAAGAAATTGTTTCCGATATCAGATCGGCTATCCGAGATATTACCGAAGTCGTAGTTCACTGGAGCGCAAATTATATCGATCAGGGTAAAATTGGTTCAGAAGATATTCACAAATGGCATCAGGCTAGAGGTTTTTCTGGCTGTGGATATCATTATGTTATAAAGAGAGATGGTAGCTTACAAAGAGGTAGACCTATAAATAAAGTTGGTTCTCACGCAAAAACAAACGGACATAATAACTATAGTATAGGAATTTGCATGATTGGTGGATATAATTGTCCTAGTGGTACATCTAGACCACAAGATTATGTTAGTTCGGAATCAATAGAGATTATTCAATGGTCAACACTTAAAGAATTTTTAAAGGCATTTTATTCAGTACATCCGGGAGGTCAAGTCTGGGGTCATAGCGATACTGATCCAAACAATAAAATTGACCCTGGTATAGATATGCAAGATTTTGTCAAAAAGAATTTCAACAAAAAAAATATAAGTAAGTCTGGTATTGTACCACCACTATCTTCAAATATTACCACAAAGGGAATTTCTCCAGAACCAGCAGAAGTTTGGAAAGATCCTTTGCCACAACAAACGCAATCGTCTAGTGGATCAGGATCAACTCATTATGAGGATACTACAATTATGCAATCTGACGTTGATGCAGAAAAACATAAAGCTGGCACGATATTAACATTAGACTTTTTCCGCGATATGAGAGAGTGGTACGCAGATCAGGGATATGAAGTTCCAGAAATGTATAAAAAAATAGATCGTTATGAAGTACAAGTGATACCAGCCAGAAGGTCGGGAAAACGAAATATTTGGACTGCGGTAGGACCATTAGATGATCCAGCTGCTATGGCTAGATTTGCAAAAATCGGTTTCAAATCCGGCGCTCAGCCCGTATATTGATGAATGAGGATATAAAATGACTTCTGAAAATGACGACCTACAGCAGAGACAAGATGCCCTCGGCAAAAGCTATACAGAAAATGAGGGAAAGAACCAGAAGGGTTTTAGTGATCCCAATTTGAAGTATCCAACGAAAGAATATAACAATCAATCCTCAGTAAATAAATCAAGTCGTGGAGAAAAGCCTAATAATCTTGCAGTCAAGAGTGGTATTCCTGGCAAAGCTGTTAATTACAATACTGTAGATAATTACGAATACACACATGTTCAGACAGATGAATCTCCTTCAGGTCATATCATAGAAATAAACGATACACCAGGCGGCGAAAGAGTATTGATAAAACATAACTGTGGCGCAGGAGTTGATATTCAACCAGACGGAACGATACTTGTCAATAGTACGGGCAACAGAGTTGAAATAAGCTCGGGCAATTATTCTTTATCTGTTGGTGGTGACGGTCATATTGTTTATAATGGTAATTTGAGTATGACAGTAACGGGAGATTACAATTTAAATGTAAAAGGTGATTATAATGTAAATGTTGGCGGCAACAAAATTATGAAAGTTTTAGGATCATATAGAAAGACGATAACTAAGCATTTGACTGAAAAAATTATTGGATCAAAATCATCTACTGTTTTGCAGCAAGTCACTAACACATTTTTAGATGGGGTAAATACTTTAGTCAAAGGAACATTTAAACAGATGGTACGTGGTAAAGGTAACTATTTTCACAGTGATGTAGCAAAATTCACATCCGAGACTGGTATTGATATGTCAACTGTAAATATGAATTTAGCCGCTGATAATTTGACAGCCGTCGGCGCAGTCGGAACCATGGGCGGTAAAGATATGATTATTTACACTAAAAACATATATGCGAACGAAAACGTAGATACCAAAACTCTTAGTGCTTCAGATGATATTAAAGTAAAGGGTGTGATCCACGGCAATTTAGACGGAACAGCATCTAAAGCGCAAGATGCGCTAAGAGCAAAAGGAGCTATATCGAAAATTTCTTCATTAACTTTAAATCCTAAAGATGCAGCAATATCAACTAGTTTTAGTAAAAACGGTGGCGCAACTGCATTGCCTGATGCAGAATATATGAACGAGCATCTTAGAAAATCTAATTTAGGATATAGAATTGTTAAAATAGACGAGGACGATGGAATTAAAAATTCTATTGATCAGACAGAAAATAATGATGGAATATCAGATAGAGATTTGACAATATCTGAAGTACGTTCAAAATTAAAAAATACAAACAATTTTAATAACGGCAAATTTACTTTAAATCAAATTAGTAAAGGGATTCTATCTGCAGAATATAAATCAAAAGCACCAGATAGTATAGGAAGAGTGAGAGGCGAAAAATTTACCGTAGCAACAGGATCAAAAAGTATAGGTAATAGCGAAGGAGTTTCGCGTACAAAAAGATTTATTCCTTCGCAAGCATCGTCCAAATCTAAAACAGTCACCTTATTGCCAGAAACTGTATATAATATAAGTAAAATGGAAGATGTTAGTATGTCTACCAAACTGTCTCAAAATCAGTCTTTATCTAAATTCGTGTCTACTTTTGGCGATCCCATAAATCTAAATCATGTTAATAGTCCTTTAAAAAGAAAAGCTATCGCTAGAAATCTATTACCTCATGTGGAAATATTAGAGTTATATAAAACATTAGAAGATTTCAACGGATATTCTTTAGAAGTTGTTGAAGGTTTATATAAACTCGGAAGTAAGGAAGAATTTGTTGCAGATAGTATTACAGATTTAAAAACGCAAGGTAGGGCTATTGTCTATGAATTGTATGATGTCCAAACCGGCAAGCTTGCTTTGGATAAAACTTTTGATCTTGCAGTCTATTTAAAAGATAACGCACACTACGATAAATTATCTCTTTATTATGATAAATTTGATACGAAACAAGAAAAACATCACGCGCAAATAGTGATAAGTACTCCTTTAATTCCAGTAAATTATCAAGCGTTTTTCAAAATGAAAATTGATACATTTTGGAATAATGAACTTTTGAGTAACAGAGATTTAGTTGAAATTCCTTCTATCAATGAGGAAGAATTTAACGATACACTTGACGATAATCAATATAATGGTGGCTGGCAATAGTGAAAATCTATATAAATATAGTTAAATAAACAAAGAGATTTCGATGGCAAAATTACTATCAATGGAAGACAAAGACTTAGGAACTATTCCTAGCGTTACGCTGAGGAATAGCTCTTACACGGATCTCGACTTGGCTTTTACTACAAAGCCTAATTTCGGCTCTGGCTTAGCCACAGACGTTTATAAAAAATCTGACGCAGATGCAGTAAAACAATCGGTAAAAAATTTGCTACTTACTAACCATTTCGAAAAACCGTTTGATCCATATTTTGGTGGTAACATAACTCGTTTATTTTTTGAATTAGCAGACGACCTAACGGAATCTGAGGTCGAAGATGATATAAAATATGCAATTGAAACATTTGAACCTAGAGTAGAAATTTTAAATATATTTGCAACAATAGATCCAGATACAAATTCATGCACAGCAAGAGTTGTATTCAAAGTTATTAGCACAAATACGGTTACAACATTAGAAACCGATATAGCAAGGTTAAGATAGATGGCAACAAACATTACATCAACAGAATTAGATTTTGAGAATATAAAAAATTCTTTAAAGACATATTTTGCACAGAAATCAGAATTTAACGGATATGATTTTGAGGCATCTGGATTAAATAATATTTTGGATGTGTTAGCATATAATACACACTTTAACGGTTTGATTGCAAATTTTGCAACTAATGAATCTTTTCTTAATACATCCCAACTAAGATCGTCCGTAGTATCACATGCAGAAGGTTTGGGTTATAGACCAAGATCACGATCCTCATCTAAATCTACATTGTCTCTAACTTTAGACCTTTCTGCTGTTAGTAGTGGAAGCAGACCTAGTAATATAACTTTACCTATAGGTACAGAATTTACAGCATCAAACGAACAAGGCGAATTTAAATTTAGAACAAGAGTTTCATATTCTGCTACAGATAGCGGCAATGGCATTTATGAATTTTTAGACACTAACGGCGAAGCTAATGTTGTTGTACATGAAGGTCAAAATAAAACTAAAACTTTTTATTCTGGAACAGTTACAGAAAATCAAGTCTATGTAATTCCAGATGAAACAATTGATACAAAAGATATGTCTGTTTTAGTTTACCCAAGTCCATCCAGCGAAAAATTTGAAACGTACACATTCCTAGAAAATGCAATAACTGTAACGGCTGCGACACAGTATTTTGATATCAAAGAAGCACCAAACGGCTACTACGAATTGAATTTTGGAGACGGTATTTCTTTTGGTAAATCACCTGACCCTGGTAATAAAATAGTCGTGTCATATAATTCTTGCAACTCTATTTTAGCAAACAGCTCCAGCGGCTTTTCTGCTGTAAATGAACTAAGTGTTGATGGAAACTCATATGCAATATCTGTCAATACTCAGATACTATCTCATTCTGGTATGCCAAAAGAAACGATTGAGTCTATCAGAAAACTTGCGCCGATTCAATTTTCAGCACAACAAAGACTTGTAACTTCGCTAGATTATAAAGGTATGATACAGTCTAATTTTCCAATAGTTGAAGATGTTACTGTTTGGGGCGGTGAAGAAAACGTGCCAAAAGATTATGGTAAAGTTTACATTTCAATTAAATACCCTACAAACACTACGCAATTTGTAAAGACCGAGACAGAAAATTCTATAAAAAATCTTTTCAGTGATAATCTAGCTGTAATGTCTATCGATAATAAATTTATTGAACCATCTTTAACACATATGGAAATACAAACAAATTTCTATTATAATGATGGTCTAACATCTCAATCAAATTCTTACTTGGAAACTCTTGTCCGTAATTATATCTCTACATATTTTAATGAGAATTTAGGCAAATTTGAATCTAAATTTAGAAGGTCTCCTATCTTAACAGGAATTGATAATATTGATAAATCTATTTTAGCCTCAAAAATGTCTATAAAACTTCAACAAAGATTTTTGCCTAGTGTGGGCATATCAAGTGCATATGACATATATTTTCCTGTTGCATTAGCTTCAGCAAGTACAAACACTTATGTTATCACCTCATCCAGATTCACTGTCGGTGGAGCAACATGCACACTCAGAAATACTTTAGGCACAGCAGATATTGAAATTTATAATGAAAGTTCAGGAAAAGTACAGACTGCAAATATAGGCACATACGACTATAAGACAGGTACAATTTCATTAGTGGGATTTGAACCTAGCGCGATAGTTGGCGGATCAGCATATATAAAAGTATCTGCTGTTCCTTTAGATCCAGCAGTCATTTCGCCTTTAAGAAATTATACCCTAGTCTTAGATGAATCTGAAAACAAAGCATTTGGTAATATAGAACATACAGAAACAAAGATCGTACTGCAAAATGACAAATGAACTAGTAGTAGAGAAAACAATAAGGGAAAGCCTGGTAAAACAAGTTCTTCCTGAATTTTGGTCTACAGACTATCCAAATATCATTACTTTTATAGAAACATATTACGATTTTATGGATTCGGATGGACAGTTTGGCGCTGACCTTAATGACTTATACGAAATTCGAAATATCGGAACAACAAAATTAGCATACCTTGACAACATGTTTGAGGAGTTTGCTTTAGGTATGGGCCAAGAATTTTTCTCAGAGCCTCGGGAAGTTCTTAGAAATTTTGCTAAATTTTTTAGAGTTAAAGGTTCTCTATATTCGGCGAAAGGATTTTTCAGATCATTCTATAGTGATGATACCGCAGAAATAACGTATCCTAAAAGTAAACTATTTATGGTTGGAGATAGTTACTCTATAATCGGTCCAAATTCTACTAAGATTTTGCAAGATGGTGGAGTGTATCAAGTTCTTTCGATATTGATTAAGTCAAAAACTTCTTTGGGCAAATATGAAGATTTTTATAGAAAATTTGTTCATCCGTCAGGCTTTCACCTTGCCGCAGAAATGCAGATAGACACCCAGGCAGATGTAACGATTCAATCAATTGAACCTATAGCATATGTCGATCCAGATTTAGATATTGATAGTTCTTTATTTCATCTATCTGCAAAAACAGATATGTTGGGGTGCTTTCAATTAGCGAATACTGGTAACATGGCAACTTTAGAAACGACACTGACGGGCAGCGGATACGATTCAAGCAATAATATAGAATTAGATAGTGGCGATGTAATAGAATGGGGAGTTTCTTACAACGGCTCTCTGAGTTTACTTCCTGGTGAGTTAAAACATAATCTTATCTCAACACACCGAGTAAATAGTAAGCATCTAACAGCCCTTAAGTCTGTTACAGACGAGTATTTTTATGCGCTTGCAGATAGACACGACCCTTGGTCAACTCTATCAACACAAGATTTTTGTTTTCATTCTGAAGCTCCTTTAGCTAGTGCAGACTCTTTTGATTATTTCGGAAATTCGTTAGTAGCTGCTAGTGGAGCAGACAGACAAAGAATAATAATGGAATTCGTTTATTGTGATTCTTCAGAAATGGATTCAAACTATATAAATACTAAGTACGATATTAGAAGCGTTATTTTAAACGATGTAAAAGGAAAAACTGCGTTGTTAATGAAAGACGCTTTAATTTAAGTAGGAAATGATATGGCATCAATTGTAACAGAAACACTAAAGCAAGAATTAGTTAAACCACTTTTAACTAATATTAAAAATGGAACCGATCCTGCTTTCTACATAGGTTTGTCTAGAAGCAATCCTTGGACTGGTGGAAATGATTCTGCGCCTGCTCCGAGAGCTGATATTTCCGAAGAAAATCGCTTTAGACGTGGACTGCAAGCGGTTATTAAAGTTAATAGCGCGTCTTATGTTGTTCCTAGAAAAGATTGGACTTCCGGTACATTCTATTCGCAGTATGATGATAAGAATATACTAAGTGATTATCCTACAGCAAAGCCATTTTATGTTATGAACGACAATAATCAAGTCTTTATATGTTTACAAATAGGTCGCGATACAACAGGAGCAAAGGTAGCTTCCACTATTAAACCTGCTTTAGAAAACCTACATCCATTTGGAACTTCAGATGGTTATATTTGGAAATTTTTATACACTGTTTCGGCATTAGAAGCTAATTATTACATGACACAAAACTATATGCCTGTGCGTTATATCGAAAGTGTAGATTCAAATTCTACTGGCGCAGAAAATAAGCAATGGGCAGTTCAAAATGCAGCACGTGGCGATCAGATTACATCATTTATAATTGAAGATAGTGGTAGTAATTATCACGTGGACTCTTGCGATTTTAGAGTTAACGGAGTTTATAATCCGTTTATCATTCGAACGATCAATGCTGGTAAAATATCAAAAGTATCATATGCAGCAGATTCTTCGACATTCCATTTTCAACATAATCTAGATGGTGCAATTTTAACTATTGACGATACAACTGGCACCGGCGCGGTTGTTAGACCTGTACTTTCAACATCTAGAGGCTTTGGTTCTAATGCAGTTACCGATCTAAAATCTCAGATGATTTTAATTAATAGCAAAATAACAGGCAGTGAACCAGACTTTATAACATCACAAGATTTTAGACAGATATGTATTATAAAAAATATTAAAGATTCTGCGTCCTCTACTAACTTTAGTCAAAACACAGGCAGAACGCTCAACAGTATGACATTGTCCTCTCAAGCCGTGGCAATTAGTGCAGACAGAGATATAGTAGGCTCTACAAGTGGAGCAAAAGCTTGGGTAGATCATGTTGTCGGGAATACGATATTTTATCACCAATTCGACTCAACTGGATATGTACCATTTGTTGCAGGCGATTCTATAAGTGAAACTGGCGGCGCTGGCGAGGGCGTTATCTTACTTCCTAAAATAATAGGAGAAGCTAATCCTAGATCTGGAGATATTTTGTATATAGATAATAGAGCCGCTGTTGAACGTGTTCCTAATCAAACCGAAGATATAAAAATTGTCATAAAACTTGACAACTGTTCATAGAAAGAATACTAATGGTCAAGACATATACCACCTCGACATTCTCGGATGTCTATAGAGATGATTACGATGAGGACAAAAGTTTTCAGCGCGTTCTCTTTAATAGTAACAGAGCATTGCAAGCTAGGGAATTAACCCAACTTCAGACTATAATTCAAACCGGAATCGAAAGATTCGGAAAGAATATATTTAAAGAAGGTGCCTCAGTTTCGCCAGGTGGTTTATCAATTAATAGAGGTTATAGATTTATTAAATTAAACACAGCAATTAATCCATTACCTTCGGATCCCACTTCACTAGTGGGAACATCATTTGTGGGTCAAGTTTCTGGAGTGATTGTAAAAGTAATAGAGGTTGTCATAGCTGCAGGCTCAGATCCAGCAACACTTTATGTTCAATACACAAGCACTTTAAATGCGACTTCAGGAACATCAACGATTAGCGTTACTCCTGGCGAAGAGTTGGTTCAAAGTGAGGGCAGTACTCGACTAATCACACAAACAACGAATACCAAACTAGATCCTGCGTTTGGCTTTGGAACAAAAATATCTGTCGGCGAAGCTGACTTTTTTACTCAAGGATTTTTTGTTCACGCTCCTCAGCAAGAGCTTATAATTTCAAAATATACATCGTCTGTAGATGCTGTTGTAGGATTTTTAGTGACTCAAGATATTGTAACATCGGAAGACGATGAGACATTGTTTGACAATCAAGGAAGTTTGCCAAACCAAACTGCTCCTGGAGCAGATAGATATAGAATTAAACTAACACTTACAACAGAAGCATTAGTGCCAAGTAATAGAACATTTGTTTATGTTGCAAATGTAACTAACTCTATTATTTCAGAAAGAGTTACAGGTTACGATCAATATAACAAAATAAACGATTTAATGGCAGTACGAACAAACGATGAGTCCGGAGATTATACCGTTTCACCATTTTTCATAAGATTCGAGGATAGCGCATAATGGCAAATATCAAACTGAGGGTATCCCCCGGTAAAGCATATGTAAATGGATATAAGATTTCAAAAAATTTACCAACATTCTTGTCAGTAAGTAAAGCAACTGCAACCGAAGCAGTTATTAACGAAACTGTAGGTACAGGATACGGCAACTATATTCTAGTCTCTGACTTGTTGGGCATTCCTGATATTTCTTTAATGGCGCCACTTACAATTAAAAACGCCGTCAATTGGACTGGCGCTACTGTGGGAACTTGCCGAGTTAGAGCGATTGAGAAAGAAAATAATATTGCAGGCGTTGCATACAGATTGTATATATTTGATGTGGAAATGACAGGAAGTTATAAATTTGATGTATCAGCATTTAGTATTGGCGCTACAGTTGGTGCGCTGGACAAATATGTAAACATCTTTAGAGAAAACGCTAGATCAGTAATACACAATTCCAATAATAAAAGTTTGATTTTTCCTTTACCCAAACCTAGAGCTAAATCAGTATCTAATTTTTCTTTATATCAACAAAAGAGATATACAACAACAATCACTGCGGGTGCAGTGCAAGCAACGATAGCTGCCGGCACAGGCGAAGTTTTTGTAGATATTAGTGACTGGATAGCTGTAAATGCTGCAGGTACAGTTCAATCTATAACTGTTACTTCAGGTAGTTTAAACTCTAATTCCGCAACTGTAACTGGTTTTACTGCTGAAACTTTTGACCAAGAAGTAACTATTATAGCATACACATATAAGGCAGTCGCAAGTCTTGCGTCTAAAACATTGCAAACAGGAAATAGAAGTTATACAGTCGCTTGGACTGCTGGGCAACAAGACGTTGTGACTGATATGTTAGAATTAGATGTTGTTAATATATCAGAGATAAGATATAATAACTCTGCTGGCGAGATCATCACGGATAAATTTGTTCTTGACAATGGCGCAAAAGATGCATATTATGAAACTTCTAAACTTAGATTGAAAAATAATCATGCATTAAGCACGACAACAATTTGGGTAAATTTCACATATTATGAGCATGGACAAGGAGATTATTATGCGCCTAACTCTTATTCTTCAGGCTCAGGATTAACATACGACTATGGCGATATTCCCACATATACTATGGAAAACGGCGATGTTGTTGATTTAAAAGATTGTATTGATTTAAGACCGTCAAAAGGCACAACAGGAAACTTTTCTAATAATTCTGCTGTTCCAATTCCAATTCCAAAACAAGCGTCAGTACTCACATTTGACGTTGAATATTATCTGCCTAGATTCGATAAGTTAGTATTGGAACAAGATGGTCAAATGAAATACATTGAAGGCACCCCAGCATTTTCTCCAGTATTTCCTGATATTCCGCAAACTGCGATGGAATTATATAGAGTAAAAGTAAACCCATATACTTTAAACTCTAAAGATTTGACATTTAGTATGATAGAAAACAAACGATATACTATGCGTGATATCGGTAAAATAGAAAATCGTCTTGAGCGTTTTGAGGAAATGGTAACACTATCTTTGTTAGAGATGGACACAAAAAATATTGAAGTTCTTGATGAAAATGGATTGCCTAGAACAAAGACAGGTTTTATTGCAGATAATTTTGCAGACCAATCATATACAGATTTTAATAATATTGAATATAATGCATCTATAGATCCTAAAGAGAAATTTGCCCGTCCTTCATATTCATCAAATAATATAGGTCTAATTTATGACCAAGCACTATCTACAAATACTGTTTTAGTAGGAGATAATGTTTATCTTGCATATACACACGCAGATTACATAGGTCAAGATTTAGCCTCAGACACGGAAAATGTTAATCCCTTTATGGTTATGGGCTTTCGAGGTCATATCAAACTTTCTCCCTCCAGTGATGATTGGAAAGAAGTTGAATACCTCGGACAAAAAGTTATTGATGGTGGCACAAGGTTAAATACAAACGCTGCACATTTGTGGAACGAAAATGAATGGAATTGGTCTGGCTCTGATCTAAACGGACTAGACGTAGGATCATCAACGAACAGCAGGTCTATAGTTCTTAGTGAGAGTGGTTTTACAAACACGACGGGTACCCGTAGAACAGGTGGGACAATCACAAGTGGTGTTAATAGAACAACTCAAACTACGGTAAATACTGTTGTATCAAGCGAAACTATTCGCGAGGTTATCGGTGATAGGTTAGTTCAATGGGCATTTATTCCGTTTATGCGTTCTAGATTAGTTTATTTTAGGGGAGAAGGTTTTCAGCCAAATACAAAAATGTTTGCATTTTTTGATGGTGTTGATGTTGCAGATTGGGTTAAAAGAGAAACATATGTATCTTATAATTCGCATAAGGGTACTGAATTTGGAAACACACAGCTTAACGCAAACGGTCATCCCAATGGTAAAAGCGATTTGTACACTGACGGCAATGGCATAGTTCAAGGATCCTTCTTTGTTCCTAGCACTTCAGCTATAAGATTTCCAACTGGTTCTGCAGAGTTTAAATTAATAGATATCACGGCAGATAATGAAGAAAATGCAATTTCTTACGGCTCCGCGGTATATAGTGCGTCTGGGGTTCTTGATACAAGACAGGAAGATATTTTGTCAACTCGTTGGTTGGAAGTAGTAGGAAGAACATCTACAAATACATCTAGAGTTATAACTGGTAGAACCACATTCGAGCGACAAGACAATCAAGGCAATGAAGATCGTAATGAAAACAATGATCCTTTAGCACAGTCCTTTACTGTCCACGAATCGACTGGAGCGTTTATTACAAAAGTTTCTTTATATTTTAAAACGAAAAGTACTACTATGCCAGTTTGGATTCAGATTAGACCTATGGTTAACGGTTATCCTGCTTCAGATATTATTGTACCCGGTTCTCAGAAACTATTAACGTCTGCTCAAGTCGCTACAAGCCTTGACGCTACATTAGCAACAGATTTTATATTCGATGAGCCTATTTATTTGAAGGGCTACACAGACTACGCCGTAGTTTGCCTTACTGATAATACAGATTACTTATTATATGTTTCTAGTGTAGGTAAATTTGTTCTTGGAACTACAAATAAAAAGATCAACAAACAGCCATTCTTAGGATCACTATTTAAATCTCAAAATAGTAAGACATGGGAAGCATCTCAGTGGCAAGATATGAAATTTAAATTGCATAGAGCATCGTTTACAAGCACGACTGGCAAAGCAGTGTTTAAAAATGCTACTGTTCCTAATAGACTTTTAAAGCCCAACGCGATCACACTATTTGCCAAACCAACTGCTAGAAAAAATGTTAAAGTTGAAGCTAAAAACCACGGACTTATAGTAGGAGACAGCGTAGTTCTTTCAGGTGTTGTAGATGCAACATACGCAACATTCTTGAACAACGGTGGAACAGCACACACCGTAACTGAAGTTGATGGTCATTCTTTTGCATTTAATCAATCCAGTTTGCCAGTAGTAACTGTTCCGCTGACAACTGGCGGCAATGCAATTCAAATTACGCAACAATATGCATATAATTCCATGTTCCCAAATCTTGAAAGCATAAGTCCTAAAAATACTTCTATAAACTTCACTCAGATAGGAACTAGCGGTAAATCTTATGCAGGATCAGAAAGCCCATATGCACATTACGCAGTAGAGCCATTAAGAAACAAAGCAAATAATTACTTTGAATTTCCTAGAATTATAGCACATGCGACTAGGGAAGATCAATTAGTTAATGATACGTCTCTTTTAGTACATGGCAATATTGTATCGGGTTCGAATTTTGTTTCTCCTGTTATCGATCTTCAAAGATGTTGCGTATCGATATTTGAAAATATAATCGATAATCCTGAGCCAGTTACTTCATCTACATCTGGGACAAATAATGTTGTATTTGATGTAGACGATACAGTAGCTGGTAATGAAGGATATTCTACATACAAAGCAGATACAGATGCCCTTTCAGGATCATCTTTAGCGAAACACATAACAAAATCTATTTCGCTTCTATCTCCTGCGACAGGATTAAAAATATTTATGGCAGTTAATAAACCCTCGGCTGCTAATGTTGAGCTTTATTATAAAGCAATCATGGATAGCGTTAGTTTTGACTCTGTGCCTTGGGTACAAGCAACATTAGATATTGCAATGCCTTCGGATGATGATGGAGAAACTTTCCGGGAGTATATTTACACAGAAGGTGGCGATACGGGAACATTACCTACGTTTAATAGATTTAAAGTAAAAATTGTATTCACTTCTTCCAACTCATCTAAAGTGCCTATGATAAGAGACTTTAGAGCAATAAGTTTGGGAGATTAAATTGCAACTATCTAAAATCCAAGGTGAAAACGATTTTATGGTTGATGAGGAAACTGGTGCAATCATAAATACAAATATTGCTGAAATTGAAAAATCTAAAGAACGAAAAAAAATGATAAGAGCTAAAAATCAAGAATTTCAATCACTCAAGGCAGAAGTATCAGATATTAAAAATCTGCTAGTTGAAATAACCAGAAAGTTAGGTGACTAATGCCCAGAATTGTAAATGTAGACCTCTCAAGCACAGTTAACGGTTGGCGAGAAAAGACGAATCTTTTAGGAACATATATTGGAGATTTGGACGCACTTACTACAGCGGATAGTTCAAGTATAGTTAGTGCTATAAATTCTATAGAAACTAAAACTAATATTGGCGGATCTACGCTTCAACTTGCTAAAAATCAATTAAGTGCGACAACATCTGGCGGCGGCACGTATTGCGAACTAAGTTATTCTGCAGCAACAGGCGTCTTTACTTTTGTAAGAAGGGCGCTGACTCAGGGCGATATTCCTGCATTAGATGCAGGTAAAATTACAACCGGTACTTTTAATCCTGCTTTACTTCCTAATTTTGATGCGTCTAACATTACTACAGGAACTATAGCTATAGCTAGATTACCATACTTAAATGCTAACCAAACTACAATGGGACAATTTCACGAGGATAGAATACCATCACTTGCAACTAGTAAGATAACATCAGGAATATTTTTAATCGATAGAATACCCAATATTCCTTCTAGCATGATAACAGATGATGGTACAGACATTCCTGCTGATGTTATTCCTTCTGTTTTTGAAAGGTCAAATGTAGCCGCTAATGTAACAGCATCTAGAACAATGAGCAACACTAACACTTTTACAAACACGGGTACAGTTATTTTCAACGGACCTGTTAGCTTAAATGATAGTATGGAAATAAATGCTGATATGACTATTCAATCAGCTAACGATAATCTATACGATATTGGTTCAACAGGTGCTAAACTTAAGGGCGTATATGCTCACACATTTTACGGTTTAGCTACGTCTGCAAACTTCGCTGACCTCGCAGAAAAATATACAACTGATATAGAATATCCTGTTGGCACGGTTATGAAAGTGTCTGTGACTGATGAGGCTGAAACTGATGAGTGTAATGTATTTGGATTGCCTATAGGAGTGATATCATTAAAACCCGCATTTCTTATGAATGCAGATACAGAAGGTCAGGCTCTTGCGCTAAAAGGTCGTGTTCCAGTAAGAGTTGTTGGTGCTGTAAGTAAAGGTGAAACTTTGTATGCTCACAATAATGGTTGTGCATCTAAAGAGTATGATGGCGCTGCTATTGTAGGAGTTGCTTTAGAAACAAATACTTCTATTGAAGAAAAGCTTGTAGAATGTGTATTGAAACTTTAAAACATACTGCCCTCTCACTAAGAAGAATCTTATTATAACAGAATTTTCAGAAATGTCAACCCCTAAAATAATGGTTGACAAATATATTTTTATGCTATATAATAGTATTTACATAATGTGAAAGGGTGTGAATGTTTACTTTAACTACTGTTTTATCTATATTACAAAATTCACTTTTATATGACCAAAATGCTGTATTTTTTGTTGATTTTGATGGCAAAGAACACAAAGCACACAACTTTAGTGAAGTTCTAAAAAATTCAAATAATACTATAAAAATAGAACGAATGGAAAATTTCAGTCGGACTATGAATGAGGAATGTCTTGCTCTTGCTAAAAAATATAATCATACAGAAGGTCCAGTAACATGTCATTTATTTTACGCCAAAAAAGGATCTCCTTCTTTTAAGCCTCATACAGATCCTTTTGATGTTATTATTTACTGTTGTGAGGGAACTAAAACTATTGAAATGAATGGTATTATGCATGATATAAATTCAGGAGAGTATTTTCATATTCCTTCAGGAACTCTTCACCAAGCATTTAATAATAGTGAAGCCCTGACTCTCAGTTTTTCTCTTGAAGATTATATAGAAAACATAATATGAATTGGTTAATGTACCTAAAAACAACAGAAACCTGTCAACTGAATTGTGCCCACTGCTTTACAAGCGGTAGTAATGGTGCAAAAATCTATTGGAATCCAAATAAGATAATTGATTGGATTCATAGATTTAGAAAAGAAGCACACCTTGCATCTCATAGACCAAGAGATGCGACATACGATAGCATACACATGGAGTTTCACGGAGGTGAACCTTTTCTTGTACCTGTAGGTCAAATGCGTAAAGTGTATGATGCATGTGATGGTCTCTGGGATCGTATGAGTTGGGGTGCAACAACTAATCTAGTATTCAAATTAAAAGATCAGCATATTGATTTTATCAAAGGTCCTCTGAATAGTAGACTTGGCACGTCTTGGGATCGTAAAATTCGTTTCGATAATAATAAACAATATAGCTTATGGCACAAAAATGTCAAGACATTATTAAGTCAAGGTATTACTATACGTTTGTTTATTAGTTTGACTAAAGATACTCTTGAAAAAGATCCCATTACATTGCTAAGATGGTGCCGTAGATTAGGTGTTCAAGAGGTATCTTTAGAACGTCTTACGAATAATGGCAATGCTAGAAATGCATCAGAGATATTTCCATCTAACAAAGAACTTGATGCCTACTTTTTAAAAATGCATATGCAGAGTGAAAAGTATGGTGCGAGAGATTGGTTTGACAACGATTTTCTTGAAAATGTGTATTCTAAGTTTGAAAAGACTCAGACAAAATGCGGCACGTTTTGTCGTGATTGTGAAGAAAAATTATTCACTATAAATGGTGATGGAACAATTAGTGGTTGTCCGAACAGTGCGCCAGAATTTCAATTCGGTAACTTAGATGATAGCATACAAACTCTTATAAATAGTCCTAAGAGAATACGAAATATTATTGAAGAAAAGATGAGAAATCCATTATGCTATTCCTGTCCAGTTTCGAAATTTTGTGGCGGCGATTGCCATCAGCTAGGATGGGAAAAAGATATTTGTGGAGCTCCTAAGAGCTTAATGATGGAATTGGCAAAAAATGTCTAGGAGATAACAATGGCAATCAGTAACCCAGCAACAGAAAATCCGACACTAACAAAATATAAAGAATTTGTTACAGACAGAATAAATAATCATATCGTCTACGGAGAAAATACATCACCTGCACCTACCTTATTGCCATCCTTGTATGGTAGTACGACTACCGGAATAACATCTATACCAGATCTGAAAGATTCTCCAATAACTGCTCAAGATATCTATAATGCTTTACTGAAAGATGTTAATCAATATACACGGGTTAGAAAAATCAATTTTACAAGAATTGTTCAAGGCCCTGGCGGCAATATCTCTCTTCCAGCGAAAAGCCCAGCAGCGACCGCAGCCGCACTATTAAATAGAAATTTTGCTTGCGATTGGCAAATAGCATGTACTACAGACGCAAACAGCGCAAGAACAGGCGATGTTGTTTTTATCTCAGATGTGGCTAGGGAAGCATTTAAAGTTACTCATAACGTATATGGTCCAACAGTGGATGATGATGGTTCTCCTTTAACACATGAATTTTTGCAACATTACTGCGCTATTGCAACTATTAAATATAGTACAGAATTACGCCGTGCGGCGCGTGTAAATACATCAGTCACAGCAAGTGGTTTTGCAATCTTACATCATAAATATGGTTTTGAAATCGATTCTTCTGATGTTGCAAATCCAATTGCACAAAACGATTTACTGACAGACGAAAAATTAGAAGAACTTTTTCAGAATTTTTATGATGCATGGTTTAGTGTAGCTAATTTAGGAAGTGGAATAAGCATTAGTGAGAGTGTGTGTCATTCATCATGCCACTCGTCATGTCACTCGGCAAGAGGTAGGAGATAATTATATTATGAGCGAAATTATTATGGTAACAGCCCCTTTGGGTATTGAAGATTTAAAAAAATATTTTACAGACAAGGAAACTAAATTTTTAATTGACTACGAAAATTCAAAATTGCAAGGCGAAAGTTTACTTGTATACCTTAGCAATTTAGAAATACCTTGCGATATTAAAATAGGAGAAAGCGATTTATTTGAATTGGCATCTCACTATTTGAAATTTACTCAGATATTAAATATAGATGTTTTGGAAAATGTATTAATTGACATTTTATTGATATACAAAAAGCTTCCAGTTATTGTCGATCAATGTTATCCTTGTATTGCAAAGTTTATTGAAGATCATCGGGAAGAATTGAAAAATTTTACGTCTAAACTAGATTCTCTAACTTTATATAATATGTATATCATACAGGACGATGACTTGAAAAAATTTGTTACTGATCACCCTGAAGATCCTACAGATGATATTAAAGGGATAAATTTCGTCAGTCTCCTCAAAAACAAAAGATTTTTTTACTATTACAATTCTGTAGAAACTGATAATCTAAAATATTATTCAAAATACTTTAACGACTATATGTTTGGAGGAAAAGGCATGTATAGTTTCTGGGCGCACGAAAACAATCCCATGTTCATACTAACTTGGGGTATTTCAGCGGACACATTAAATGGAACTGAGTGACTTTATATTAAGAGATAAGCGAGACTCTCAGCAAGAATACACTATACATCTATTCGAATTTTGCAATCTATCTTGTCCATTCTGCTGGCAAAATCACGATAACATTGTAGGAATTGATACTGTATTAGATAAACTTGTTCCCATAGAAGATTTTCTAAAAACTGAAAATAGAATCAATGTTGTATTTAATATCATGGGTGGAGAAATTTTTGCAGATGAGATATTCAATTCATCTCTATTCTCTGATTATAAGGATCTCGCCAAAGGTATTGGAGAATTAGGAAAAAAATATAATAAAAAAACAAGAATTAATTGGGTCACTAATTTAGTGGTAAGTAAAAGAGACCAAATTAATGATTTGCTTTCATATTGTCGTTCTCATGGCATAAAAAGTAAACTTGTTACTTCATACGACCCTGCTGGCAGATTCAATAAACCGAATTTAGCAATATTCTTAGAAAATATCAAATACTTTAAAGATGAGTTAGATGGTATTGGTATTTTGCTCACTAGGCCGAATATAAAATTTTGGTTAAAAGAGACAGAGGGAGTTTTACGTCAACTATATGACGATGGCATTTATCTATACGCAGACTATTATATGCCAGATTGTCAAGCGAAAAGAAGCGCACCATCAGACCAAGACATGCTGAATATATTCAAACACTTTATAGATAACTACCCTAAAATTGATCCTATTCGTTCTTGGATTGAAAATGAAAAAAACTGCATTAGTTGCAGATCATCAAAACTTGTGTTGGAAGATGGAACTATGTGTCTATGTGGAAACTTAGTTCAAGAGCCTGATGATAAAGCAATGTATAAAACAGATATACAACCTATGGATAATACTCCTATAGAAAAGGCATTTGTAGAAAAATATAACTGTTCTACATGTGAGTATTTTCAAAGATGTACTCTAGGCTGTTTTATGTCGCATGACTATAAACACGCAGAGGAAGTTTTAGATGAATGTGTCTACAAAATTACGCACAGATATATCGACAATGTACGATTACAAAGAGCCAGCGCAATCTCTTGATATTGATCTGCCTAATTACATTGATGTTAAATTAGATATTTTACCCATACAGCATCCGTTTGTGGTTAGAATTTCTCCTAGACAAGCACACTTTTTTATTTGGTATGGCACAAAAGAAAGTGATCCTGAGATATACGAAGATTGTATGATTTCTAAAAAAAGTGAACCTACAATGCCTCATTGCGATAGTGATAAAAAACTCGAAAAGGCAATATGCATGGCACATATTTTTAAAAATGAAGTGATAATAGGTAGAATTGGAAATGTAGGTTATATGAATAAAAAATCTAAAAGTGAAGCTCAACAATTTTTGAAGCAACAGTGGCAAGATATAATAAAATTGTTAGGCAACAAAAAAATAATTTGTCCTTCGGGTCTAATGCTTGAATATATATACTCAACTATGAACTATTACAGAATACCACATAGTCCTTATGATTGCAGACTAATGAAACGAATGGGTTTTGAGAGAAACGAATATTACTGGGTGAGGGAAGCGAATGAGAGATGAAGGATATACTTTAAGTAATAGATCAGATATGTTTGTCCATGTTGAGGATACTATTCCGAAACTCAAATGGTTTAATATGAGATATGGCGACAAAAAAACTTTTAGTGTCGCATGGAATTATTACTTACAAGGCATGCGACAGAAAATGATTAAAACTGCAAATCTACTTTACGACACATACTTGCAAGAATATGATAGCAGTGAGAACGCAAGAAAAATAGTCTATTCTTCTATTTGGAATGGCACCGAGCAGTCCTCTTGTAACTGGCATAACGATCTACTAGAAGGAGCTAATGTATTTTTTCTATTATACTTTACAGACATGGACCCTAATAACGGTGGAGAAATCATGTTTAGAAATATGGAAGAAAACAAAAGAATTACAGCGTTTCACATGCCAAGAAAATACGATGTTATATTAGCAAGTCAAGATTTAAAATTTGAACATAGGGTCGAACATTTTCGAGCGCCCTGCGTGGAAAGAATTACTATGAATTTTGGCTTTAACATTAAAAATTCTCCATGGACTTAATCCTCAAGCCAACAGAACTTTGTAATTTTAAATGTTCTTTTTGTTCTTCATCTAAAATTACCGTAGATGATAATACGGCTATACTTGATTTGAATAAGATTTTTAAGTTTTTGCATAGATTCCCAGATACAAAAACAATCATTGTTAATGGCGGCGATCCTCTTATGATGCGTCCTAACTACTATTGGAAAATCATAGAATTTCTTGATAAGTATGACATGCCGGCAACGATATCACTTACATCTAATTTGTATCCGTTCTTGATGAAACCGATGAAATGGAAAGAATTATTTAATCATCGTAGAGTTGGTGTTTCAACATCTTTTCAATATGGCGGCGGTAGACTTAAAGGCGATTATAGTGAGTTTACAGAGGAAGATTTCTGGAAATGTTCGGATGCAATGTTAGAGCATGTTGGATATAGACCGTCATTTATTGCAGTAATTGTTGAAGAAAACGAACATACAGCAGTCAAGACCGTAGAATTAGCAAAGAAAATGGACGTAGTTTGCAAAGTGAATTATGCTATGGCTTCAGGGTCACAATCAGCGCCATATCGACTATCTAAGATTTATGAAAGATATATCGAAATTTGGAAAGCTGGATTATCTGACTGGGAACATAACACTCAACAGATGTTGAAACGATTACGCGGCGGCGTAACGATCTGCCCGCAGGCCAGAGATTGTGATAGTCATATTCGCACGATACAGCCGGAAGGTGACTACTACTCTTGTGGCGCTTTTGGTGACGATTTAGACAAAGCTATTGATTTCGATTATGAAATGAAAGGTGGCTTTACAACTCCATTAAAGAATGATATAAATTTAATGAGTTTAAAAAAAGCGTGTTTTTCTTGTCCTATGTTTGAGATATGTAATGGGTGTTCAAAAACTATAAAAGACTTAAAAGAATATAACATGGTTGAAGATCATTGTCAACACATGAAATCAATGGCAAGCGATATTATTGCTCTAAATAGGCTTGACGCTAAAGTGAGTCCATATGAAAGAGAATATTATGATTGAAACTATATTTCCAACAAAAATATTTAGATCGAAGATAGATTTTACAGATGATGAAAATGAATCTTTGAAAGCCTTTTGTCAGGCTCTTATGATGCAATATATGGCTGAAAATAAAATAAGTTTTAGGGAAGCTGGAGAATTAGAGAATGTTCCCGTGTTCTCAGATTTCAATCTAAAAACTTATCCTTTTATGACTAGACTGTATAATTTTTTTGCAGTCTCTTTCTTAGAACTTCTCCAAGAATATGAGCCGAGTGCTGAACTTGAGGAAGTATATGATGCTATGCAAGTAACTATGGGCAAGATGCCGTTTATGAAAAGGGGCGACTATAAACAAATTCATTGTCATAGAGGTAACGCATTGGTTGCAGTATTTTACTTAGATTCTGTAGATAATGATATGCATGGAGGCAAGCTAATTTTGCACGATCCTTCTTTTAATAATACAGTGCGAGCCAGAACAAATCCGCAACACGAAATACAAACAGAAAAAAATTCTATAGTAATTATACCTGCCCATGTTTGGCATGAGGTAACTCCATACTTCGGTAATGATGAAAGACTTACAATTACTATGGACATAGAACTTGTTAACATACGATGATTGTATCAGTAAATCCAACATACTTCTGCAACTTTAGATGCGACTTTTGCTATCTAACACCTGAAGAATTAGGTAACCAGAAACAGATTTCGTTGAATAAACTAGACGAATTGTTGTCTCAAGTACAGAACATTGAACACATTGATTTATATGGTGGCGAAATTGGAGCAATGAAAAAATCTTATTTCTATGGAGTTAAAGAAATTATTAAAAAGCACTATTCTGGTACTATTTATATCAACACAAATTACTCTATGATGCACCCAGGTTTCTTAGACAGTGACGTTTATCTTGCAGTATCTTATGATTTTGAAGCAAGAGAAAAAGCTGATCTAGTTTTTCAAAATATGATGTTAAGCACTAGGCCAATAGCTGTACTAATTTTAGCTACTGAAAAAGTGCTAAAGAAAGACGTTATGGAAATGATCAATATGTTGAATCTATGTTCTTCTATAAAATCTGTTGAAATTAAACCATATTCAATCAATCAAGCTAACGCCCATACTGTGACGCATAAAGATTTTGAGAACTTTGTTATAAAATGGTTAGAGTTAGAAGAACATATGAAGTTTCAATTTATAAATTGGGATAGAATAGAAGATTCATATAATAAAAAATATAATGCATTCTCAGACGATCATATATACATTACTCCAAACGGTAAATTTGGTGTACTCGAATTTGATGAGGCAGATAGGGAATATTTTCTTGAGTTAGATAGTTGGGAAGACTATATTGATTGGACAAAAAAAGAAAAGGCAACTATGAGTCCAATCTGTACATCGTGCGAATATTTTGGAAACTGCTTAACTGAACATTACAGATATGTTAAGGATTTGGATAATGGCTGTAACGGATATAAAGGATTATTGGACTGGTATGGAAGATTGGAAAATAGCGAGTCAAGTTTATCATCTTCTTAATAAGCATCATACAGATGATTTGAATAGAGTAGATATTACTTGGACAGACGATACAGTTAAATGGGCAGTCAAGCATTTTAATGAACACATTGACGAATGGGTATATCCAGCAAAATCGTATTTTGTTGCGATCTGCTATGCGTCTTGGCTATCTGAAGATTTTAATGAAAATTTCTTTGAGTTATTAGATGATAAATACCTATTAGCTGATAATGATCCCCATTTTGTACAGTATAGTTTAGACATAAAGACATACGAAAATATTATAAAGCAAATAACATTTCCACTAAAAATGACTGGAATGGTCCCAGATGTGAGAAAATATTATGAGGACGAGTTTAAAATGGCACTAGAAAAGATATAAATAAACATAAGCAACTTATAGCAAAGATGAAAAAATGACAAGAAAAATCTCAGTTAATCTTACAGATACTATTGAAACTTGGCGCCAAGCTACCAACTCTATGTCCGCATACGTTGGTGAGCCAGATCAATTGCTTACTACAAACAAATCTGATATCGTTTCTGCTATAAATGAAATTGCTCCACAAGTGACTACATCTACAATAAGGTCATTACAAACTCTTGCTTCAGGTGGCACAGGAAGTCATACAACACTTGTATATGATTCTAACAGCGGTGCTTGGCAATTTAATTGTAATACAATTTCTCAATCAGATTTAGGTCCACTATCAACCGCTGCTATTACGAGCGGTGTTTTTCCTGTGGCTAGAATACCAAACCTTTCAGCAAATAAAACGACTAGTGGCGTATTCAACAAGGCACGTATTCCACATATTCAAAATTTAAATGGACAACTAGCAGATTCACAAGTAGGATTTGTCTCTGACGATGTTCCTGAAGGTACTTCAAACATATATTATACAGACTCATTGGCAAGGAGTGCTTTAAGCGGCAGTACAAATATTGCATATTCGCAACTGACAGGGGTGATCAAGACCAACGTTCCTATACCAACAGATATAAGTCAATTGCAAGACGAACAAGGACTTCTGAGTTTAACCTTGCCCAAAATTTATGTCGATTCTACTGCTCCACTTGCATTTAGTAACGGAACTTTCTGGTATGACGATGCAAAAAATCTTTTACAAATTCGAAATGATGTAGGCGATTCTGGATCCGCATGGGCAAAAATAGGGCATATTGATTCTGGCGGCGCAAATTTAAATATTCTTGATAGTACTAATGTAACAAAAATCTTAGCTGGTGATAGCGCAGTTAATATCGGCAGATTAACAATTCAAGATTCATCTGTATGGGCAACAGGAACTAGTACATTAGAAACTTTAGTTTCTCCATATAATGTAACTAAGCTTGTTTCTGCAGCAGGCGGCGGCGGTGGTGGTGGTGCTGGGGGTACTAGAACAACTTCATCAATTACAACAGGTTCAATTGCCAGCGGTGCCAACCTAAACATTGAAATAACGAGTGCACCTAAAGCATATATGCTCTTGCGGGCGCAAGTATCTGCAACTTCATGGCTAAGAATTTATACATCCAGCGCTGCAAGAACCGCTGATGCTTCTAGAGGACAGTTGACTGATCCTGCGCCAAATTCAGGCGTTATTGCAGAAATCTTGCACCCAACAAGTGCTGGTGGAGCAAGTGGCTATATTAATTTTGCACCTGCAGTACCTGCTTGGAACGAAGGTTCTCAGACAACAATTTATATGGCAATCAAAAATCTTCCTACGAGCGGCTCTAATACTATTACGGTAGATTTAGAATATCTACCACTAGAGGTGTAGAGATATGACTAGGGAATGGGTAATTACTCTTTATAGAAAAGAAGATTTGGAAACTTTTTATGAAGATATGGAAACGCCGGGTGGAAATTTATATATTCCAGATAGAGCTGTAGGTGTCGAACATCGACGGGAAATAAGTCGTAATACTCATTACATGCTTGACGATGCCGAAGTAGATTCATTGAAACAAGATGAACGAGTTTGGGATGTAACATTAAGAGAACTTAACGAAATGTCGATACAACCTAGCGGATGGGCTACGACTAACCAAAACTATCATAAGACAGGTTGGAGCGCAGCAAACGGTTTCGCTGTTACTCATGTATCTACTCATAGAAATTGGGGATTATTAAGACATGCTTCTGGTGCGCAGATTAATACTTGGGGTGGAGAGCCAAGCGACACAAGATCGATAACTGCAGATTTGACGGTAACTGCCTCAGGCAAGAATGTTGATGTAGTTATCGCAGATGGACACATTGATCCTGCACACCCCGAATTTGCTGTAAATGCAGACGGAACTGGCGGCAGTCGTGTTATACAAGAGAATTGGTTTAATCATGGTACTCATCCTGGTGGCTCTTTTGGTACATCATATCCATATTCTGATAACGGTTCTTATGTAACTGCCACTTATACATCAAATAACAATCATGGCTGTCATGTAGGATCTACAGTCGCTGGTAATACACAAGGCTGGGCCAGAGACGCAAATATCTATAATATCTCTCCATTTAGCATTGCTACCAATGACGGCACTGCAGGAAATCCCACCACAGGTTCTGGTTCAATTTCATCTTTTATGTGGGACTACTTAAGGGTGTGGCATACTCAAAAGCCTATCAATGCTGCAACTGGCAGAAAAAATCCTACAGTTATTAATTGTAGTTTCAATTCCGCTTTTTCTATAGATTCCGGCAATGTCGGACCAATTACTTCAATGAACTATAGAGGTACTGTTACGTCTGGCACAGGTTTTACCGCCCTTGGTCTTGCCCAGCGTGGTGTACCTACCCAGTATTATCCAGATGGCGTTCATCGAACAGGCGGCAGCCCTGCTTTGAGAATACCTTATTCGAGTGCGGCAAGTATTGCAGATCTGGAAGATGCGATAGAAGCTGGTATTGTTGTGACAAATTCCTCGGATAATCAAAGCTGGAAAATTGTGGATTCTACAGATCAAGATTATAATAACACTGCAACATTTACTATAAGTGGAACTGCATATGCGCTACATTCTCATAGAGGTGGTGGTCAACCGTTTAGTGAAGGAGTCAACAGTCCTATTGTAGTTGGAGCAATGTCAACAGATACAGATGAAGGTCAGAGTTGGTTTAGTAATATCGGCAACAGAGTAGATGTATTTGCGGCGGGTATGCATATTCAGGGTTCAGTTACTTCTAACACTTATGGCTCAGCCGGTGGAGCTGATCCAAGAAATAGTAGTTATTTTATGACTAAAATGAACGGTACCAGTATGGCAGCACCTCAAGTTTGCGGTGTGTTGGCATGTCTTGCTGAAAGCTGGCCAAATATGACTTGTGCAGAAGCAAGAGTTTGGTTAAATGAATATGGTGAATCCGACTTGATGCACGACACTGGCGCAGATGATCCTAATGACCGGAGCAGTTTGCAAGGCGCTAAAAATTTAATATTGCGATGGTTCAATCAGAGACCGACAGAAGATATTGCCTTTCCCTCAAAAGCAAACTGGGTTTATGCAAACAGACCTGTATCGGGTGGAGTTTTTCCGCGTTCAAAAAATCACGTACACGGCAAATGAAAGATAACAGAGATAGCAAATGGTTAGAGTAGTCGATTTACCAACAGAAGTTTCAGGAAACTTAACTTCAAACTCAAATTTTGTGATTGTGAGCGGAGTAAGTGTGGGAACCCACGGCACCGCGAGAGTGGCGTTGGGTGAACTAAGCTCATTCTATAATAATGTGGGTGCTTTAAATGATTCTGGCGTCACGGCTTTAGTTGACTCTGCATATATCTTTAATATAATTAATAGTTCTCCTGTGGGATCTGTAACAAATATTGCCCCAGCATTTTCATCTATAACAAGTACTCCAACTAGTAGGGATGGGTATGGAATTTTAGACGTCCCTAGATTTTCAGATATCTCTGTAACTCAATCTGCACCACGCGGCGCTACTAGCACGTTAAGTTATAACGGCAATGGATCGTTTACATATGTTCCAAGTAATCTTGTCGATAGCTCATACGTTAATGCAAAATTTGATCTTCTATCAGGACTTGATAGTGCGTTCGTTTTAGGAATAGTTGATAGTGCATATGTCGATGCAAGATTTGATATTCCAGTAGCATTTGATAGCGCAGACGTTGTAGGAATGGTTGATAGTGCATATGTCGCTGCAAGGATTCAGGTCTTATCTACATTTGATAGTGCAGATGCTTCTTTTGTCGCTGGTAATCTTGTCGATAGCGCATATGTTACTGCAAGAAGCCCAGCAGCATTTGATAGTGCGTCCGTTGTAGGAATTGTCGATACTGCATACGTCAATGCAAGAGTTGTAATTCCAGCAGCATTTGATAGTGGAGACGTTGTAGGAATTGTCGATACTGCATACATCAACGCAAGAGTTACTAGTTCATCAACATTTGATAGTGCTGACGTTATAGGAATTATCGAGGCCGAGGGCACGTTTGAATTTGATAGTGCAGATGCTTCCTTTGTCGCAGGTAATCTTGTCGATAGCGCATACATCAACGCAAGAGTTGTTATCCCAGCAGCATTTGATAGTGCAGATGCTAGAGCAATTGCAGATAGTGCAGTTTCCGCATTAGTTGATGTTGCGCCCTCAACATTAGATACTTTAAATGAATTGGCGGCGGCTATTGGAGACGATGCGAACTTCTCTACCACTATAACAAATAGTATTGCAGCTAAATTACCTCTTTCTGGTGGCACTATGTCAGGCGCGCTTGAGATGGGTAGTAATAATATTACTACTACTGGAAAAATGCTTTACGGAAATGTATATTCAACAGAAGGCGATCTTCCAAGTGCGTCAACATATCATGGTATGTTTGCTCACGTTCATGGTACAACAAAAGCTTATTATTCTCATGCTGCTAATTGGATAAAGTTAGCAAACTTTGATGATATTTCATCTACTGTAGACAGTGCATATGTTGCCGCAAGAGTTGTTATCCCAGCAGCATTTGATAGCGCAGACGTTGTAGGAATTGTCGATAGTGCATATGTTTCGTCAAGAATTAGCGGCGGGGCTACATCATTAGACGGATTAACAGATGTAAGTACAAGTGGTGTAACAAGCGGACAAGTATTAAAGTATAATGGTAGTAGTTGGTCACCCGCGGCAGATGCTACGTCAGGCGGCGGCAGCTTAGGAGACTTAACTATAGCTGCAAGTACAATTTCAAGTAGCGGAACAACAATTACACTAGATGATAATGTTACAGTAACTGGCTCATTCGCTAGTAGTCAATCAGGTTCTCCGGTATTAACAAGTGCCACTTCACTTACATTGCAAGCAACGACAAGAACATCTATTGCAAATACTCCTCTAAAATTACACAGTTTCACAACAACTCAAAGAAATGCATTAAGTGCAGCAACTGGCGACATGATATACAATACTACAACAAATAAATTCCAAGGCTTTGCAAACGGCTCTTGGGTAGATTTGAATTAAGGATTGATTATGTCAGAATTTCATTATCAATTAGGTACACATACAAAAGAACAATATGATGCATTAGATGTTAGTTTGCGTGATGCTGATGATCCAACTTATGTAGCAAGAGCAGTTAGTCAAACAGATGATATACTACACAGCCCTACAAGAGGTGTATTTTGGTTAAGTGAGGAAGAAGCTGCAGAGTTAGAACAAAATCCTCAGATTGCGTTTATACACAAAAACCCAGATAACTACAGGGAAGAGTTTACTCAGCCACCTTCTGATGAATTACATTGTTCAATAGAAACTACGTGGAGATATAACGAGCCAGTTAAACACAGGAATCGGTTCTCAAGTGCGTCTGACTATCCTTCAAGCCCTACTAGTGCGGATTTGCGTAGATGTGGATACCAGTTGTTAAGAACTACAAGAGAAAATGGACCTAAGAATAAAAGAGATATATGGACAAGCGATACGACCACTACGAACTCAAATATTGAAAAATACGGCACGGGAAAAGATGTTGATATAGTAGTTGCAGATAACGGTACATGGGCAGGACATATAGAATTTATCAATAATAGACCAGCTGGTGAGTCGCCTACAGACTATGTAGGTGGTAATTTATTGCCTGGTGATGGCATTTCTGATTTATTATCTCTTGTGCATGATGGTCCATACTATATTGATCCAGATTGGTTTAATGCTTCACCAGGAACTAGACTAGAAACCAGATGGGACGGAACTACAGTACCAACTAATGCTGCGGCTATAAGTTGGTGGGGTAGTACAGGTAGTAGAAGTTCTGCCTTCGCTAGTTACGGAACAGTATCTATAACTAGTCTCTGTACAAGAGAGAATACACTAGGAGATTTTAACACATTACCCTATGATGCCACACATGGTACACAGTGTGGAAGTCAATTATTTGGTAGAACGCATGGCTGGTCATATAATGCTAACAAATGGGTCCTTGACGCATTTAGTTCTCGGAGTGCAGGAATTGATAAAATATGGGACATTCAAAAAATATTCCATCTAGCAAAACCTATAAATCCAAAATACGGAACTAAAGATCCAACAATATCTTCAAATAGTTGGGGATATAGAGCGTGGCATCCAACTACAGCATACGCATTTCATAGAATATCTTCAGGAATATACTTTACATCAAAAGCAGGCGCACCAGCGTTTATGAACCTTATAGGTAATTACGGCGATTCAGGTAGAATTAAAAGTGAATTTTTCGATAGTGCCATGGTCACTAGCGCAAAGGAAATGATAGATGCTGGTGTTATTACAACTGTTGCCGCAGGAAATAGCAATCAAAAACAAGTCAAATGGGATCATCCAGACTATGATAACTATTGGCATTCCACCAATTCAGGACATTTTGGAGACGGTCAAGTGACAGCCAATGGCACACTTGCAATGCCAACTATAAACAGACCAGGTTTCCCACAACAGGCAGGATCAACTTGGGGAGATCCACAAACATTTAATATTTCAGTATCAGTTAGCAGTAACACTTGGCAATTAAATGGCACAGACAGAAACGGATCTGTAAGCGGAACCAATCCTACTGTTTATATTAATCGAGGCGATACTGTAAATTTTAATGTAAGTGCCCCCAGCCCTAATAATTTTTATATCAAGTATCATAGTGGAACTGGCCATCAAAACCAAGTAAATCACCCCACGGCAACAGGACAAGGCTCCCTGTACGGTACATGTAGTTGGACACCTAATCAGAGAACGAAATCAACTCTTACTGGTGACCAGTATTATTATAATTGTGGCACCCATAGCTCAATGCAGGGTATTATAAAGGTACAGACAGGAAATAGAACAAGTCCAGTAATTATTGTAGGCGGTCTAGATGATCAGTATGCTACTGGTACAAAAGAGCGCAAAGTAAATTACAGCGATATGGGAAATAATATAGACCTGTTTGCACCAGCTGACGGAACTTTGGCTGCAATTCCCGGATATTATGGTACTGATATCCCTAGATATGATAACACATATGCGAGTAAAAGTGGTGGTACAAGTTGGAGTGACGGACAAACTGGTTCGCCTGCGGTAAGTAGAGATGGAAGATTCAGCGGCACTAGTGCTGCAACTCCTGTAGCGACAGGATTGATTGCTACAATATTGGAATTAAACAGAGATTGGACATGGTCAGATGTAAAAACTTGGCTAGGAACACTACAGAATCAAACTGATATGTACAATATGACAGAAAGTATTACCCCAACAGCAAATTATTATGTAGAAGCTCTGCATGGTGCAACTCCAAGAGTAATATATCAAGGAGGAACATACAGTCATGCTACTAAAGAAACAACTACAGAAGATTGTACTTTAGGAAGTGGTGTATCTATTAGTGGTAGTTTCGAGATTGAAAGAGATTAATTAAAGCAAACTGGCCTTACGAAAATATATAGACGATAAAAAAGAAAGATAACAGATGGTTAGAGTAGTCGATTTACCAACAGAAGTTTCGGGAAACTTAACTTCAAACTCAAATTTTGTACTTGTGAGTGGGGTAAGTGTGGGAACTCATGGAACAGCGAGAGTTGCCTTAGGTGAACTAAGCTCATTCTATAATAATGTGGGTGCTTTAAATGACTCCGGGGTTACAGCTTTAGTTGACTCTTCGTATATTTTTAATATAATCAATAGCTCGCCTGTGGGATCTGTAACAAATACAGCTCCAGCATTTTCGTCTATAACAACTACCCCGACTAGTAGGGATGGTTATGGAATTTTAGATGTCCCTAGATTTTCTGATATCTCTGTAATTCAATCTGCACCATCTGGTCCTACTAGCACTTTAAGTTATAGCGGCACTGGAGTGTTCACTTATGTTCCACCCTCGGTGGTAGAGTCCACGGGCGAATTAGTTGAGGGTACGAATCTCTATTACACAACATCTAGGGCAGATAGTGATGCTAAAAATGCAATTAGTGCAACTGGCAGTCTATTTTATAATAACAGCACTGGTGTTATATCTTTTACACAAGGCAATACAGATACAATTACAGAAGGTTCAACTAATCTTTATCATACTATAGCGAGGGCAAGAGCATCAATTAGCGCAACTGGTAGTTTATCTTATGATAACAGCACTGGCATTATGTCTTTTACAATGCCTGCTCAAACGACTACAGCTATAACAGAAGGAACAAATCTTTATTTTACTGGCGGTAGAGTTGTTGCTATAATTGATAGCGATTATATCATAGAAAGATCCCCTCCTGGAATAGATTCTGCAACAATGATTGCAACTCTAACTGATCCAAAATATTTAAGATCAGACGTAGGTGATAATGGTGTTTCATTATCCCTCTCATCAACATTACATGCTGATAGTGCAATTACATCTAATGGTGATATTACCGCGTTCAATAGTGCGTCTGATAGAAAACTCAAAGAAAATATAGAAGTCATTGACAATGCTATTGACAAAGTAATGACTCTTTCTGGGTACACATTTAACTATATTGGTCGTGAAGAAAAAATGACAGGTGTCATGGCAGATGAAGTTGAATCTGTTTTACCAGAAGTTGTTTATGAATTTGATGGTGAATATAAAGCTGTTCGTTATGGTAACATGATGGGTTTAATTATTGAAGCAATCAAAGACTTAAAATCTGATATTAATGAATTAAAAGAAAAAGTAAATGGCAACTAGACGTTTTATACCCAATAATCAGTATCCTTTATTTGGAGATGATTTACGATTAAGTGAACTACAGACCCATTTTGGTGGAAGTTCACCTGTAAGCCTTTCTAGTTATTACAAGGGCGGTGGACTTGTATCAGACTCAGACGGTGCATATCTTTTGGGAAGTAATGAGTATGGTGTTCCAGAATCTGGAAAAATATCTTTAGGCAATTTTAGCGTCCGGCCATTTTGGGATGAACATTTTTTTTGTTCTTCGGTAGGGGTCACCACGCCACATAGTTTTCAGATACCCCAAAATAGCGGCTATAAACATATGAGAATAATCATTCAAGGTTCTGGTGGCAGTGGTACAGTTGGTATGGCGCTAATTAGTCCACCCGGCGGTTGGGGTAGTGGTCAACAAGAGAGCACTTTTGGTGGTTCAGCAGCCACTGGTGGTAATGGCGGCGCATATGCAATAAAATTTCAACAGCAAGTTTCGGGCGGTGATGTAATCAATATCCAAGTCGGAGCAGGTGGTGCCAGCTCCGGCGGCGTCTATGATAATAACGCCATCGCTGGTTCCAGAGGAACTTTTGGAACACAGTACAGCAATGGTGGAAATAATAATAACGGCGCAGAGACTTATGTTAAAGTGAACACGACCTATGCGTTGAGAGTTCCTGGAGGACTGGCTTCACAATCGAAATCGAAATTAATAGCAGACTATGACGTTGGTGCGGATTATTTCGGAGGGAACACAAGAACTTTATATAGTCCATCTGCTGATAATAATAGTGGAAGTAATGGAACTAATGGCTCTGATATATGGCTAAATGGTGGACAAGGCGGTATGGGTTATGTTCCATATGCGTACCGTGAGGACTACGGGACGGGACGTCTCGTAGTCGGAGGCAATACATCTGCTTATGGAATTAACAGCAAAGGTGGTTATGGTGGCGCAGCGGCAGGGTTTTTAGCGAGTGATCAACTCTCAAATAAACTTCGCGGGAGAGGTTATGAAATATACAGTGTGAATAAAATTCGTTTATGGTCTAATACTCAACCTTCTGGCGGTTATTGGCGGTCGCAAGGCGTTAACGCATTTATGGGCAGAGCAGGCTTTGCTACTGGATATGGTTTTGGCGGCGAGGGCCAATACGCTAATTATGGTCCATATGCGTCAGAGTCTGGTGGTGACGCTTTTGTAAGAATTATGTTTTTTGATGGTGATTATGGTCCTCATATTACCCCATCATCAGGGCTTGATCCAGACACACCAACATTTACATAGGAGATAATAAATGGCACAATCGGAAGATATTATGGTTGATCAAGGTAGCGATATTATGATAAGCCTAGAGTGTTTCAACACAGACGGCAGCGAGAAAAAATTTAAAAAACTTGATCCTAATACTGGTGCAACAATTGCTCCATTTACTGCTTCGGGTAAAGTAGCGAAAAGTTATACAGCGGATTCTGCAACTTTCGTTTCTTTTAATACTTCATTTTTAGATTTGAATAATCCTAATATTTTACAACTATCGCTAACTAATATTCAGACAGAAACTATGAAACCCGGTAGATACGTCTATGACGTTGAAATAACAAGTATTGATTCTGCGACAAATTCTAATATAGTGGAGAGGATATTAGAGGGCACCCTCACAGTCACGCCGGGCATATCTTAGGAGAAAAAAATGTCAAATGTAAAAGTAGTAAGTTCCAACACAATTATCAAAAGGGTTGTTGTGGGCACTCCTGTTCCTCAGGTCGCGCAAATTAGAGTTGTATCAGACCTAGGTGAATTGCAAAATGTTAATGCACCGAACAATGTCGCTGCGGATGGTCAACTATTGGTTTACAATCCAATATCTGGACAATATGATGCCAGTATTTTATTGGATAAACAGATCATTGATGCGGGAGAAGGCTTCTAGTTTGTATAAATACAATTGAATCTAAATTTAAGGTAAAGTTTTTATGCCAGCAATTATCCGAATAAAACGATCCGGCGATCTATTAACTCCAGCATCACTAAAAGTTGGTGAATTAGCATATTCTTATGCAGACGCTTCAAAGCAACTATATATTGGAATAGGTCCAGCAATTAACTCTACTGGTGATGCCTCAGCAATAGCTGTGATTGGTGGAGAAAGATTTACAGAAATACTCAATTCTACTCCAGGAATAGCTTCTGCGGGAATGGTTGCTGTACTTGGACCTGACAGAAACTTAGACTATCTGAAATTAGATAGTGCTGAAATTACAAATGCAAGCATAGATTCTGCTTACATTAGATTTCTTGATGCTGATAGCGCAGTCATTAACAACCTTATGTCAGATTCAGCACATATAACTTATTTGGGAGCAGATAGTGCCTATATTCATAATATTTCTGTTGATAGTGCTTATATACAATATGCCGATATTGACAGTGCCCATATTGATAACGTGTCTATTGACTCTGCTTATATTCGATATGCTGATGTGGATAGTGCCCATATTGATAACGTGTCTATCGATTCTGCTTATGTCAAATTTATGGATCTTGATAGTGGGCATATTGATAATGTAACTATTGATTCTGCTTATGTTAAATATGCAGATATTGATAGCGCACATGTCGATAACTTAGATGTTGATAGCGCACACATTGATCATGCAACAATTAATTATGCAAATATTGACAGTGCCGACATTAGTCAAGTTGATATTGATAGTGCATATATTTCTCGCGCAGATATCGATAGTGCTAACATCGGACAACTTACATCTGACTCAGCAGAAATTACATACGCTACAATTCATACGTCTTATCAGCCGTTAATCACGGGTCCTTCTACAATTACAATCGATCCTTCTGGCATTGGCGACAACACAGGCAAAGTTTTAATCAAGGGCGATTTGCAAATTGATGGCGATCAAACTATTGTTAATTCAACTGTAGTTTCTACAAATGACAAAAATATTCTCATTGCAGATAGTGCAATAAATGATGCTGCCGCAGACGGCGCTGGCATTACAGTTTACGGAGAACCTTCTGCGGGTATTTACGGTAGAGCAAGTATTTATTGGGACGCAACAGAAAATAAATGGCGTACATCTGTAGGTATAATAACACCAACTATCGACGCAGATAGTGGAAGAATTGCAAAATTAAGCGGCTCACATGTAATTTACGACTCTGGAACTATAAGTCAATTTACATCAGACAGCGCATTTATTACACAGAATGAAGGCATCGTATTAAATTATAATCTTGGTTACATAGATAAGACCTTTGTTGATAGTATGTTCTGGAATTTTGCAGATGAACATCGACTTATTTTTACAGATAATAATAATAGATTAGTTCAAGATAGTGGTTTAATATACGGTAGTAGTGTTTCTGCTAATCATGGAACAGACGTTGGACTTCAGATAGGTAAAAAAATTGTCGCTGGTAATGCAGGTGCCGGTGGCGAAGGTTTTGCGGCAGATGCAGATTCAGGATGGTATAATACTCGCATAACTAATGACGGTACATTAACAACAAATAATTTATTTGCAGAAACATTAAAAATTGGCGATTCTTCATTAGGAAGAAATTATAGCGGAACAGACCGTGGTGTTATTACACCCCACACTTTTTATGGAATAGAAACTACACTTGATAGTTTTACATCAACTCTACAAAATAACACATTTAAATCTGACATTAGTAAAGATTCTGCAATAGCATCTCGAATTGCAGGCGAAGATATAAGTTTAGTCACTATTAAAAGTAACGCGGACAGTAATCTTTTAGAACTGCGTAAAGACGGCTCTTTAAATATGACGGGCGATCTTTTCAAAGATGGAGAAAAGTATACTGCTGGTGGCATTTTCGATAAGACTCCGTTTGGTCCTGCTGGTGATATTGCAGATGTACAATATGTTCCAGATCCGGCAAAGGTACACGGTCCGACAGGAATTGGAAGTCGTGTTGCGATTGGTAAAAGCAATCCTAAATTCGATATTGATGCTACAGGCAAAACATTTTCGTTCTCAGCACAGATTGCTTCAACAGCACTCAACCCCACTCCATCTGGTCCAATTGTATATCCTCTACAGCCGTCTGCACAAAACGAAATTTTAGCTAGCCTTGGATATCCAACTGTTTCTGACGATAGTGATAAGTCAAGGCTTCTTTTTGATACAACACAAGCTAGATTTAGAGCTGGTTATTTTGACTTTACTGATATCGCGGGCAATGAACCATCTGCTTTTGGTGGTTTCTCTGCAGCGTTTGGTAAAAATACTCGCGCAAGCATATTTTCTTTTGCTGCGGGCGATACATCACGCGCATATGCTCCACACAGCTTTTCAGTAGGTAAAACAAATAGAGTTGGTACATTCCAAGCAAACTCTGGTGCATATTCTATAGCTATTGGTAAAGATAATGAAGTAATTGATTTCCAGGGCCCTGGCAATTATGCAGCGTATCACTGGGAACCGACTTTTAATTCAACAAATCCTACAACAGGTATTGCGATTGGTGAACTAAATGTCGTAAATGCAGACATTGGTATCGCAATAGGTAAATTAAACTTAGCAGATAGTAATAACTCTATAGCAATAGGTTCAAATAACAGTGTTGCAGAATTGTCTATTGGTATAGGTAATTATAATATTGTTGGAGGATCAGCATCTATCGCAATCGGCGGTGAAGCAGGAACACCTAATGTAGTGTCTGGAAATGCATCTTATGTTCTGGGTAAAGGGCATAATGTCGGCGCAAACCTCAGTTTCGCTTTTGGCTCTGGCTCTACAATTGCAACAGGCAACACAAACTCATTCGCTTTCGGTAAAAATCTAGATATACGCGGCGATAACTCTGTGGGCTTTAACTTAGGTGTTGGTACAGGCTCTAAGACATGGGTACCAACTACAGCGGATAACTTTATGTCTATCCAAGAAGGAAGTGTTACTATCGGTAGTGATTCCGATCTTGTAGAAGCTGGTATTTCAGTTGGTGTTGGTAACCTTCTTGTTAAAGGCGATTTAATTTATGAAGGTTCATTCTTCAAGCGCGGCCCAAATGGTGTAGAAAATACAAATCCATGGATAGACGATGGAATTCAAACTACATATAGCGAACCAAATAAAAATCTTGGTGTATATACACCCGCGCCAAATCATATTTTAGAAATAACGGGCGATATTTTAGTAAGAGGTGACTATAGCTCTAATTATAAAAATTTGGTAGATCATTTTGATTCTGCTGCAGGCACTAGTAGTTTTGCACAATACAGATCAGCAGGTGGTGTAAATGCCGCTCCAAGTTTATTCACATATTATCCTGAAGGTGGTATTTTAAGAGCAGGACAAATAATTGCCTCGCAACACAGTAACGATTCTATGGGCGCACATTCTATTGGTATTGGTTATAAAAATAAAGTTATCGGAGACTATAGTACAGTCTTAGGCGGTAATACAAGTCATGCTGCTGGTGATTATTCTATGGTAGCAAATGCTTTCAGTACATCGAAAGTTGATAGTCTAGGATCATATTCAACTGTCATAGGCGCGTTTGACGGTAATATATATGGCACAAAATCAATTATCCTTGGCGGTCAAAGTGTTAATATAGGTGGTGTAGGTCAGAGTTCTCAACCATCATATAGTATGATATTAAACAGCGTTAGTTCGCAGATAGACAGTACTTCAGATTATTCCAGTATGATATCTGCAGCTTCTGGATCCAGAATAAAATCACAAAGAAACACAATTATCGGTGGTGCAGGAGCCGTCACATTAGAAGCTAACTACGCCGCAGCATTTAATGTACAAGGCAGTACTACGATTTCGGGCACATACGCAACTGCATTAAATGCGAGTGGTACTATTGAAGGTAGTCGTGCAATTGCAATAGGTGGTACAAATCACACTATATCAGGCTCTAGATCAATATCTATAGGCGGTAATAATACAAAAATAATCGGAGCCAACAGTGTATCGATAGCAATGGGCACTGGTTCGAATCATATTAAAGGATCATATTCAGTCTTTATAGGCGAAGGTAATAAAGATTCTGATAGATCGTCTTTGAACGGAACAACCGGCACCAGATCAGGCAATTTCTTTATCGGTAGAGACAATATTGTAGATTCCGCTGCTCATAATCTGCAAAATGCATATGTGATTGGTAAAGATAATAGAATTGCAACAACATTAAGTAAGCCCGTATTTCTTTTAGGTCAGAAAACAACACTAACTAATCCTCCCGGTGGACACGCAAATCAAATTGTTTTGAGTAATCCAACAAGTTCAAATCTCGTCGGCGAAAGCAATAATACGAAAGTTGCAATAGGTAGATCATATGCTAGAGGTGCGCTTGATGTTTCTGGTGGTACAATTCACTTTGGATATAAGAGTGGAGTGATGACTGATGGCACTGGCGTCTCCGGAACACCACTCATTGTTCCTGGTGATAGTTATGATGCAACAATATATGTTAATGATATAGAACTTAGAGATTACATCTTTGGCATTGAACCCGTTGATATTGAAATAGTTCCTGAGCCTGTTGCATTGCCATTGAGTACTGTAATAGACATTGAACAAAGTAATCCTGCTGTTGTCGTTGTTCAAAATACTAATGGTCTATTGACTATCGGAAAAACAATTCAATTTGAATTGCCGGCGGTGTCTACAATAGGGCAATTCTTAAATGACTCTATTTACACAATTTCAGCTATTGGTCCTCAAGGAGATAGTTTTAGTCTCAGAGACATTACAGACACTACTAATGTTAGTACTCTCAAGGGTACTAGCCGATCTAAGCTTAGTGCGGGTGTCATAACTCTTAATAATACAGGCGATCCCGCAACAGATAATTATGATCCATCTTTTTGGGGTGCAGTATCTGGCACTAGCATTCCGTTCGGCGCTTATCTTAAACTTCAACCGAAGCCTGTTATATCTGTCGCGCCCTCACGTTTCAAAAATAGCGTAATTATTGATAGTGACTTAATTGTTAAGGGAACTACAACACTAGGCGATTCTTTAAGTGTAGCTAAAGATGTAATAGTCAACGGTAATTATTTAGATGTTACTAGCGGATATATCAAAGGCGGTAACTATCTAGATATAGCTTCTTATGGTAAATTCGGTGATAGCATTACAGCCGGAGGCGATCTAACTATTGCTGGCTCACTTACTGGTGCTACATTTGGCGAGTTTAGTGATAGTATTACAGCCGGAGGCGATCTAACTATTGCTGGCTCACTTACTGGTGCTACATTTGGCGAGTTTAGTGATAGTATTACAGCCGGAGGCGATCTAACTATTGGGGGTTCTTTAACTGGTGCTACATTTGGCGAGTTTAGTGATAGTATTACAGCCGGAGGCGATCTAACTATTGCTGGCTCACTTACTGGTGCAACTACAGCCTTATTTGGCGACAGCGTTTATATAACAGGTAAACTTACTGTTGCGGGTAGCGTACATTGGTTAGACGATACAGATAATGACAGTTTTTATATTGGCTATAATGCATTAGGCAATCCTATGTCTCTCGACAGCTTTGTTGTTAGACCAGGAAGCGCGATTTATAATGCTGTTTTTGATATGTTTGATACAGACTACGTTCAACAAAGAGTTGATTCAGAAAACAACTGGCGTGTATTACCAGACGCACTTGTATATAATCCAAACGATGAACCAAAAGCTGTTGCTATAGGCTTATCAAACGATCAAGCTTGGACTGGTCAATATAAAACTATGGCAGACGGCGCTACTAATGTAGGTACTTTTCAGACAACAGCATACCAACAAAGTACATCTTTCAATAAAGGCAATTTGAGTGGTGGCACTGGAGATTCTATAGGTCTTGATGTTCAAGGGCGTCTAAATGTAAGAACTAATCCCTTTAACATGAATAAAGCTATGTACAAAAATGGCGTATATAACGGTGGTACGCCCCCAATCATGGCTAATGGAGAAGGTTGGCCTAGCAAGTCATGGATGATTCAAGAAAACTATCTTGATCAAACTCATATTAGAGCGCAGTTTGATAGTGCATTATATAAGTCTTTTATTGATAGTTCGTATATTTTAAGTGCTGCAGATTCGGCTTGGATTCAACATGTGCTTGTGCCTAACACACCATACGATGATACTAATTGGATAAAGCAAGATGGTGGTGGCGGCATCACAGCGTCTTGGATTCAGGCCCAGATTGATAGTGCATTTGTTATTAGTGTTTGGGATTCTGATTATTACTGGAAACACGATAGCTTTAACGCAGTTTACATCGGTGCGCCGCACCCTGTAACAGGCGATGATGAAGCTAATAGTTTCCGATATGATGGTAAACTAAAAATTGCAATCAATAAGACGGGTCGTGAAGCAACACACAATCTCGACGTTCTTGGTTCTGGTAATTTTGACAGTGATCTTGAAGTAAAGGGTGATGTATATTTTGAAAATATGCTTAGTGTTGGATCATATTCTGGCTTAGATAATATAGGTGCAAACGAAAATAAAATAGTAGGAACTAAAGGATTATATGTTGGTGATAGCACACACCTAAGAGGTGGATTGCTTGTATTAGGTCACGATAACGTATTAGATTCTGAATATACATTTACATTTGATAGCAGTTATTTAAACCTGCGTCAAGCAAAAACATTAAATACTGTTGAACTTCAGACGCAAATCGGCAACCCCGATGCTGGTGCAGACGAACAACACGTTTCGTTTTTGTTTAATGATAGCGTTGATGATCGTTATACTAGAATTGTAAGAGTTGATAGCAATGGCAATTCATCTGTATTAGTACAAGGCGTTCACTACGACTCTTTAGGAAATACAGCATTATTTGATTCTGCTATCTATGGCATTGGTGGAGTTTATAATGCACTAAAAACGCATATTAACTATTCAAAAACAGTATATGTATTAGAAACTGCTCTTGCTACAAATGATATTTCTGCAACAGCGAATAGCAGATGGATGTATCCTGATACAACATCTACTCGAAATACGATCATATTAGCAGCTAAAAAATATGACGATGCAGGTGTTTTGCAAGACAAAGATTCAAATTTAATTGATGATAACGGCGATTCTTTAGATATAAACGCTGGCATTTCTCTCCATGGAGTTAATGATCCTATCGTCAAGTTGTTAGATTCTTTAGGTAATTTTAAAGGTCAATTAACTAATGATAATAACAGAGATTTTAAAATCATCAATAATCAATATATTGAAATTTATGATGATTTAAGATTATCCTCAGAACCTTTTCCGGGAGGCAATTCAGCCGCAGTTAGTGATTCTCTAGGAACAATTAAACTCGGCGATAAATTTATCATTCAAGATTATTCAGTTAAACTAACAAGTGAAACGAATATATTCGGACCTACAAATCTTTACGGAGAAGTTGTTCTAGGCTCAGCAGCGATGGCAACCGCTGCGAAACCAGGCTATCCTCATATAGGTTCTAGATTTACTACGCACGATAGCTTTATTGTTAAAGGCGGAATGAGATTTGAAAGTAATGCAACTGGCACATTAGAGTTTTTCCAAGACGTTCACGTTGACTCTCAGAGTACTTGGTTCTTTGGACCATCTAAAACTATTACTAATTCAACTATTGTTCCCGCAGTGCTTGAAGATAAGCAAGAATCTGATGGCTCTGGTACTCTATCAGGAAGAGTTGAATCAGACGGTGGTCCTAACTTAACAAATAGTTTTGTTCAAGGAACTCCTACTGGCGTCATTCATCTCAGAACAGAAAAAGATGGATACGGACACTACAGCAATATTATTGCCGCTAGTACTATAGATTCATCATACAATCTTGCTAAGGGTATGGACTCTCATATCATTGATAATTTGGCAGCGGCAGCTAATACTACAATTAAGCAGTTAACTATGGATCCTAACGGCGTCATGTATTATGGCGCTATTCAAAATATTAGTTCTTCAGCATTTAAACAAGATAGTGATGGTATCGGCAACTCATTAGGCAAAATTGAATCTGATGGTACATTCGATGGCACATTAGGCCCTTGGTACGATCCTACAAACGCTGATCCTGCAATTGCAGCAAGAAATCCTGATAGTGCGGGCAATCCTAGAAGAACAGTAGTTACTACAGTAACAGGTAAGCAAGCCACGCTAGATTCTTATGTTGTCAGAGTTCTCGAAAGTCTACCACTTAACGACATTCCAACACTTACATTGAGTCTACCAGTAACTATACACGATAGCGTTTACAATAGAACTTTAACAGTAGAAGATTCTATAGACGCCGGCGGAAACATAAAAGCTGGCGGAAACATAGACGTTGGTGGTAAGTCGTTCTTTAAAGACGATATTGATGTTGATTCGCAAGGCTCAGTGTTTGTTAGTAACCCAATGTACTATTTCAAGCATGAGTCTGACGGAACAGGCTCCGGCATAAAAACAGTATTCCCACCTAATACATATAATCAATATCATTCTACATTGAAGCATGTCCGTGCCCAAAAATTCTTCGAGACTAGCGTAAATTATCAAACCTTCTTTACTACTGAAGGTGATGCTCAGAATGTCATGTATAAAATTGAATCTGACGGTTCTCCAGTCTTTGGTGGTAAAGCGTATACTACTCCGACAGGAAAGCTACATCATGTATTAAATGCAGACGGCACCAGAAAAATTCTTAGAGTTGATGTAGATGATCATATCGCAAGAATTGTAGATTCAGATTATATTGGTACTAGACTTGAAACTCCCTGGAATATCGAACAGACAGGAAGTCAAAAGAAAATTTATTATGATGAAGAAGGCGCCGTAATTATTGGTCCTAAAAATACACTATTGGCAACAGACGATTTCACAAAATTTATTGTAGATTCTGGAAATGCTGTATTCCTAAGTAGTATTTTAGAAGCTGACCAAAATAATCCAATTAGAGGCTCAATTCCTAATTATAATTCAGCATCTAGTATGATGTGGTTTGGCACAAGAGGCGCATTAAGAATTGGTGCTCTGGATTATGCTACTTCAGCAGATTTCTGGAAAGATAGTAATGTAGGTTTCAAATCAATCGCAATAGGTAGTAATACAAGAGCGGGACATCACTCTACTGCTCTTGGTAATGATACGAAAGCAGGCGTTACATTTGACGAGACTGTAAGTGGTTCAGTAAATAGAACACACGCAGTTTCAATAGGTCAAACGATCATTAACGAAAATTTTGGTTCTGTTGCTCTCGGTCAAGGAATTACGAATACAGACGTAAACACAGTACATAGATTTTCCACAAACAATATCGTATCAATTGGTCAAACGATATTCAGCTACGGAGCAAATAATCTATCTATTGGTGCTACTATCAATACACCTACAGCAAATCTCGCTGCTAATATTGTATCTATTGGTAAAGGTCTGACTACACTTACCACAAATGCAGATAATAGTATTCTTATAGGTAAAGATGTTAGTATTTCTAAAACTGCACTAGCAATCGGATATACGATAAACACTACTAATGCATTAAACTCAACAATTATGGGTCATACGATAACCACTAATAATGCAGCAAGCTCTATAGTTATGGGCAGAAACTTTTCTATTGATAATGCTGCAAACTCTGTCTTTGTAGGTGCAAGCAATTTCTCGTCACAAAGAGGATCAGAAGTTGTCTCTATAGGTAGAAATAATATAACTACTACCACTAGTGCCAGAAGGTCTGTTGTCGTGGGCACAGGGGCAAAAAGTACAAGGTCTGATGCTGTTGCTGTAGGTAACAATGCTGTTGTAAACTCTGCACAAGCTGTTGCTGTAGGTAAAGACGTTGAAGTCCAAACGCGCGGTAGTCATGGCGTTGTTATTGGTAGAAATTCAAAAGTAAATTCGCATTATGGATCATCAATAGGCTATGATGTTGAAGTTACGGGATCATCTAATGCGACTGGCATCGGTAGACAAATTTATGCAGCGGGCGGCGGTACAGCTATAGGTAACTCGCTCTATGCAACTTCCGGCGGACTAGCAATTGGACAAAACGTATACGCTTATGGCGCAAATGGTCTTGCACTAGGTAGATCAGTTAAAAGTGGCAACTCTGGAGTTGTCATTGGCGAAGGTTCATTAATTAACGGCACAAATGCTGTAAGTATAGGTAAAGGAAACTCTGCCGCTTCGTCAAACGGTGTTGCAATTGGTAGATCAAATAAGACAACTGGTAACAGCGGCGTTGCTATTGGCATGAACAATCTGGCATCAGGTGGCACAGCCTTTGCTTCAGGACACGGAAGTGTTGCATCTGGAACTCAATCTACGGCAATCGGCTATAGAACACTAGCATCGGGCAGATTATCTGTATCTGTTGGACGAAACAACACAGTAGGTACAAATTCAACCGGTGTTGGATCAAGTAATACTGTAGGCACAAACTATATAGTTATAGGACATGGAAACTCGACAAGTAGTTCTGGTAATTATGAATACACAGTTGGCACTTATAATACTGGAAATGTTGATACTAATGTAGTTGGGCGTTCTAATACGGGTAATAATTCATCTGAAATTTTCGGAAATAGTAACACCGGAAATTATAGAGTTACTATTTTTGGACACAGCAATACTGCATCTACAAGCTCAACAAACAATAATCTTGAGTCAATGGTTTACGGGCGTGCAAATACTGTAGCAGGTTATAATGGTATCGCATTTGGATCTAGCAACCAAGTAAGTTACTCTGGTCAAGCATTTGGTAAATCTAATACTACTGATGGTGGTATAGCATTCGGTCATAACAACACTGCATCAACATCAAATAGTTTCTCATCCGCGTTTGGTAGATTAAATAATGCTGCATCAGACGGTATCGCATTTGGTAGAAGTAATACAGTAACAAATAACGCAATTGCATTTGGACGCGACATTACTGCAGCAAATAACGCAATCGCGATTGGTAGAAATATTTCTGCTGACGGACTTAATACTATTTCACTAGGACATAATGTATCGACGGCGGCAACTGCAACAAATAGTGTTTCGATTGGTCTAGGTAGTACTCAAGTTACTTCAAGCACGCCAGACACACTATCTATTCAGGGCGGTACAGTTATCATAGGTCAGGATGTTGTAAATACTGTTCCTTCAAGTCCTACATTAAATAGTAGCACAAAATCTGTAACAACTTCTAACGGCGCTTGGAGTAATACAGATATCGGCTTAGAAGTCTATGGTAACATTAATGTCTGTGGTGATGTAGGAGGAAGAAATAATCAATTCTTTGTCCAGGGCATGCGTTTGTATGATTATATTAGACAAATTGCTTCTGATAGCGATCATATCAAATTTATTGCTGACAGTGATTATATCCATTCAGCAGTCACAAAAGAGTATCTAAGACAAACTCAAACTGATGACATGTTCTTCCAAAACGATAATTCGGGACCAACAGGCGATCTACTTTATAATGGTCAAGGTGCAGTAGGAATAGGACTAGACAAATCTAGCTTTGATAATAACCCAAATTATCTGAGATATCCTCCAAACGGCTTTGATTACAAACCAGCTATTCCTTATAAATTAGACGTTAAAGGAAATGTAAACCTCGACGGCTTAACTTATCAAGGCGATGTTATTCTTCCTCTTGTTCAGGAAGACGCTGTATATTTGAATCATGTCACGGAAGCTTATACCATAAGCATAAGTGAAGAATCTGCAACTCTTTGGTTTGATAGTACTTACATCAATGAACGCGCAAGCTTTGGTGGAAATCCACTTCACGCAAATGATTCTGTTGCAGTATTTGAAATGATAGATGCTGACTATATTAATGATCGTGTAGACACAACACCATGGCCATCGTTCGAGGACTTGCAAGAAAGACTCGATTCTGCAATTGATCCATCTATGATTGCGTTTAGAGTTAATGGACCATCACCTAAGTTTGGTAATGATTATCCTATTACTCCTACAGGTTGGACTCAGTTTACAAATCCAAGCGCATTTGAGGCTTTATATAATACTAAAGTCGGCATCGGCAAATCACCTTATGATGTAACTCTTATCTCAGGCAATACTATTGTACAAGGCACAGAACTGATCGATTTCCTCGGTAAAACTACGCCGGGCGCCTCGAATGCAGGACTAGGTGTAGGCGGCAAAGTTGTAATATCTGGTCCTCAAGATCCAGCAGGGTTTGTAGAAAAAGCTGCACTTGAAATTTGGAATGGACACATTGAAATCAATGGCGAAAAATTACAAATTACAAATGTGTTTGAAGAAGGAAGTACATATACAGTATATGACAATACCAAATTCTTAGGCATTGGCAAAACTACGCCCGCGTTTGAACTTGACGTTGCAGGCAAAATAAATGCAGATGATGGTGTATTCATAAATTCTGTTAATATTGTGGATCTTCTGGATAGTGATTATGTCAAAACAGTAGCAAGTTATGAATGGATCAGAGAACTTGCGGATAGTGATTATATTCATTCTGCGGCTGATAGTGATCATATTTCGACTATAGTAAACGAAAATTATCTGAAAGAGATAATTGATAGTGCTTATATTCATTCTGCGGCTGATAGTGACCATATCAAATTTATTGCAGACTCAGCATACATTCTAGGTACAGATTTAAAATCTGTTATTGATAGTGCATATATTTTAAGTGCCGCAGACTCAGCATACGTTCTAGGCACAGATTTAAAATCTGTTATTGATAGTGCATATATTTTAAGTGCTGCTGATAGTGCATACGTTCTGGGTACAGATTTAAAATCTGTTATTGATAGTGCATATATTTTAAGTGCCGCAGACTCAGCGTATGTAAAAACAGTAGCAGATAGTGCATATATTTTAAGTGCCGCAGACTCAGCGTACATTTTAAGTGCTGCTGACTCAGGATATATTCAAAGTGTCTTAAATTCTGCACATAATGTAATACCTGCAGCGCATGAAATATACGATCTAGGATCGCCAACTCGCGCTTGGAGAGACTTACATCTTAGTGGAAACACAATCAACCTTGGCGGAATATCACTATCTTCTAGTCCCACAGGAATTAGTATTGCAGATGAAAACGGCATTGCATCTAAAGTAATAGGTATAGATTCAAACGCAGCCAGCAATATGATTGATAGTGCTTATGTTCAATCAAGAGCAAATATCACATGGATAAAATCTGTGGCAGATAGTGCTTATATTTTAAGTGCTGATTTAAAATCTGTTATCGATAGTGCTTATATTACATCTATATCTAATATATTTGTTGATAGTGCTTATGTCCAATCAAGACAGGAAGCAGCCAGTGCATCGGATATTGCTAATGTCGTAACAACAGCATATATCAATACTGCAATCGGAATAGGCACTTCAGATATAGATTTCGGCGCAAATAAAATTGCATACTCTAACAATTATCCTACAATTGCAAGTATGCCTAGTCCTTCTACTTACGAAGGTATGTTTGCAATGCAAGCAGGCAAACCAAGAGTTGCACAGGGCGGCTCATGGAATGTACTACCGACTGAAGATTTTGTCCGCACTATTGCTGATAGTGCAGTAAACGGACTTGTTGGCGCTGCACCAGACGCATTAAACACTTTAGTTGAATTAGCGTCTGCATTAGGAAACGATTCTAATTTCTCGACTACAATAACGAATAGTATTGCTGATAAATTACCATTAGCCGGCGGAACTTTGACTGGAGACCTTAATCTTGGTTCAAATAAAGTTCTATATTCAAATGTTTATTCTACTGAAGGCGATCTTCCATCAGCCAGCACATATCATGGTATGTTTGCACATGTTCATGGAACACAAAAAGCATATTATTCTCATGCTGGTAATTGGATTCAACTAGCTAATGCATCTGATATTGATAGTGCATACATCAACGCAAGAGTTGTTATCCCACCCGCATTTGATAGTGCAGATGCTTCTTTCGTCGCTGGTAATCTTGTCGATAGTGCATACGTCAATGCAAGAGTTGTTATCCCAGCAGCATTTGATAGTGCAGATGCTTCCTTTGTCGCTGGTAATCTTGTCGATAGTGCTTATATCCAAGCGAGAGTATCTGCTGGAACTGACAGTGCAGCAATCGTCAATCTTATTGATAGTGCTTATATAGGCGCAAGAGTTACTGTATCGGAAGAAACTGTCGCAAATACTGTAGATAGTGCATACATTCAAGCGCGTGTTGGCACAACAACTGGGTTTGATATTTACAAATATACTGCAACACAAAATCAAACTGTGTTTACAGGTAACGATGAAAATGGAATCGCGCTAGAATTTCTGGCAACTAATAATTCTCCACTAGTTTATTTTAACGGTGCTTTGCTTAGATTTAATGACGATTATACTAGAACTGGTACAGATACGGTAACACTGAATACTGCCGCAGACTCTACTGACGAAATAACGATTATGGGCTTCAAAAATGCTACTGGCTCTGTTGTTTATAACACCACAACACAAGTCGCATATACGAAACCTAAATTTGTTAACTACAAATTTGAAGCTGATAGTGGTTCAACAGTATTTACTGGTACAGATGTTAATGGGATTAATGCTTCATTCGATGCTGATAAAATTCAAGTATTTAATAATGGTATCAGACTTGTATTGGGAGCAGACTATTCAGTAACAGCTACGAACACTATCACAACAACATACGGTTTAGACTCTGGCGATGAAATAATCATTAACGCTATTGTACACGGAACAGAGTTATATGACGCAAGTATTCTGGATAGTGCTGACATTATTGAAATCGCAGGCGGCTCCTCGGGCGGTGGATTAACAGTATCCGATACTGCACCAGCATCACCAGAAGAAGGACAGATGTGGTTTGATCCAGAAGCTCTAGAAACATATGTTTACTATACGGACGACAATGCAACTTCGCAGTGGGTAAAAGCAAATCCATCTGGAGCATCAAGTGTTGTAAGTTTAATTGATAGTGCATACATCAACGCAAGAGTTTCATCTGGATCATCTGGAACTGATAGTGCTTCGGTCATAGGTTTAATTGATAGTGCATACATCAACGCAAGAGTTGTTATTCCAGCAGCATTTGATAGCGCAGACGTTGTAGGAATTGTCGATAGTGCATATATTTCAGCCAGAACATCAGCTCCAAATAGTTGGTCAGAAGTAACATCTACAGTCACAGTAACAGCTGGACAAAGACTTATCCTTGACACTTCAACAGCAATCGTCGTAAATCTTCCTGTTACTGCCACATTGGGAGATGAAATTAGAATTATAGATGGAACGGGAAATGCATCGACTAATAATATCACTATAAATAGAAATGGACATAAGATTGAAGCAAGCGATTCAGATTTAACGATTGATGTTGACCGTGCAGCGTTTGGTTTAGTTTATTATAATACTGCGAACGGCTGGTTATTCACTGAAAAATAATCTGCTCACAAAAAGGATAATATAGTGGCGACATTTATACATGATAGTTTTGGCGAGATTAACCAAGTTGCGAAAGAAGGCGATGAGGTAGTAATTGCTTCAGGCGCAAAATCTGGCATATATCGTTATTTTGACTTATCAACATTCCCATCATTCTCATATCGTTTTTTGGGATCGAAGCAATTAGATTTAGGCACTCCTTTTGAAAATTTCGATAGTACAAACGATTCTATTACAATAGATTTTTGGACAAATAGAGGTGCGAACGATGATGGTCGGGCGTTCGCCGCAGTGTTGCCTTGGACAGATTCTTTTATGGATCTTTCTTTGGATTCGCATACTATTACTAATTTTGGAGCAATAGACGCAAAGTTGTTTCCTGCTTATGATTCAGGAAACTCGTCAATTACTTTAGAAAGTGATTGGAATATTATGCAAGTTGATTCAGCTTTAGATAGTTTGAATTTATTTTCGCCATTTACTATAGAATATCTTTATAATAAATTTAATACTAAAAATAATAGAATATTTTCTATAAATCAAAGATTCGATACGCTCTTATCTCTTGACGAAACAGGAATTGTTTATAACGGAACAAAATATAATTTACATGAAGATAGTAATTTACTATCCGATAGCTGGACACATAATGTTTTATCGTATGATGGATTTGAGCCTAGAATATACAGAGATGGAAATCTTCTAACTTCTCTAACTAGGCAAGATAGTACTCATTTTCCTGTAGGCGTAGTAGACCCAAGCAAAGACATTGATAGGAAAGTTTCCGCTTCATTTTCTATAAAAACTACAATACCAGAAAGCGATAAAACTTTGTTCTTCTGTGGCGTGGAAACAAATAGGTTAGTTGTTAGAACAATAAATTTGGGAACTCAAATCGAAATTTCAGCAGGAAGAAGCAAACAATTATCTTTGACTGCTAATGTTCCCGATAATATAAATCAGCACGTAATATCTTGGGATGTAAATCCGAGACCCGGAAAAATCAGACTTTGGATTGATAGTAACTATCAAGGAGAAGCTTCCATTACAACATCTTTAGATAATGATGAATGGGCAGGAACAGCGTTTTTGCCGCCAGATTTGACTTCATTTACAGAATCTAAGACTATGATAACAGGAGGCATTACTGGATCTACAGAAATTGCCACCAAAGATAGAACTGACGGAGCACAATTTTATAATCAAGGTCCAGCTTTTATGGATAAGCCTGCATTTCATAAATTGCCTGATGGTTCTTACAGGTATATTATCTGTTATCCTTCTGTTGTTGGACCCATGCCCGTTGGCCAGGCAAACACGATTTTAGCAGGTGGTTATTCATCCTCTGATTATGGTAACTATCCTGCAGCAAATATGAGTTATCATAGGTCTAATGATGATCTTGGCGGCGGCGCGGGTTTTTCAAAGTATGGCTTTCCATATTTTCCAAGGTATACAGAAAATGCATTTAAGGAACCTTCCTGGGTGGCTGGGCATGTTGTAGGCAATGGCTCAGCATATGGCTCTCGCAAAGAGACCTCCGATGGGTCTGTTTTTCAAAGGTCAAATCCAACCGGGACAAAGTTTAAAGGAAGTACCAGTGGCTCTTGGTGGAAAAATTTATATTGGCCAGACTTCGTGAAAAATCCTGCAACAGGCGTGAACTTTACAGAAAATGACCGGATTAATATGGGTCTCTTTAAAAATGGCGCGACTGAGCACCACGGCTTTGGACACCAAGGCTATCGCTGGCGCTTGGTACCCCCTGGTAGTACCAACAACGAAAACAGCTTCTGGTTTAAGACTTGGAGCGTGCAGTATCGGACTAAATATAGTAAGGTTTCTACACCCGTTCTTGCAAGTTATGTAAAAATTAATAGTATGACAATTACTCCTGGCGGCAAGAATAATTATTATTTTGAAGTTGGTGAGAGGGAACCAGGAAATTGGTATGACCGCTATTTCTCAGAGACCAGAAATTATAAATATTATCTAGTCAAAGAAAGTCTAATAGACGATACTAGCGTATTTTATGAAAATAGAATGCCTTCTGGTCCGCGTCCGGGTGGCAGTTGGGTTTACCCCAGCACCACTGGAGGAAACTATGGTACTTACCCCTTCAGTGAGCCTCATGGCGATGGCATTTACAGTGAAGCTGTAGATGATATAGACATTTCTAAATATTATACTAGCGGAATATACGGCAAAACGCAGAACCATGAAGAATTTATAATTTCGGAACAAGATAGTCATGTTCATATGTTTACCAACGGTGTTTGGAAGGCAAGTTACCCTTTTCCAAGTGGCGATGGTCCGTATAAATTTATAATATCTAGTAGAGGCACCAACGCTCAAGAGGCTGCAGGACAATACTCAGCGTGGCGAATGAGAACGATTTGGAACTCTGACCATGAGCACGGCAGTATGGGTAACACATATAATGCCAACATGAAACGGATCAGGGAATTTGAAAATGAAGGCCTTGGTACTGGCGCAGGTGGTCATTCTCACGATTACACATACAATCAGGCTGTATTAAAGTTTTCGCAAAAGAGTTGGCGCTGGGATCCTGAAGTTGCATATAAAAATGTTCCTGATGCACATAGAGGAGGTGTTACAGCAGCAACCGAATACACAACAGGTGTAACAACATATGGAACTCCAGGAAGTGCGGGTGCTTATACTGAAATAACGGTAGCGGCTGGTGAGCCTATTTTGAATTATTATTGTGGCAATCACTCAGGTATGGGAGGGGCAACTGATCATTCGGCTGCAACCGCGACGACCTATGTTGTTACTGTGGCATCCACGAGTGATGGTAATAAATATTTTTTGAACGGCGTTCAACAGGCACTCATCAGCCTAGCACCTGGCGCGACTTATACGTTTGACCAATCGGATACCAGCAACGCAACTCATATACTTAAATTCAGCACTACAGCAAATGGGACGCACGCTGGAAGCGTTGCAACATCTAAAATAGGATCAGTAGGAATAGATTCAGACGGATCAACATGGACTGGAACATTATCTTCAAATTTATTGTATAACAAACAACTCTTTGTTAATTATAGTGACGCTGAGTTATTCGTTGGTAATAATATAAAATCTGTAAAAGGTTTGCCTCATGAAACTGGAACGCAACACGCTATAGATTATGTGGCAAATACTGGAGGAACTATCTATAATTGGAGTAATCCAGACGGATCAGGTCTTTCATTACAACAACAAATGTCGCAAATAAACGATGGTGATGCTATTGTAATAGCTCCTGGCACATATACTGTAATTAATGACCACGGCACTGCGAATATGTCAGGCGTGCTTGGTTTTCACCAAAGAAAAAATATTTTAATTACAGGATCAACAAATGATCCTACTGATGTTATTCTTGACGTAGCGTATTTCGGTGAGTTATTTTCGGGGCGCAATGCGGCTGATGGCGCGTCACCGTCAGGAGCTTTAAAAGAACTTGCATACTTAACATTTAAACATTCTCCATGGGCGCTTATATATGCACCAACTTACAGTGTTTCTGGCCGCGCATACAGAGTTAATTTCGAATTTAGGAGCAATAGTTATCATGTGTATGCCTCGCGGCGCACTTCAGATATAAGATTTGAAGAATGTTTAATATCAAATACAAGTACCCCCCGCAATTCGATCTGGAGCAAGTATGATGCTAGATGCTTCAAGTGGATAAATTGTATCTTCGAAAAAACAGGAGGTCAAGATCCTGCACTTCAGACAGACCCAAGGCAAGCAAATGTTTTTATTGGAACCAATATCATGCAGGTTGGCGATGATATTAAACCTAGCAAAAGCAAGTTTAGGTTAGGAATTCCTTATTTTAAAGTAGATACTGAAAATCCTAACACGCCAGTTAATAAGAAAAGATATATCGAAGATTTTATGATCCATAAAACGGATAAGTATGATTCTATATCTGTAACGACAACTTTAATAACTACAGTCGTTGGCGGCAATCCTTCAAACCATCCTTATCATAATGTTGGTTCATCTAATAAATATGCTATCGATGGGTCTACTGCGACATCTGATGTCACACTTCTACTGACAGAAGGCAGCACATACAGATTCGATCAGAGCGCATCTTCTAATTCTGGGCATCCTCTCAGATTTTCTAGTACGCCAAACGGAACGCATGATGGAGGAAGTGAGTATACAACAGGTGTGACAACTTCTGGAACACCGGGAAATGCTGGGGCTTACACCCAGATAGTTGTGGCATCTGGTGCGCCGACACTTTATTATTACTGCACAAATCACTCATCTATGGGATGGAAAGCAAACACTCCAGCATCAGGTCTCTTTCCTATTAATAGACAACCCTTTACGGACAGTAATACAAAATTGCATATTGCTTCAAATATGACTGGTGGCGAACAACTAGCATATAACATAGATGGTACATTAATTATTAATAATAAATCAATAAAACTTAATAATGCTTCAAATGACCTGGGTGACTGGCATCACCATTCATTCAACTATAGAGGATCGGATAATGTTCTATTTTCATATTTTGATGGAAATAAAATAGATTCTATGAATATAGAACTTGATATAGAGGAATTGTCAAAGTCTAACTTATTATTGGCATCAACAGACGATTATGACATAACATCTCATTCTATAGTTAAAAGTTTTTCTAATTTGTATATTAAAGAAATGCGTGTTAGTAGAAAAATGAGAGAGAGTGGCGATGTATTTACATTACCCGATGCTGATTTAACAACAGACAGCTATACAGTTATACTAGATGCAACAGTATCCGGAAATCCATTATCTATAGATGTTAGTCCTTACACAGCAGACGCAAAAGCTTATAGAAAAGTGCATAGTTTTAATCCTGGAATAGAAAGTGCTGCTTTTGAACCTCTCGTAACTATTGGCTCCGGTACAAACGCGCCCGCTAAAAATGAAGAACCGTTAAATTTTACTCTCAGAGATGGTTACAGACCTGTACCTCATTATGTTTTTAAGTATGAATCAGACGGTCTACTAAGTAATCCTACAGGATATACATCTATTGTAGAATCTGACGGCAGCTACATCGGAGAGCTAACAGGTTTTATACATGATAGTTTAGTTACTCCAGATTCTGATTTAGCTTTTGATAGATCAAGTCATATTATAAAACTTAAAAGGTTTGACGATTTAGGAGATAGTATCAATTGGTCATACACAAAAAGTATACCTAGAAATAATATTCAACTAGGTAGATATGACGATGATAGTAATTCTATATTTTATGTCAAAGCGTATGATATATCAGAATCGAATCTTCATTGGAATACAGATTTGAATTTTGTCGGTAAACATATAGATTCAGCAACTCGAACTCCTCATATTGAGAGCGGCACACGATTAAACGATTCAACATCGGGAGATATAGAAGTCATTTTCGAATACAACGGTGACATGGGAGTTGGCGTTACATATATAGCTGATATACAATATATTCGTATATTTGATCTAGATAGTTCAAAAGCGATAGGCTTTGACTCAACTCAAGTCACATTCGATCCATTTCAATCTTATGAGGGATATCTATAATGTCTGAAATTTACTACCATGCGGGTTCATTTAAATTTAGCAAATATTTAGATGACGGCACTTTAGTACCTATTAGTGTGCTGAATGATGGTGTTGATAGTGTGACATTTAAAGATGGAGTATGGACGTCAAGTTTCGATTCTAGTTTTGATTTTTCTGATAAACCTATAACTCCAATCATATCTTTATACACAGAAGATTCAGATGGAAACGCTATAACATGGACGCCAGTTTTAGAAAATATAGTTTCAAGTAAAGTTATAACCAAAGTTGTTGGTGGAGACGGCATATATACGATATCTCCTACATTAGATTTGACGGATTCAGCTTCTATAGAAAAATCTTTGAGTGAAAATAACATTTATAAATTTAAAGGAACTATTGTTAGTCCTACTAAAATACCTAAAACTTCTGGCGATTCAAATAATATTCATATCGATCAAGGCTTAATAATTCGGTTTAAGTATAATGTTGATAGACTCGACTTGTTCGAAACTAATTTAGCAGAATCTTTAAAATTTATGAATATGACTTCAAGTCCTGACGTTTTATATGACGCTAATAAAGGAGTTCCTCTGATTTTATCTACAACCGCAGAAGGATTAGATTATAACTCTGATGGAACAATGTTGTATATCGCACAAAATACAGGCACAAAATCTATACAGCAATACCAAGTTCCGGCACCATATGATTATAGAGCGTTTGTTGGTAATGAGCAACCCATAGCATCCTTCGACACATATACACAATTAGGAATATCAAATGGTGAGGCCAATAATTCTAGTTATTTAGAAGGAGTCGCGTTGAGCGATTCTGAGAATAGGATGTTTGTTGCGGATAGAGGTCACAATAAAATATATCAATACGAATTGACTTCTCCCGGAGATATTTTAACAACAGAATATCTTACAAATTATTATGAAAATACCCAAGTAGCAATTGGTCAAAAATCTAATTCGGATAAAAGGAAAAATACGCGGACGTCAAGTTTTACGGTTAGGTTTAGTACTTATTATGGTTTCCAGAACTCATACGGATTATGGAGAAATGGCGTGCATGTTCCAGGAAATGTACTCACAAACTTATCGCAATATCCTAAAACCAACATCACACAAATGTCTGCTGATGGAAAACATTATTACCTCATGGACCACCTTCATATAAAATATTTTGAGTTGACAATTCCTTACAACATATCATCTGCACAATATGTATCAACACACACGTTTTCTGTGACTTCAACGATTGCCAAATCCGGCAGCCCATATAGAAGTGATTTTATTCATTATTACCAAGCAACTTGGAATTATCTAGAGAATTTATCTACAACTACAACTACTGGCCCAGCACATACAGAAACACAGTTCGGCAGTTGGACAACTAGTCGCTATACTAGACCGACATCCAATGCTAATCCTCCAATACCCGTTACTAACGAGAGATGGAAAATGTCGCGGTACATATTTTTGTATAGTTTTTACTATAATTATTTGAACAGGTATCTTAGCTACTATGGGTACTATTTAAGCGTTTTTACATCATATGCTCAAGCATTTACGATTAGTGCAGATGGAAATCATCTTTATGTATTATGGGGTATCGCAAGGCAAAATGGTAAAATACTTCAATATGACCTGAGTGTTAAATTTGACGTATCTACTGCTACAAAAGTATCTGAAGTACCACATCGAATTGGTAAAATTTTGAGCGACAACATGATGGAGTTTAAAGATTTGGGCGCTATTTCTATGCAAATTAGCTCTGATGGTCAATATCTGTATATTTTAGACACATATAATGAAGGCGTACATCAATATACTATGAGTGTACCTTGGGCACTTTCCACGATAGAAACTGATGAAAATATATTTCCTGATGCTGCGGTCTCACCTTATACTAGCAAGACTGCATCACTCTATTACCTTTCAAGTTTTGTGCCTACACATATGAAAATTAGTGCGAGTGGTGCAAAACTTTATATTTCGGATGACACGGAAATTCTAGAATATAATATGTCCACAAATTATATGTTATCGACGGCAACACAACAAAATACTTATACAAATATTGATCTTTCCGAAAATTTAGGTTTTGACATTGCAGGCGATTCTACAGATATAGTGACAACCAATAAAATATTTTTAGCGTCACCAGCGAACAAAAGTATCACTCAATTCAAAATGACAGGAAGCACTAATGATAGTGCGCCTATAGGATTAGCTTCTTTAGAGCATAATCAAAAATTTCTTGATCTTAACGGAACAGTTTCGGGGTTATCAAATATTTTGCTTGCTAATAAAGGAACAGAGATGTACCTTTCTAGTAACACGACAAATCAAATTTACAAGTATAATTTATCGGATTCAAATGAAATATATAGTGCGACCTTCGATTCAGCTTTTTCTACATCATTTACAAATGTTTCTTCTATGCACTTAAATCCAGATGAAACTAAGATGTTTATTGGCGGCGGCAACACAAGTTTGTCCAGCGTTAGAGAATACGATTTAGATAAGACGCCTGGATTATTTAAGAATAGTTCATTTAATAATGATGTGTATATATTGTCGGGCGTTTTTAATAGAGATATTAGAGATATTAGCTTCAATTCTGACGGTAGTAAATTTCAGACATTAACTAAAAAAGACACTAATAATAATATTTCAATAGATACATATACAGCAAAAGTAAACTTCAATGTGCGGGCTGTATAAATAGAAGTAAAGATATATAACGGGACGTAAAATGAGTACAAATCATCCAGATACCAGAGACGATCTTATAAGCTATTGCAAGCGCAAGCTGGGCGAACCTGTGCTTGAAGTAAATGTTGCACTTGAACAAGTCGAAGATAGAATTGACGATGCCTTAGAGTATTATCAAGAATTTCATTCAGATGCAACAATCAGAACATATCTGAAGCATCTAGTAACTGAATCTGATGTAACGAATGGATATATTCCTATATCATCTGACGTTATTTTTGTGCAGAGACTATTTCCTGTAAATTCCGCAAGTGGCGTTAACGATTGGTCTGGAATAAAATATCAAATTATGCTAAATGATGTTGGTAATCTAGGTAACTTTATGAGTGAATTAGTATACTATGAACAGATGCAACAACACATGTCTTTACTTGATATGAAAATCAACGGAACTCCTCAAGTGTCGTTTTCTCGGCGTCAAAATCGTCTAGTAATTCACGGCGAATTTGGAGCAGGCGATATTAAAGCTGGTGATTATATAATTGCTCAAGTTGTTCAAATCATTAATCCCGAAACACATACTTCCATATACAATGATATGTGGCTAAAAGAATATGCGACAGCACTCATTAAAAGGCAATGGGGCGCAAATCTTATTAAGTTTGAAGGCATGCAACTACCGGGTGGAGTTATCCTTAACGGTAGACAGATATACGAAGATGCTACAGTAGATATAGAAAAACTGGAAGAAAGAATTAGATTAGAACAAGAATTGCCCGTAGATTTTTTTGTGGGATAAGTAAATGGCAACTAATATATACTTTTCACAAAAACACACTAATGAACAAAATCTTCACGAGGACATAATTATTGAGTCCTTAAAGCTGTATGGGCAAGATGTATATTATCTTCCTAGGTCTATAGTGAATGAAAATAAAGTTTTCGGTGAAGATATACCATCAGTATTTAATTCATCCTACAAGATTGAAATGTACATCGAAAACGCAGAAGGTTTTGATGGTGATGGTGATCTTTTTACAAAATTTGGAGTTGAAATTCGTGATGCAGCAACTTTTATTGTAGCAAGGCGAAGATGGAGTGGCATCATTGGTCAAGGATCAAACGATATAGAAACTGAAAGACCCGTTGAAGGTGATCTTATCTGGTTACCTCTTTCAAATTCTATGTTTGAGATTATGCATGTTGAACACGAATCTCCATTTTATCAGTTAAGTAATTTACCAACATATAAAATGAGATGTGAATTGTTTGAATACAACGGAGAAGATTTCAACACTTCATTAGAATCTCTAAATTCTATAGAAACTGAAGGATCTTATACTTATGAGTTGACTCTGAATCAACCAGAAATAGCAACAGCAACAGCGGTGGTAGGTTCAGTATGAGTAGTATTATTTCATTAAATTTGACTAACACAGGCAGTAGATATGATAGTGCGCCTTCTGTTATTATATCTCTACCACAAGGCACTCCAATACTTGCAACAGCAACCGCTGCAGTGGACGGACTGGGAAAGGTTAGTGGTGCAGTAGTAACAAATTCAGGCAGTTATTATATAACTCAACCTCAAGTTACTATAGATATACCTTCGGATTCTAGCAACAAAAATGCTATCGCGTCTTTGGTGTGGGATAATTTAAATAAGAACGTGTATTCGGTAGCAATAGACGATTCCGGAAAATTCTATAACAGTGTGCCTACTGTGACGTTTTCCGATCCTGACTCTTTACCCGGAACTTTAGCAACAGCAACAGCAACTATAGAAAATAATAGAGTCTCGACATTAACATTGAGTGATGCTGGTGCGGGTTACACTAGTGCTCCGACAGTAACTATAGCTTCACCAACCGGAACTCCTAATGATTTTAGAGCGCAAGCAGCGGTTATAATGAAAAGCGAAGATAGCAATAATAGCATATTTTCTGTAAGTATTTTAGATTCTGGTGATTTTTACACAGGTATTCCGAATATAACAATAGACTCTGCGACTGGCACAAATCAACTTTTTAGAGCGCGGGCTCAGGCAATATTTGATTTTGATAATAAGAGATTGTTAAGATTAGAGTTAATACATAAAGGTAAGTATTACGATTCGATTAACCCTCCTCTAGTGACTATTGCAGAACCTAAAGCATTGACTCAATTAAATTTTAATATAGGAGAAAAGATAAGGCACTCTGTTGGCAGTACTACACTAAGAGGCGAAGTATCCGCATATAGTAAGACGAATGCTACAATGTCGCTAATTCATGTAGGTGCGGATGATGGTAAATATCATTCTCTCGTTGCATCTGGGGACTCTGATATTATAGGAGCAGAAGGTTCTTATGTCGGAATAGCAACAGTTACGGATAATAATAAAATTCAAATAAACTCGCAAAATGATATATTCGATGCTACAGCTTCTAATGTTTTGCTTGATTTTCTAGACTTCTCCGAGACTAATCCCTTTGGCGATCCAGGAGACACATAATGTTAACGTATTTTTACCACGAGAGAATTAGAAAATCTGTTGCAATATTTGGAACAATGTTTAATAACATCTATGTTTTGAGAAAAGATTCTTCAGGAAGGGTAAGAAGTCAGGTCAAAGTTCCTCTGTCGTATGCACCTAAGGCTAAATATCTTGACAGAATTAGAGAAAATCCAGATTTAGATACTGACACAAAAGTTGCAATAAAGCTTCCTAGAATGTCGTTTGAAATTGTTGGCATGACGTATAATTCGGAACGAAAGCTACCTAAGATGAATACGTTTAATAAAACGCTTTCAACTACACAGAAAAATAAATTCTATAGTCCCGCACCGTACGATATTATCTTTCAATTAAATATTTACGCTAAAACACAAGACGATGCTCTACAAATGGTAGAGCAAATAATACCTTATTTTAATCCGCATTATACAATTACTATGAAGCCTTTTGCTACCCTAGCGTCTGATATTAGGGAAGATATTCCTATCACTTTAAACGGCGTTACGTTTTCGGATGATTTTGAAGGATCTCTTGAACAAAGAAGAACTATAATATATACTTTAGACTTTACGATGTTAGCAAACTTCTATGGACCTATAACGTCTGGAAATGTTATAAGAAAAACAATTACGGACGTACACAGTCAAATTTTGGGAGATTCTAGTGATCCGCAGTTCGCGCAATATGTGATAGAGCCTAATCCACTAGGTCTCACGCCACCTCTAGGAGATAGCGATTTCGGATTTTCGATAATTACTAATGAAACTTTTGATTCCGCATAAGGAAATATAATGAACGATTCAGATAATGCAATAAACGATATAGAGTTTACGCGACAGACATATTATGATTTGATTAATAAAGGGCAAAATGCTTTAGATGAAATGACTTCTATTGCTAGTGCTTTAGAGCATCCAAGAGCATTTGAGGTGGTCGCGGGTCTCATCAAAACAGTTTCAGATACTAACGATAAATTGTTGGATCTTCACAAAAAAAGGTTGGAACTTTCTCAAGCAAATAAACATAAACAAATTGAAGGTAGCACTACAAATAATTTGTTTGTAGGCTCTACTGTTGAACTACAAAGGATGCTTTTAGATATAGATAAAAATGATAATATGATTGATGTTACAGATGATACTAAATGAAAAAGAAAGCTATCTTGGTAATCCTCAAGTAAAGAAAGATGGCGTTATTCAGCAGTGGACAAACGCTGATGTACAAGAGTACGCAAAATGTATGCACAACCCTGCATATTTTGCCAAAACCTATTGTAAAATTATATCTTTGGATCGCGGTCTAGTTCCATTTGAATTATACGCATATCAAGAGGAAATGTTTAAATCGTTTAATGAGAATAGATTCTCAATCGTTTTGGCATGTAGACAGTCAGGAAAATCTATATCATCATGTGCATATTTACTCTGGTATGCTCTATTCCATTCCGAACAAACTATTGCAGTCATGGCAAACAAAGGCGCTACAGCAAGAGAAATGATCGGTAGGGTCACACTCATGTTAGAAGGCTTGCCATTCTTTCTTCAACCTGGATGTAAAGCATTAAACAAAGGCTCTATAGAGTTTAGCAATAATTCTAAGATTGTGGCTGCGGCTACTTCAGGATCATCTATTCGTGGTATGTCAGTAAACTTACTATATCTTGACGAATTTGCATTTGTAGAAAATGCAGCAACATTCTATACATCAACATATCCTGTTGTGTCTAGCGGTGAATCTACAAAGGTTATTATTACTTCAACAGCTAATGGTGTCGGTAACGTCTTTCATAAAATTTGGGAAGGCGCAATGCAGAACACTAACGAGTATAAACCATTTCGTGTTGATTGGTATGATGTTCCTGGACGTGATGAGGCTTGGAAAGCTTCAACTATCGCTAATACTTCACAACTACAATTTGATCAAGAATTTGGCAATACCTTTATGGGTACAGGAAATACACTGATAGCTGCTGAATGTCTGTTGGCATTAAAAGCAAAAGAACCTTTAAGACGTATTGACAGAGACTCAGTTTTAGTGTATAAAGAACCTGTAAAGAACCACAATTATGTTTGTATGGTAGACGTTGCTCGTGGCAGAGGTCAAGATTATTCAACATTTAATATAATAGATGTAACAGAAGGTGAGCCTATTGAGCAAGTCGCAGTTTATCGAAATAATTTAATATCTCCTTTATTGTTTCCTAATATTATTGTAAAATATGCAGCAACATATAATGAAGCCACAATCGTGGTCGAATCTAATGATGCAGGTCAGGTAGTGTGTAACGGTCTATACCACGATTTAGAGTATGAGAATATGTTTGTTGAGTCTGTAGTACATGCAGACAAAATTGGCATCAATATGACGAAAAAAGTCAAACGTATAGGATGCTCTGCTATAAAAGATTTATTAGAAACAGGCAAGCTAATAATACATGATGAGGAAACTATTTTAGAAATATCAACATTTGAAGCCAGAGGCAATTCATTCGAGGCTAGTAACGGAAATCACGACGATTTAATGATGAATTTTGTTCTTTTCGGATACTATACAGGTACATCAGACTTTCAAGAATTGAGTGATATAAATGTTAAAGACCTCATGTTCTCACAAAGAATGCACGAAATTGAAAACGACATGTTGCCGTTCGGATTTATTGACGATGGTAGAGATGAACCACTAGCGCAACCAGATGATCCTTGGGGAGTAATTCAACCAGAAGTTTGGCATGATTATCGCTAAAATAGATATTATATAAATAACAGTAATTGAACATAATCGTATTATGAAAACTTATAATTCTATACTTGGAAAAGGAAATAGACATGGCGTTATTCTCACCATCAGAGTCTCCTGCTGTAGTTGTAAAAGAAATAGACCTTACTAATGGCGTTGCCAATGTACCTACATCTACAGGTGCATTTGTTGGCAACTTTAATTGGGGTCCTTGCGACGAACCGACTCTCATAAATAATGAAGCGAAACTGGCAAACGTATTTGGCTCACCAGATACCATAAATACAGTAGACTTTCACTCAGCAGCATATTATCTAAGATATTCCGACGATCTTTACATTGTTCGGGAGTATACAAGTACTGCATTGAACGCATGTGATTCAGATGCAGATCACGCACCACTAGTAACAAATACAGACAATTTTGACGGTCAAGTTTCGACTTTAGAGTCTACTGATTCTCATACATTTATCGCAAAATATCCAGGCGAACTAGGAAATTCTTTGATGATTTCTGTCGTAGGCGCCGGCGATACTGATTATGCAAATTGGCCATATAAAGCAAATTTTGACGCTCAGCCAGAAACATCGTCTTGGTGTGTTGGAATTGATTCAGCAAATGCTACTCAATCCAACAGTACTATCAAAGATGAGGCACACGTTGTCGTTATTGATAAGGGTGGCAAAATTACGGGTACGCAAGGAACAATACTCGAAACTTTCCCATTCGTTTCTATGGCACTTGGCGCAAAAACTTCAGACGGTACGTCAAGCTACATTAAAAACGTAATTAACACGCAGTCTAATTACGTTTGGCTTGCAGGCTTTAACGGGAAATACGGTACCAACGCAGGCACCGCAGCCACAACAAGCAGCAACTATACAGCTGGTTTCACAGCCGATGTAGATTTAGCTCTTACTGGCGGCGCAAACTCAGCATTACTTACAGCATCAGACTATGGTACTGGATTTGATAAGTTTGAAGATCCAAACGCATTAGCAATCGACTTCTTAATTGCTCCTAGCGTTGCAAATTCGACAGATCAAACTACTATTGTTAATGATCTTGTAGGAATTGCACAAAGTATCAGAAAAGATTGTATGGTTGTTACTTCACCAAATAGAAGTGCTGTACTTGGAGCTGCAACTCCTGTTGCAACAACACTCACAGCCGTTGCAGGATTCACGCGCAGTTCATATCTTGCTGTAGACAATCAATTCTTGAAAGTCTATGATAAGTATAATGATAACTATATCAATATTCCTGCGGCTTCATCAACTGCTGGACTCATGGCAGCAACAGATAACAACTTTGCACCTTGGTTCTCACCTGCAGGAACACGTAGAGGTCAATATTTTGGCGTCACAAGTTTGGCATATTCTCCAAACAAATCTGAAAGAGATCAGCTATATCAAGCTGGGATCAATCCTATTGCAAACATCCCAGGTCAAGGCATCTTGTTATATGGTGATAAAACTCACCTTGCAAGACCATCAGCATTTGATCGAATCAATGTTCGTAGATTGTTTCTTGTACTTGAAAGAGCAATTTCAGCGGCAGCACAAAACATTCTGTTTGAATTTAACGATGAATTTACCAGAGCAGAATTTGTGAATATCATCGAACCACTTCTCCGAGACGTGAAGGGTAGACGTGGTATCACAGATTTCAAAATGGTTTGCGATGAAACAAACAACACACCGTTGGTTGTAGACACAAATCAATTTGTAGCTAGCCTATTCATTAAACCAGCAAGATCAATCAATTTCATCACACTTAACTTTGTTGCAGTACGCACCGGTGTTTCGTTTGAAGAAGTTGTTGGCACTGTATAAGAAAGTATAGGAGAAAAAAATGGCTATCTTAGGTGTAGACGATTTCAAAGCAAAACTAAGAGGTGGGGGCGCCCGCTCAAATCTCTTTAAAGCAACAATTAACTTTCCAGGTTATGCTGCGGGTGACGTTGAATTAACATCATTCATGTGTAAAGGAGCCGCGCTTCCAGCATCGGAAATCTCGACAGTTCCAGTACCATTTCGTGGCAGAACTCTGCAAATTGCGGGTGATCGTACATTCCAGCCCTGGCAGGTAACGATCTATAATGACACAGATTTTGGTACAAGAAATGCGTTAGAACGCTGGATGAATGGTATGAATGCACATTCAACAAATACTGGCGTAACTGATCCGACAGCATATCAGGCAGACTTGTTAGTTGATCAATTAGACAAAGATGAGAGTGTACTAAAGCGGTATGTCTTTCGTGGATGTTTTCCAACTAATATTTCGACTATTGAGTTGTCATATGACGAAGCCGCTGCAATCGAAGAATTTACTTGTGAATTCCAGATACAGTATTGGGAAAGTAATACGACCTCATAAAGTTGTATAAATAAGAGTGATAGTGGGGAGATTCGTCTCCCCACCATAATTACATTATAACTATTAGGAAAATTACATGGCTGATAATAGCATTAGACTTTTTGGTTTTGAATTAAAGAGAACTAAAAAAGAAGATAATATAGAGAAACTAAAATCTGTTGTCGCTCCACAGAGTGACGATGGTGCAGGTTATGTTACCGCTTCAGGCAGTCATTTCGGACAATATGTTGACATTGATGGCGATAATGCCAAAGATATGTTTGCTCTCATCAACAAATATAGAGGCATTGCTGTACATCCCGAAGTCGATATGGCTATTGAGGATATCGTAAATGAAGCAATTGTAAATAACGGAGATGAGGACGCACTTAGCTTAAACTTAGATAATGTGGAAGCGCCAGATAATATCAAGAAATCTATGGAAGAAGAATTTAATAATGTTCTTTCGATGTTCGATGCTACAGAACACGCGCACGATTTGTTTAAGAGGTGGTATATCGACGGTAGAATTTATCATCATGTTTTAGTTGACGAAAAGAACGAAAAGCAAGGTATTCAGGAAGTACGTTTCATTGATGCCACAAAAATTAGAAAAGTTAAAGAAGTTAAGACTAAAAAAGATCCAGTCACAAATGCAGATATTATCGAGTCTATAAACGAATATTATGTATATCACGACAAAAATGGAACAAAATCTTTTGGTCAAACACATAATAAAGGCATAAAATTTACAGCAGATTCTATTAATTATGTGACAAGTGGTTTGCTAGATGAGACTAGAAAAAAAGTTGTATCTCATTTACATAAATGTATCAAGCCTGTTAATCAATTAAGAATGATGGAAGACTCTCTGGTAATTTATAGATTGAGTCGTGCGCCCGAGCGTAGAATTTTTTATGTCGATGTGGGCAACCTACCCAAAGGTAAAGCCGAAGAATACATGCGAAATATTATGTCTAAGTATAGAAATAAACTTGTATATGACGCAAGCACTGGCGAAATGCGCGATGATAGAAAACACATGTCAATGCTAGAAGATTTTTGGTTACCTAGACGTGAAGGTGGCAGAGGAACTGAAGTCACAACACTTCCTGGCGGCGACAATCTTGGTCAGATTGATGACATTATTTATTTTCAAAAAAGAGTTTACAGAGCATTAAACGTGCCCATGAATAGACTTGAGCAAGAGGCACAGTTTTCTCTAGGTCGTGGAAATGAAGTGAGCCGCGAAGAAATTAAATTTCAAAAATTCATCGACAGACTGCGTAAGAAATTTGGAATGATTTTCTTAAACGTATTGAGAAAACAACTCATATTAAAAAAAATTTGCACAGATGCAGATTGGGAAGAATGGAAAACGCATATTAGCGTAGATTATGCAAGAGATAATTACTTTGCAGAACTAAAAGAGTCTGAGGTACTACGCGAAAGATTACAAACACTAGATCAAATGACGCAGTATGTCGGAGATTATTTCTCTAAAGCTTGGGTTCTTAAAAATGTTTTGAGATATGATGATAAGGATGTTAAAGACATGAAAAATGAAATTGCTGCTGAAATAAAAGCGGGCGATATTGATGATCCGAGGGCAGAAGATAACGACGATCGGCGATAAAATATGGCGGATATTATTAAGTGGGCTGCACAACCTAGCGGTATAGAAGGCAGAACGGAATTAAGAAACGACACTGAAATAAAATTGCCTCATGGAACAACTGCTGTTTTCGTGGGCGTTGTACTTGATCCGTTATTTAATAAAGCGTCAGGTTCGAAAAGACCTACAGTCTGGAAACCAAGACAAACAGGAGGCGTAAACTTAGCATTTACTCATCCTGAAAATGGATATGGCTCCGACGTTTCATCATTTTATTTAATCGGAATACCAATATCTCCTCTGAATAGCGTATTTGCAATAGATACTTTTTCTGCAGTAGATAATGAAGCCCGAGACGGCTATCTGTGGTCGGAAGAAACGACTTACACTAATATATTTTTTAATGTCGCACTACTAGACATTATAGATGATCCTCTTTTTGACATAAATACAGGATTAGGTGGGGGCGCTGATGGTATAGCTATCGGAGATTCATCTATTTCAGGTACAGTTTTTCCGCCTGGTCTAGGTGTTTTTACCGGAATAGAAGCAGATAGTATAAGAGCAGATCTTGGTGTTTTTGGTAGAATAGAAGCTGATAGCGCACATTTTATTGGTTTACGCGCAGACAGTTCCAGAATGAGATTCCTCTATTCTGATAGCATACGATCTTTATACTCATATTCAACTATAGGTGAAGCATTTTCACTGATAAGTGATTCTGCTACAATAAATAACGTGAACGCTGTGGATATCGTCACAGTAAATTTGACTGCAAGAGATGGAGTCATTACGACAGCACAAATAAATAAAACTAACGGCGGCAGCGTTTACATGGACAGCTCTGTTCGTGCTGGAAGATATATGCTTGATGCTGGTATATATGACCGCAATGATTGGTTTTCTGATATTAAAGCACTTGCAGAAGATAATTTTGGAGGTCTTTATTATATAAAAGAAGATTTGACTGGCAAGGATAAAAAAATTGCGTCTTTAAAATATGATGAAATTAAAGATGAATGGGAATTTAATCCGCCTCTGGCAAAAAATATTGGATCAGAGAATGTAGACTCAGGTATGCATCATGGCAAAGGATTGCCCGGTCAATTACTATCATATAGTAAATACGATAGTGCATATGTCTGGGATTATCCTTTTGTCATAGCAAGATTCGCATATGACAGTGATGAAGTTACTAGACTTTTGAATGATTTTCCTACTGGACTATCAGACACAGATTCATCAAAGAGTGAGTGGGAAAAATTTAAGATATATCGTCACGAAGATAGCATAGGCATCTTTCCAGGTAAAACTCGCATAGATCAATTAGAGTTTGATTCTATCAATGTTATCTTCTCCACCAAGTCTCGCGTGCCGGGTGTGACAAATATTAATAGAGGATACGAATTTGACAGTATAACTGGTCAAGATATTAACTTTTCGGGCGCGACAATTAGTGGTAATGTTGGATCAAGTATATTCAATCCTAGAAACGAGATTCAAGGATATTACTCTCCTGAACCAGTTTCAAAATATAACTTACAAGTAACAATGTCGGCAGCAAGCGAAACTGTGCCTCAAGCTGGTGCCATAGGTATTCTTGTAGGGTTAGTTAAAACCGCGACTGAAGAAAAAACATTAACTCTATTTAGAAGTACTGTAGACTTGGGAAGAGACGATTCAGCAGGACCATACACATATACTTTTAACGAACCTCCTGGCTGGACTTCATATCATAAACATACAGTAATGAACTATTCCTTAGTATATAATGCATTCCAACCAGACGAAAAAATTATATATTCTGAAGCATCCGAAACACCAACGCCGAATAGAAATATGTCTTGGGCTACAGCGGGTAGCACAACAGTTAAAATAGAGAAAAATGAAAATGGTCTTAAAATTGATACTACGCCGTTTGGAAGCTCAACATTTATTACTAATCAAATAAACATCGATTTAAATCAAACAGATTACAGAAGTGGTGTGGACTTATCAATATTTGCACAGGATGTACACTGGGGATTTGCGTTTCATAATATAAATCAAGGATTGATATCAAACATAAAATTTTCAACTTTAGATACTGGAAAATTTAATTGGGATGAGACAACTGTTGTTGATTTAAAAAAGAGAGATACTTACCTATTTTATGACTCTGATAAAGCAGCTAAGTATGGTGAGACAGTAGGCTATAAAAAAGTTAATACAGACAGCGAAGGAAATGATATTCTTGGCGGCGATTTGGCAACAGGAAGATTTTATCATAATCCAGAGACAAAAAAGACTTGGTATCAAGATCCTTGGCGAACTATTCTAGTAGGTCAAATCTTACAAGACGATGAAAACCCAGCTTTATTGATACCTGAAGGCAAAGTAGACATTCGAGCTACTGGAGTTACTGGAGACGTTAGATATTTTATTTTCAACGGTAGGTCTTTAGATAGAATTAGAAAGTCTGGTCCATTGGATCCAGATTCGCTATTTTATGAACATGCTGCAGATTTTGTGGGTCTAACATTTACAAAATTAAGTAAATTTGGCATAATTGAAGATGTTGTAAACTTAGGTCCTAGTGCATATGGCGGTCTAGCCGCTTTGATTTCAGCCATGATAGACGGCGAAATGGGAGTTATACATTCCGGAGGCGTGTGGTCACCATCATCTATACCTGCAGGATTCGAAGCTGCATGTTTATCAGTAAATTTAGCTAGATTAGCGAGTACACCTTCAACTTCTGACGCTCATTACGTTTCAGGACTTTCTTATGCTGGAATATTTCAAGTGGGAGGTGCATCATATGAAGCTGCAGCGCAGCCACCTTCAGTAGCAAATAGTTTAGATAATCATGTAGATCTGGTTGTGCAGTTCCTATCAAATACTTTTATTGTTCAAGATACACAGCAAAGTCCTTCAGCTTTAACAAATTGGCAAGGTGATATTGCAGCTAGAATAACTAATAAAGGACATTTACTCACAGACACAGTAGAACTTACTGGACAAATACTTGGACCATCAAATCTTATTATTGATCCTGCTACACATGGTGATAGCACTGGATTAGTGACTATTAAAGGCAATTTGACTGTTAATGGTACGACTACAACAGTAAATTCAACAGAAGTCACAATCGCAGATAAAAATATTATATTAGCTTCTGGCGCAACAGATGCAGCTTCGGCAGACGGCGCTGGCATAGATATTGATGGTCCACCAGCATATATCAGATGGATGAATGATAGTGGCGGCATTTGGACTTTCAGCCATCCATTTGCCACAGTCCCAAATGCACTTGGCCACTATACTACAGATGAGATACAAGAAGGCGACATAAACGAATATCACACCAACGAGAGGGTTAGAGAATTATTTTCTGCCGCAAATACTGGCACAGGCACATACGCTCAATTAGCATATACCGAGGCGAGTGGAACATACACATTAAACGTAGATGCCTTAGAAACTGCAGAGTTGCCAGAACTAGATATAACAACAGTAAATACTGGAACTGGAACATATGCTCAACTATTAGCATACGATGCAGCAACAGGAACTATAACTTTAAATGTAGACGAACTAGTTGCTGCCGAAATACCTCAAATACCTGCAGCTAAAATTGATTCCGCAGCGGGACCGTTGGCTCCGGCCTTGATGCCTGTTGTTCCAGAGTCTGCCATAACGGAACATGCAGAAGCTATTACAGCAGCACAAAATTCTGATGGATCATATTCAAACTTTACTATAGTTGAAGATAATCCGACAAACGAAGGTTCACTTGCTTATGCAGAAGCTACAGGACAATTTAACATTAGTTTTCCTCATAGTTTTTCAAGATTTTGGATAAAGAGTTATGACGCTGCAAATTCTCCATATGACCAAGAGATATTTTCAACTAGTGATCCAGCATCAGGATCTGGCAGAGATGGCTTTTATTGGAATGGTGGTACTGGTATTCGTTTAATGCCAACAATGTCTGCAGATTGGGCGGAAGATAGTGTTTCTGTCACATTATACGCTTGGCTAGATTCATTGCAAGATGTAACGATTACGAACCCACAGCAATATGATATATTAGAGTACAACGGTGATAGTTGGACTAATGTAGCTCCGCCACCGCCTTTAACTATAGGCCCTAATGCTGTAGCAGATTCCGTAGACGCTGCTTTATTTTATGATTCTGCAACAGGAATACTTCAATTTAAACCTTCATTCTTTATAGGTCAAATAGTTGGAGCTGACGCCAGTTCAACTACATTGAACGCAGATAAACAAAATATTACGTTTGCTTCCTCAAATGCAGCACTTTCTATTACAGCATTGAATCAGACAGTCACGTTTGATATTGACGATGATGCTTTAGGCGGCGGTACAACATATACGGCAGTAGCGAATAAGGGTATAACAGTAGACGCTACAAATGAAACCTTAGCCATGAGTGGTAATTATACTGGCGATTTCACTGTAGCAGGAGAAATTAGAGCTACAGGAAATATAATAGCTGCACACTCATCAGATTCTAGGTTGAAAGAAAATATAGAGAAAATAAACAATTCTTTAGATAAAATTTCTTCATTAAGTGGATATACTTTCAACTGGAACGAAAAAGCTGAAGGTAGAAATACAGATTTAAAAGATGTTGGTGTTATTGCGCAGGAAGTTGAGGCAGTGATGCCAGAAATTGTTATAGATAGAATAGATGGTTATAAGGCAGTATACTACGAAAAACTTATTCCTTTATTGATAGAATCAATAAAAGAATTAAAAGGACGTATTGAAAAATTGGAAAATGAGGAAAATAAATAATGGTTTTACCGTACCATGGTCCTATATCATTAGATGATATAGAGAATGAGTTTGGTGGGACGAATGCTCAAGGATTATTCGAATATTATCGAGGTGGATCATTGGGGGGAAACTTTGTACCAAATAATATAACTACAAAAAATATCCCAGCCGGCAGCGCTGGCACTACTATTAGTCTGTTTGATTTTTATGGAGCAGCAAATAGTGTTACAGGAAATCCAATTGCTGCAACCATTTATATGACAGGTACTAGGTCTGTTAGATCCCTAACAAGTGAATCTAAAGGTGCAACAAAAACTTATTACTTTGGAAAAGATTTCGGCACTGGCGGAATTCCTTGGAGTACTGATATGGATGTATATGATGGAGGTACATGGGGATTTTATGCGTTAAGTGCCGGCGGCGGTGGTAGTTTAAGTGAGAGAACTACTAACTACCAAGGTCAGCAATGGCTCATGGGCGGTAGTGGCGGTGGTGGAGGCTCATGTTTGTTGACTACTCACGGCATCCCTTTTGATAAAAATAGACAATATAAGATTGAAATTGGATCACCAGGTTATGCCGGCGGTTCTTACCACAATGGTGCCACCACATTGGGCGGTGGCGCAGGTGGACCCATTATAATTAGTAGTTCTTCTGGCGTAACTGGAGACGATCATGTAGACAATATTATAGCTAAAGTAAACGGCGGTGGTGGGGGTGGATCAGATTTCTATTATGTCCCACCCAGCACAGCGATGCAGACGCTAATTTATGGCGGTGCTGGTGGCACTATCCCTGTTCAACCAAGCAACTCATTTATTGGAATAGGTGGCACTGGTGGAGAAGGTGTAACAGTACTCAGACCTACTACAGCGGCAGCTTTCGGCGGTGGCGGTGGCGGCGCAGGCGGCTTCGACGCGACAGGAGTAAATCAAGCAGATGGAGGTGACGGCGGTACAAATGGTGGCTCTGGAAGCCAAGGCAATTTTGGCGGCGCAGGCGGTGGTGCATCTGAAGCAACATTTAGTACATATAACGGTGAATACACGTGGTACACTACGTTTGGCGGTTCATTTAATTCGCCTGGCGGATATAATAGTGGTGGAAGTAGTATTTTACCATTACTATCTGGCAATGGCGAATCTTGGCGACGAGTCATATATGATGGAACTAATCCCCCATTTGTAGACCCATATCCACCTTTTAGCAATAACAATAACAATGCTTTTTGGAGCAAACATTCTGGCGTTGGGTATCAGGGCGGATCAGTTACATCTTTTCCGTCGGCATCACACAGCTCTGGTCCCCCAACTTATTCTTCAAGTGCCGATGAGTTAAAGTTTGAAAATAGTGCTAAATACAGACACTACCAAAAAAGCTCAAGTAGAAGAAATTATCCCCAAAATTGGTTTAGTAAATTTTTTCTAACTGGACAGTACACTAACGAAAATCTAACTCCACTGACTGGTGGTAGAGATTCTAGAGGTGTAGCGGGCACAAACGCAGGTAATAACTCTATGGGCGGTGGTGGAGTGTATGGAGGATTTTCTGGAGCAGATCATAGAACCTACTTAAATAGTATCACAGCGGATACTAGCGGCAACCGTTTTAATGCATTTGGCTGTGGTGGTGGTGCGGCAAGTAACTATTTTTTAAGTGGTGGCAACAATATAGGAACTGAGCAGCCGGGTATGCCTGGAGGTCCAGCAATGGTTGTAATATGGTTTTCAACAAATTCAACTGGTACAGGTGGTTTCAAGAAATTGCCATATAATGAAGGTACACCAATATAAAAAGTCAAAAAATAACTTTGTATAAATAACAGTGTAACAAGGAGAAGAATTGAAATGGATGATGAATTAGATATTGATGTAGATGATATTGACATTAATGTAGACGATATTAATGTAGACGATATAGAGATGAAAGATATTAGTGACGAGGATTTGATGGACGACGATGAGCCTACGAATCCTGTAGAAGATATGATTGATGCAATTGCAAGCGATGAATTTAATTCGGCTGAGACATTATTTCAAGATGTATTGGGTAGTAAACTTAGCGATGAATTAGAAATGCAAAGAATTAATATCGGCAGTAATATGTTTGCTACTGCCGAAGCAGAATGAAAGAATACAAATGAAAACTTTTAATGAACTAAAAGAATCGTTGTTGACTGAGAAAAAAGTTAAGGTTGGAGATCAAACGATTGTTGTCACTAAAGCTGGTGATCGATTTAAAGCTACTATCGACGGCGAACATTTAGATGATTACGATTCTGAAAAAGATGCTATTAAAATGGCTAAAGAGTTTATTAAACAATTTTCTAAAGGTAAAGGATAAGACATGAAACTAATCGCAGAATATTGTGACCACGATCTATCACTGGTCACTGAAGGTAAAGGCGAAGCTAAGTCTTATCAAATCGAAGGTGTATTTGCACAAGCTGACCAAAAAAATCGTAACGGTAGAAATTATCCGAAAGCGATTATGGAAAAAGCTGTAGGCAAATATGTTACAGAACAAGTTTCCAAAGGTCGTGCTGTTGGTGAGTTAAATCACCCCGAAGGCCCGACTATTAATTTGGATAAAGTATCCCATCGTATTACGGATCTCAATTTTGAGGGAAATAATGTGATGGGTAAAGCACTTATATTAGATACTCCTATGGGTAAGATTGTTAAAGGTCTGCTAGATGGCGGTGTTCAACTAGGTGTTTCGACTCGTGGTATGGGAAGTCTGGAAAATCGTAACGGCGTGATGGAAGTTAAAGACGATTTCGTCCTTAGCACTATCGACATTGTCCAGGATCCATCTGCACCTAATGCTTTTGTTAATGGAATTATGGAAGGTGTAGAGTGGGTTTGGAATAATGGTCTGATCGAGGCTCAAGACATTGAAAAAATAGAGACTGAAATAAAAAGAGCACCATCAAGAGCATTGCAAGAAGCGCAAGTTCGTGGGTTTGAAAATTTCCTCTCGTTATTGAAATAAAAAAGGAGTCAAGTATGACTGATCAAGATCAAGAATACGTTGAAGTCCATGATGAGGAAATTGTGGAATCTAACGAAGAACTAGATGTATCGGAGAGCAGCATGGAGCTGCCAGCCGGTGGATCTGAAGATGCTGGTACCGGAGGCCCCGCTGATCCAGCAAAAGCCGCTGGTGATACTAGCAATGTAAAAAAAGCATCACCCCCGAAAACTAAAGCGGGTATGATCAATGCAATGAGCCAAAAAATGTCAGAGCTTAACAAAGTTAAGTTGATGGCGGCTTATTCAAGCATGATGGGCGAAGAAATTGAAGTAAGTGACGAGGAAGAAGTGATGGTAGAAGATACTACCGAAGCTGATCTCGAAGCACTGATTTCAAGCGATGAGTCACTATCAGAAGATTTTAAAGATAAAGCTGGCACTATTTTTGAAGCCGCATTGAACCTTCGGGTTGAATCAAAAGTTCAAGAATTGGAAGAAGCATTTAGCAATAGAATCGAAAGCCTCGAAGAGCAATACGCCGACGAGACTTCGGAAGCAATTGTGGAAGCCAAAAGCGAATTGGTAGACAAAATTGATTCTTATCTTAACTATGTAGTCGAACAATGGGTAGAAGAAAACCGTCTCGCTGTTGAGACTGGTATTCGGAATGAAATTTCAGAAGGATTTATGAGCAAGTTGAAAGACCTGTTTACTGAGTCATATATCGAAGTTCCAGAATCCAAAGTTGATCTAGTTGACCAGCTTGCAGAGGAAGTCCAAGAACTTGAGACTCGCCTAAACAAGCAAACAGCTACTAATATGGAAATGAATGAGCATGTAAAAGACCTACAACGCCTCGCGATCATTCGTGAAGCTTCTAAGGATCTTGCAGATACTCAAGCAACCAAATTAGAAAAACTAGCAGAAGGAATCGAATTTGAGGACGTTGAGTCGTTTCTCTTTAAAGTCGAAACCATCAAGGAATCATATTTTTCAAATAAATCAGATGTAGAAACACATGCTGATCTAGTTGAAGAAACAATGATTACTGAAGAAAGCGAAGAAACAGAAGCGCCTGTTGATGTTTCCTCTAGCATGGCACATTATGTTGCCGCACTTAAAAATAATACCTAGGAGTTATTAAAATGCAAACAACTAACTACAATACACTTATTGAAAAGTGGGCACCAGTTCTGAATGAAGAATCTGCTGGCGCAATTCAAGACAAGCACCGCAAGTCGGTAACTGCTGTTGTTCTTGAGAACCAAGAAAAAGCTCTCATGGAGCAGCGCACACAATACCAAGGTTTTGGTGGACTGACTGAAGCAGCTCCAGCAAACAACACTGGTAACGTACAAAATTGGGACCCAGTTCTGATTTCGTTGGTTCGTCGTGCTATGCCTAACATGATGGCATATGACGTATGTGGTGTTCAGCCAATGACTGGTCCAACTGGACTGATCTTTGCAATGAAATCTACCTACAAAACTACTCGCGCTGGTGCAACTAGCGGCAATGAAGCACTGCATAGCGAAGCCGTCACTGGCTTCTCAGGCGATTCCGCTACAACTAACATTGTAGATGGTTCTGGTCTTGCTGGTGTTGCTGATGCTAACGCAGACTCAACTATCGACGATAACCGTAATAGTGCAGCTCCTGCAGGCGGCATGACTAAAGTTGAAGGCGAAGGACTGGGCACATCCGGCGCAAGCGCATGGGCAGAAATGGGTTTCACCATTGATCGTGCAGACGTATCAGCCAAAACACGCGCATTGAAAGCAGAATATTCGCTTGAACTCGCACAAGACTTGAAAGCTATCCACGGTCTGGACGCTGAAAGTGAACTGGCTAACATTCTTTCGACTGAAATCCTCGCGGAAATCAATCGTGAAGTTATCCGCACAATCAACAGCCAAGCTAAAACTGGCGCAAGTCAAGCTAACACCCTTCTTAACGGTGTGTTTGATCTGCAAACAGATGCAGACGGTCGTTGGAGTGTTGAAAAGTTCAAAGGTCTGATGGTACAAATCGAGCGCGAAGCAAACGCAATCGCAAAAGATACTCGCCGCGGTCGTGGTAACTTTATCATCACTTCTTCGGACGTTGCGTCATGCTTGGCTGCAACCGGAATGCTAGACTATGCTCCAGCAATCTCTGCCAACTTGAACGTAGATGATACAGGAAACACTTTTGCTGGTGTTCTTAACGGTCGTACAAAAGTATATGTTGATCCATATGCAACTGTTGACTACATCACATGTGGCTATAAAGGTACAAATGCATACGATGCTGGTATCTTCTATTGCCCATACGTACCTCTCACAATGGTTCGCGCTGTTGCTGAGGATAGCTTTCAACCAAAAATCGGCTTTAAGACCCGCTACGGCATGGTTTCGAATCCTTTTGTTGGTCCAACAGCTTCTGACGGTCTTGCAAACGCTAAGACTAATCAGTATTACAGAATCTTCAGAGTTGACAACATTCTGGGTGCATAAGAACAAAAAAAAGAGCGCCACACAGAGGGCGCTCTTTACTACTACTCAAAGACAGTGTTTCGGCACTGTCTTTTTTTTAATCTAAAATGCAATTCCATTGTTCATTCACATAGAACGCTTTTAATGTATTATCTTTGCCGAATGGCGAGATAATTTCGCATACTGGAGGATTAGTATCATCTTCCCGCACATCATATCGCATACTCATAGAACCTTCTACAATTTCACAATCGTGGTGTGATGGCTGAACCATCGATCCTACAAACCTAACTGTTACGACTTGCATTATAAAACTCCTCTTTTCATTTTCCAATTTTGGATTGTTTTGTAGTACCAATCTTCATTTTTATTCCGAAGAATTTGAAGTGGGGAACTATCTAAACCTTCTTCATTTCTTGCATCAACATATTCTTCAACAGTAAAAGACTTTAACAATTCTGCTACAAATTTTGCTTTTGTGAATGGACCACTATGCTTGAAACGAGCGATGAATAGGTCTTTGCTTTTGCCGACAAGTGACGGATGAACATTTACGCCGTTTTTACTGACAACAGGCCAAACGGGACGATCTGTATAATCTCCAGTGTAGTGCAAATAACCACCGTGGTATGTGAAGTCTTTTTTGTTGAACTTAGTCATTTGTGAACCCTTTCAAGTGATTCTGTTTCTATAACTAATGTAACATAATAGCTTTGTAATGTCAAGCTTTATTTTTATATAAATAGAGATATAATTAGATCGAATCGGATATATCTTATGTCAGCATTAACACAAAATATGAACTATCTTCAACCCACAAACTTTAAGGTTGTGATAGATCACTCTAAATTTGGGAACTTAGAATTTTTTGCACAAAGATTAATTCATCCCGGAGTTTCGATCAATTCCCCGTCCGTTCCATTTAAGAGAATACAAACGATAACTTTACCTGGCGATACTCTCACATTTGAAGATTTGTCGATGGATATTTTAGTAGATGAAAATCTAAATACTTATATTGAAGTATTTAATCTGATTCAAAATATGGTAACAGAAAAATACGAAAGTCCTATGTCAAAAAGTTCTAAGAACGGTTCAGCCATGGATATTACAGTGACGATTACTAGTAGCCATAATAATGTGGTAAAAACAATTCGATATATCGATTGTGTCGCTACATCAATAGGAACAATTTTGTTAGAAGCCACATCCGAAACATCGCCTGTTATCACGTTTCCTGTTACGTTTAGAGTCGGCTACTATGAGATAAAATAGCACTATATATATTATGAATTTGATTATGGAGACTTGAATTGCTTACACTTGAGACTACGCTAGAAGAATGGCAGAAAGACTGCCAAATAGACGAAACAAATTTAGTTAGAGCGACAGTAGATATTGCTAAACTGCACTCTAAATATTTGCAGGTTCTCGCTATAAATAAACTTCAACTCAAAAAATCTAAGATGAAACAGAATATTCTTTTAAAAGAGAAATGGCTGTACTATAATGGTAAGATGGATCAAGACGCTATTGAGGCACATGGTTGGGATTATGATCCGTTTAATGGAGTTAAGGTAATGAAAGGCGATATGAACAAATGGTACGATTCAGATGTGGATATTCAGCGCAGTGAAGAAAAAATAGAATATTATAAAACTTTCGTTGAAACACTAACGGAGATTGTTGAAAATTTAAAATGGAAACATCAAAGTATCGGCAACATCATTAAATGGAAACAGTTTGAAGCGGGAGGCTAAAAATGGGCAGCAAACATCCTAAAGTTCCTACTTTCAGTGTTAGAGCAAGGCTCGACGTTGAACTTTTATCAGAAGTTGACTCTTATATCACTAGATATAGGACTAGAACACAAATTATCGAAGAGGCTTTGAGATTATATCTGCCTGTTCTCGCACAGACAGATAAGAGAAAGAAAATAGAACAAAACGCAAATTCATCAAGTTGGAGAGACGGACTATTAGATGATTGAAAAAATTACTGTAATGAAGAAAAACGAAAGTCAGCTACTAGTTGACTGCGACAGCGGCATTCTTATGGAACTAAACGAATACTTTAGCTTCTTTGTAGATGGTTACAAATTTATGCCGCTCTATAAAAACAAAGTTTGGGATGGCAAAATTCGCATATTTAACGGAATGACGCAAGAATTGCCTGCTGGTCTATTGCATCAACTAAAAGCTTTTGCGAAACAGCGCGGATATGAACTTGATTATGAGGACGGTGAGTATGGTTCACCAGAACAGTACAATCAAGTTGATCCTGACAATATTATGCAATTTATCGAAACTTTAAAATTAAGAAGTCGTGGTAATCCCATTACAGTAAGAGACTACCAATTCGATGCTATATGCACAGCAATTAAAAATAAAAGATCAATTTTACTTTCTCCAACAGGCTCAGGTAAATCTTTAATTATCTATGTACTAATGCGTTGGTATATGCAAAATCACGAAGATAAAGTTTTAGTTATTGTTCCTACAACTTCTTTAGTACAGCAAATGTTTGCAGATTTTGGCGACTATTCAACACATGATAGTTCGTTTGATATAGAAAAAGAAGCGCACGTTATCTATTCCGGAAAAGCAAAGCATGATCTTGAGGAACGTATTGTTATCAGCACATGGCAATCTATTTACAAACTACAGCCTAATTGGTTTGCGGAATTTGGCGTAACATTTGGTGATGAGTGTCACGGATTCAAATCGAAATCATTATCATCAATTATGAATAAATGTGTTAATACCGCATATCGCTTCGGTACTACAGGTACACTAGATGGTACACAGACACACAAACTTGTGTTAGAAGGTTTGTTCGGTAAAGTAAGAAAAGTAACTACAACAAAGAAACTACAAGACGATGATACCTTAGCTGCATTGAATATCTTTATGTTAACCCTAGAATATAACGACGAAGATAAGATAGAAAATGTAGGAAAAACTTATGCACAAGAAATAAACTGGATCGTACTAAACGAATCGAGAAATAATTTTATACGAAATTTAGCTATTGACGCTAAAGGAAATACTCTTGTTTTATTTCAATTTGTCGAAAAGCATGGCAAAGTGTTGTATGATATTATATCAGAAAAAGCGGAAGAAAATCGAAAAGTATTCTATGTATCAGGTCAAACAGAAGCAACAGATAGAGAGGCAATCAGAAAAATCGTTGAGACACAAGAGAACTCTATAATTGTAGCATCATTAGGAACATTTAGTACTGGTATAAATATAAAGAATCTACATAACATCGTATTTGCTTCACCTAGTAAATCGCAGATTAGAGTTTTACAGAGTATCGGAAGAAGTTTGAGAAAAAGTGATGATGGGAGAGTTAGTAAGCTATACGATCTAGTAGACGACCTACAGCACAAATCAAGAAAAAACTACGCGCTTCTCCACGGCGAAGAAAGATTAAAGATATATACCAAAGAGCAATTCGATTATAAAGAGTATAGGATTAAGTTATGAAAAATAGTAACATTTTACAAATTAAACTTTCAAACGGCGACGAATTATTATGTGATATGATTGAATTACCTGAAGAAGAATATGAAGATGAATTTGAAGTTATTGTTAAAAACGCATTTATGATTGTTAAGCAAGAATTGAGTGGGAACAAAACTCTAGGAATGTTACGACCATGGATGTCTTTCACGGACGATACACAACTAAATCTTGTTTCTCTTAATTGCCAACATATTATGGCAAGAACTATTCCAAGTGAAGATTTAATGAACCAATATGATGCTGCTGTAGAAATATTAAAAGAAAGCAGAGAAAATATAAAATCTGAAGAAATAGACGTTAAACTAGACGCAACTACTTGGATGGAAAGATTAGGAATGAGTCATGTTGATTTGAAATCTGATTCTGATTCTACTGTAATAAACTTCCCTAGAGGAAACACTATACCCCCGCTTCACTAAGAAGAGTCTTATTATAACAGAATTTTCATAAATGTCAAGACGAAATCGCCTCAATATCAAATAAAAATTTATTTCTTGACTAGATTGAAAAATTGTGCTATAATGTTAGTAATTATGAAGGAAATGTGAAATGACTAGAAAAAAAACAAAGAATGCACACTATGTAAATAATCAAGAATTTTCTGCAAACATCGTGGAGTATGTAAAAACAGTCAATTCCGCTAGAGATGCGGAACAAGATTTACCTATTGTTCCGAACTACTTAGCGAGATGTTTCCTTAATATTGCAGAAAATTTATCTCACAAGTCTAATTTTATTAGATATACGTACCGTGAAGAAATGGTAATGGACGCAGTCGAAAATTGCTTAAAAGCTGTTGAGAATTATAATATCAATGCTGTAACACGCACGGGTAAGCCGAACGCATTTGCATATTTTACACAGATCATTTGGTATGCATTTCTTCGACGTATCGCAAAAGAAAAGAAACAGCAAGAGATAAAAGAAAAATATCTGTCGCAATCCGGCATTGAAGCTTTTCTGGTAACAGAACAAGGCGAGGCTTCAGCTAGTGTTGCGACTCACTTTATTGACGTATTGAAAGACCGTATCGACAAAGTTAAAGAATATGATACAGAATTGAAAGAATTTGGTAAGAAGGAGAAACAAATGCGTAAGAAAAGAAGTGTCAATGTAGACTCCGATCTAAAAGATTTTCTAGAATGATGGGTGATATAGTCGAATTTCCTAAGAAATCTGAAGCAGACATTCAGTATGAGGAACTTGAGTCTCAGCAAAAAATTATTATGGAACAAAAACTTGAAATTGAAAGAAGATTGAATGGCAAAAATAGCAATCCTGAATGATACCCACACAGGTATTAGAAATAGCTCGGATATATTTTTAGAAAATGCATCTAAATTTTACAATGAAATAATGTTTCCCTACTGTGACGCCCAAAATATCAAGCAAATCTTACACTTGGGCGATTATTACGACCACCGGAAATTTATTAACTTCAAATCTCTAACGCATAATAGAAAAAGTTTTCTAAATCCTATGCGTGATCGTGGCATGACTATGGACATTATTCCAGGTAACCACGATACATATTTTAAAAATACAAATGATTTAAATTCACTAAAAGAATTATTGGGTCACTATATGAACGAAATTCATATCATTATGAAACCCACAGTGATGAATTATAGTGGTCTTGATATTGCATTACTACCCTGGATAACATCCGAGAACTATGAAGAATCCATGAATTTTATCAAAAATTGTAAGGCGTCTATTCTTGGTGGTCACTTAGAGTTGTGTGGTTTTGATATGATGCGAGGTATTCAAAGTCATGGAGGTTTAGACAAAGATATATTTTCAAGATTTGAGACTGTTATATCTGGACATTACCATACAAAGTCTCAGCAAGAAAACATCATGTATTTGGGCACACAAATGGAATTTTTCTGGTCAGACGCTCATGATCCTAAGCACTTTCATGTATTAGATACTGAAACCCGAGAAATAGAAGCTATTAGAAATCCATTCACATTATTTGAAAAAATAGTTTACGATGATACCAAACATGATTATACGTCATATAATGTCGATAACTTAGATGAAAAATTTGTAAAAATAGTTGTGGTAAATAAGTCTGACCCCTTTACATTCGATAGATTATGTGATAGAATACAAAGTAAGAACATCCATGAACTTAAAATTGCAGAGAACTTTGAAGAATTTATAGGGGAAAGAGTTGGCGATGAAGGTGTTTCTATAGAGGATACGACAACTTTGTTGGATAGTTATGTAGACAATGTAGATACGGATTTAGATAAAAATAGAATCAAAATTGAAATGAGAAATCTTTTGACTGAAGCACAAGTATTGGAAATATCTTGATAGTATTTAAATCATTGCGTTATAAAAATTTCTTGTCTACGGGTAACAACTGGACAGAAATAAATTTGAATAAAATAAAGTCCACATTGATTGTTGGACAAAACGGCGCTGGCAAATCTACGCTACTTGACGCACTCTCATTTTCTTTGTTTGGCAAACCTCATCGTAATATTAACAAGCCACAACTAGTAAACTCTATAAACAATAAAGATTGTGTTGTTGAGGTTGAATTTACTGTCGGCAGTAATGAGTTTAAAATTGTGAGAGGTATAAAACCCACAGCCTTCGAGATTTGGACAAACGGCTCTATGGTTGATCAATCATCACATGCTAAAGAATATCAAAAAATATTAGAGCAAAACATTTTAAAGCTGAATCACAAATCTTTTCACCAGATCATCGTTCTAGGTTCATCTTCTTTTATTCCTTTCATGCAGCTACCTGCCCAACACCGTCGAGATGTTATTGAAGATTTATTGGATATCAACGTCTTTTCAAAAATGAATACTATTTTGAAAGAGAAAAATTCAAGACTAAAAGATAAGTCAAAGGAAATAAAGTATTCGTTGGATTTGTTAGATAATAAAATTTCAACTCAAAAGAAATATATTGACGGTATAACATCATTGAACGACGATTTTATTTCTAAGCGCAAAGCAGATATAGAGAAAATCAGAAAGGATATCTCTATATTAGAAAAAGAAAATATCATATGTGATGAATTTGTCCAAGAAAATCAATCTAATATGCAAATAGAGTTGAATAAAGCTAATGACAAAAAACAGACACTTTTGCAATACCAAGCGCAATTTCAGACAAAAATAAAAACACTTGTCAAAGATGCAAAATTTTATGAACAAAACGAAACATGTCCAACATGTACTCAGAATATTGATAGTGTACTACGCGACACGAATCTTGCGGAAGCACAATCAAAAGCTAAAGAACTAAAAGAAGCTATGGAACAAGGCTCTAAAGAGTCTGCTATTGTAGAAGAAACTATTGAGCGTTTCACAGGTTTAGCAAATAACATCCGAGCAAAATTGTCCACTATATCTTCTAACAGCACTACAATTTCTAGAATGCAAACACAAATACAATCTTATCAAGACGAATTAAATACGACACAGGGCGCGTCAGGCGATTTAAATAAGGCAAATACCGAATTAAACGATATGTTTGATGATCAGAAAAGCATAAATTCTGATAGATATGAATTGAATGAAAATATGCTTTATAACAGTGTTATGACTGAAATGTTAAAAGATACTGGAATTAAAACTAAAGTTATTAAAGAATATCTTCCGGTCATAAATAATCTTGTAAACAAATATTTGCAGGTCCTAGATTTTTTTGTACATTTCGATCTAGATGAAAGTTTTCAAGAAACTATCCGATCTCGCCATCGTGATGCGTTTTCATATGATTCATTTTCTGAAGGAGAAAAACAGCGTATCGACCTGGCACTACTATTCACTTGGCGTCAAATAGCTAAGATGAAAAATTCTGTAGCTACAAACTTATTGATATTAGATGAAACATTTGATTCATCATTGGACCATGATGGGGTTGACAATCTTATGAAAATACTCTATACTCTTGACGATGATACTAACGTGTTTGTCATATCACATAAAGGCGAAATACTAGATGGAAAATTCGAAGAAAAGCTGGAATTTTACAAAGACAAAAATTTCAGCAAGTTAAAATAAAAGGTTGACAATACAAATAAACTATGATATAATAATTCAGATACACACAATGGAGACTATATTATGCGACTATCTACACAGACAATTGAGATTCTTAGAAATTTTGCCTCGATCAATAGTAATATTGTTATTGAAGAAGGTCAAACGATTAGAACTATTTCCGAAGCAAAAAACATTCTGGCTAAAGTTACTGTTGAAGAAACATTTCCACAAGAGTTCGGTATTTACGATCTAAGTGAATTTCTTAGCGTACTGAGATTAGTAGATGAGCCAAAACTTACATTTGCTGATAAGCATTGCGTTGTCGGTGATTCCTCAGGTCGTTCGAATATTAAGTATTTCTTTTCTGATACAGAAATGCTCACAAAAACAACTAAAGATGTTAGAATGCCAGAAGGCAATATTAAACTGACATTAGACGAAACTACACTCGGAAATGTAAAAGCTGCAGCTAGTGCGCTCGGACATTCAGAATTAGTTATTCAAGATGGTGGTGACGGTCTTGCTAAATTGACAGTAACCACGTTAGAGAACGCAACAGCAAATACTTATTCTATTGATATCCCTGCGACTTCTGATATTGCTACATATAAGTTCGTGTATAATATTAATAATCTTAAAATTCTTACAGGAACCTACGATGTTGAAATTTCATCTAAACTAATTTCAAAACTAACTAATACTGAGAACGGACTGCAATATTGGATTGCACTTGAAAAAACATCAACTTACGGAGAGTAAATTACAAATGGCTGATAAAGATCCACATAAAAAAGCATACGACCTTATGAATCAAATTTCGCGGAGTGCTATTGCTGTTATTGACACAGTTACACAACGGGGTGGTTTTAGAGGAGAAGAACTTTCGACTATCGGTCAATTGCGTGATCAATGTACACAGGGAGTGCAGGTTGTAGAAAACTATAAACAAGAGCAAGCTGAAGAATGAAAATAAAGTTGGGGAGAGCATTTGCTCTCCCTTACCACTTGACATTAGGCAACTAATGTGTTATTATATGATGAACAAAGCGAAAGATATTAGATGAGTGATGAATTCCTATGGGTAGAAAAGTATCGCCCGACTACGATAGATGAAACTATTTTGCCAAAAGATTTGAAATACACTTTAACTGAGGTGATCAAAACTGGTGAAATACCAAATATGTTATTTTCTGGCACAGCAGGCTGCGGTAAGACTACGGCTGCAAAAGCTATATGTAAAATGCTAGATTTAGATTATCTAGTAATCAACGGAAGTGAAGAGGGTAATATCGACACTCTGCGCGGCAAAGTTAGACAGTTTGCGTCAACAGTATCATTACAGGGTGGATACAAAGTTGTTATTCTAGACGAGGCAGATTATCTAAATCCACAATCTACACAACCAGCACTGCGCGGCTTCATTGAAGAATTTTCTAATAATTGTAGATTTATTCTGACTTGTAATTTTAAAAACCGCATCATTGAACCTTTACACTCTCGGTGTGGTGTATATGATTTCAATACATCTAAAAAAGCGATGGCGTCATTAGCCAGTCAGTTTATGAAAAGATTGAAAATTATTTTAGAAACTGAGGGCGTTGAATATAACGATCCTGATGTTGGCGAAATTATATTGAAACATGCTCCTGACTGGAGAAGGGTATTAAATGAAGTACAGAGACGGTCTATCGGCGGTGTGCTTAGTGCTGGCAGTTCTAGTAGTTCTGGCATGGATGAGATTAGCAATCTCATAAAATTGCTTAAAGATAAAGATTTCAAGAAAATGCGTATCTGGGTTGCAAATAATATGGATACTGACAGTAGTGCTATTTTTCGCGGCATTTATGATAAAATGTCTGCTACTGTTAAGCCAACGAGTTTACCTGCTGTTGTTCTTATTCTTGCGGATTATCAATATAAAAATGCATTTGTTGCCGATGCAGAAATCAATACGGTAGCGTGTTTAACAGAATTAATGTCTAATGTGGAGTGGCTATAATGTCAGCAGATGATTGCGTAATTTTTGATTTTGAGACCCTTTCTTCGGACGTCAATAGAGGTGTTGTCCTATCTATAGGATTACTTACATATACAAGTGGTAGATTCAGCAATGATCCTTATACATATGAGGAATTGCTAGAAAATACAAAATATATGAAATTTGATGTTACTGAGCAAGTTAAGAAATATGATAGAAAAATTCAGAAAGGCACATTAGATTGGTGGAATACGCAAGGTCCTGAAGCTAAGAAAGTGCTTGATCCTGATCCTAGTATTGATCAATCTATTGACAAGCTGTATAATTTTTTTGTAATAAATGTAAACATGAATAATCTAAAGACAGTATTCACTCGTGGAAACACATTTGATATTCCCATTCTTGAAGGCATCTTAAAAGAAACTGGAAATGCTATTCCGTATCCTTTCTGGATGGTACGTGATACAAGATCATATCTTGACGGTCTCTTATATGGATCAAATACAAGAAACAGTTATATTCCAGACGGATGCAAAGAAAAATTCATAGCGCATGATGCCCGGCATGATGTTGTGATGGATGTGATGCGTATGCAGACGATCATAAAGGCATTATAATGAATCATTTTGATTATTTAAATTCAATCAATATTAAAAAAGACGATATTATGGTAGACGATTTAGCAGAGAAAGCGTATAGTAGCTGGATGGTAAATCGTGGCTTATCTTATTTTCACGACACTATTGGTATTGCAAATCAAATGAATATTAATCATACTATTCCTGCTAGAATGCAGTACGACTTTTTGAATAATATGGTAAGAAAACGCAAACGATTTTCTAAGTGGTTCAAAGCAGAGAAAGTTGGAAACTTAGAATTAATCAAAGAGTATTATGGATACTCGAATCCTCGTGCCAAAGAGGTACTATCTCTTATTTCAAAAGAGCATTTAGACCATATTAAACAAAAGTTGAGTAAAGGTGGTAAAAAAGCGCGATAACGTAAATTCTTAAAATGTATAAATAGCATTGTCATGTAATGAAAATATAAGAAAAAAAGTGAGTTGACAATGGATGAATCAAATATAGTTGCTTGGACTCCGGAATCCATGTTAGAGATTACCTTAAACGAACCTGACGATTTTCTGAAGGTTCGTGAAACTTTAACTAGAATCGGCGTTTCGAGTAGAAAAGAGAATAAATTATTTCAATCGTGTCATATTCTGCATAAGCAGGGTAGATACTTTATAGTACATTTTAAGGAACTATTTCTACTAGATGGTAAAAAATCTAACCTTGAAGAAAGTGACGTTGCTAGAAGAAACACTATAGCAACACTCATTTCTGATTGGGGATTGATTACTTTAGTTAATGGTAAGGCAGCCGAAATTATGGCACCTCTGAGACAGATTAAGATTATTCCTTTTAAAGAAAAAGTAAATTGGGAATTGTGTCCCAAATATAACATCGGAAAAAAGTAAATCTACTATTGACATTATTGGACTAGCGTGTTAGTCTAAATATAAGAAATAGAATCAGTCAAGGAAAAAAAGATATGAAATCTTTTAAGTCGCATATGCTTAATGAAAGCGCCCTAAGTGCATTAAGAGTTGCTACAAAGGCACATGAAGGACAATTTAGGAAAAGTGGTGGTAGATATATTGCTCATCCAAAAGAAGTTGCGAAAATAGTCGCAAAATTCAAACCTAAATCCTCAAATCTATCTGCACTAGTTCAAGCTGCATATCTACACGATACGTTAGAGGACACTGACTTATCGCATGACGATTTGGTCAAACAGTTTGGTGGATTAGTTGCAAATTTAGTTGATCAATTGACAACTAAGAAAGATGATCTAGAAGCTGCCGGCGGCAAAGGTGAATATATCAAAGGCAAAATGGTTAATATGACAAGCTGGGCACTTGTTATTAAACTTGCAGATAGATTAGCAAATGTGTCTGATATTGCAAAGCAGCCAGCATCATGGCAAAAGAAATATGCGGGCGATACAAAAATAGCCTTAGACGCTGTAAAAGCTGATCGTAAGGATCTTAGTCCTACACATAAGAAAATCATAAAAAACATAGAAACTATTATCAAACCTTATGTGAAAGGATAAATGCTATGAAATCTTTTACTAGATTTATAACTGAATTGACGAAAAATCAACGTAAGAAAAAAGAGTCTTACGCATTGACCTATATCAGGCAAGGTAAGATGGGTATTCTAAGGATTCGACCATTACCAGGCAGTAAGTGGGTTGAGGTTCGAGGCAAAGCAGGATTTGAAAATGATTACGACGAAAATGATTATTTACACAGAACCATGTCTCTTATAGGCAAAGGTGTGAATGTATCAGATTTTGTAAATGGTACAGAGGTTGTATTATATGATAGGGGTGATCCGACAGCAAAGCTAGCCGTAAGATCAATTAGAGCAATTGTCAGATATCCAGATGTACAACACTGGTAAGGAATAAACCATGAAAAGTTTTATATCTCATTTGAATGAAAGTATGGTCGATGACCTTCTGTCAACGCAGATACGAAAAGCAATCAAAAGCGCGGGTGGGAAAATATATCAAATAGGCGGTGTTGTCCGTGATGAAATGATAGGTAAAATATCTAAGGATCTTGATATTATCATTGTTGGAATCGAGTTAGATGATATAGAAAAAATTCTAAAGCCTCACGGTAAAGTCAACATGGTAGGCAAGTCGTTCGGCATTCTAAAATTTGTTCCTACAGGCTCTACTGAAGCTGAGGATGTAGATATTTCTGTGCCAAGAATTGACTCAAAAAGCACAGGCTCAGGTCATAAAGACTTTGAAGTAGAACTTGGTAAAGGCATTACGCTACAGCAAGATCAGCTAAGGCGCGATTTTTGGATAAATGCACTAGCGAAAGATGTTGATACTGGTGAGATAATAGACGTTGATGGTAAAGGCATGAAGGATATAAAGAATAAGCAAATCCGCATGATCAGTCCAACATCGTTCGAGGATGATCCTCTCAGAATGTTTCGAGCTGTGCAGTTTGCATCAAGATTTGATTTTACTATCGAAAAAGAGACATACAAGGAAATGAAGAAAAGAGCAAGCACTATCTCTACCATTTCCGCAGATAGATTCCAAGAAGAATTTAAAAAGCTTTTCAGTAAATCTAAGAAACCTAGTATTGGTGTAAAAATACTATTCGATTCTGGTTTGATGAAACATATATTTAAATCAATTAAATTAAAATCAAACGATTTGAAAACAATTGACGCTCTCGGCAAAAGTGATTTTGCTGTATTCATGGGAATATTACTTAGCGACTACGGAAACAAAGCAGGCTCAACTGCCAAAACAGTCATACGACTTTCGAATACGGATGCAAAAATTGTTCAAAATGTCGTAGACTGGAAAGAAGGTATGAATAATGTTGAGCTTGCAAACTATGCTAAAAGTGTTGATGTTAGAGCTATAGACGCATTTTTATCTGCAAAAGGATCTAAAACTCTGTCGAGTAGACTAAAGGGTATAAAATATATTTCAGTAAAAGACATGCCAATAGATGGTAGAGATGCAGTTAAAGCTGGATTTAAGGGTAAAGCTATTGGAGATGTATTACAATCTGCACTAGACTATTCTATTAAGACTGGTAAAAGCAATAAAGAAGATTTATTAAAACATATAAATAGTAAAAACAAACGATGAGGAGACCGACACATGGCGTTCGTAAATATTACAAACAATTCTAGTTGGCAATATGATAACGCTCCGCCTGATCCCGGTGCTAATAGCCCATTAAGACCTCTATGGTTAAAACAAACAAATGGTATTAGAACTACAAATGGTCATGCTGTGTATACAAGTGTCCGCAGAACAGTAAGTGCTGGTACTGTTACCTTTGCTGTAACAGTTTCAAATCCAGGAGTAGGAAATAGATATTATATAGATGCAGTTGGGCCCGAGAGAATATTAAGTTTATCAGAAGGTAGAACATATAAATTTGATCAATCAGATTCTTCTAACTCAAACCATCCATTAAGATTCAGTGCTACATCTAATGGGACACATGGCGGTGGTAGTGAATACACAACGGGCGTAACAACGTCAGGAACTCCGGGAAGTGCTGGAGCATATACTCAGATAACTGTTGCTGTTGGTGCTCCTAATTTATATTATTACTGTACAAACCACAGCAATATGGGTGGGACTGCAAACACTCCAGCATCTAGTACGTCTGCCTCTCCTGCAGGCGAAATTAGTAAAACTTTTTGGGATAATGTAGCATGAAAACTTTTAAAGCATATATTAGTGAAGGTAGAGACTATAAAAAAGAACGCGAAAACTATCTTGGTACTCCTGAGCAGATGAAAAGAAATGCAGCTAGAAAAAGAGCAAGACGCGCCGCTGTTCGGTCTGGAATGGCAGAGGATGGAGATGGTCGTGACATCCATCACAAAGATAATAATCCTCTCAACAATGACTTGAAAAATCTAGCGTCAGTCACAGTAAGATATAATCGTAGAGAACCGAGACTCAGGAATAGAAAATGAAAACATTCTATCAATATATGCAATTAGAGGAAGTTTTTAGTCAGGCAAGCTTATCCAAGCATCTCTTTAATATGCCTCTTTTCGGCGGCAAAGATGGTGATATAATGTCATTTAAAATACCTATGGGTAATGCAAACATAAAAAGAGTGATGCCAACTGAAATTAGAGGCTCTGTTTTTCATGTCACTAGCGAAAGTAATCACGATAAACTTGTTAAAGGACAAAACAAAAAATCTGGACTGTCCGCATTTAGAAATATGAAACCAAGTAGTATGGATAGAGGTATTGCGTCTGGCGGTGGTTTTATCTATGAATTAGATGCTAATCTTTTAGGTTCATTCGAAACGGATGTGCGTTCAGGCGTAGATAAGACTGGTAGAAGATGGGTAACATTGCAATCATTATTAGACACTGGATTCCATAACACTTCTGATTTCCCACATATCAACGATTTACATAGACCACTTGAGAAAAACGACTTGGGTAGTTTACCCAAAGATATAGAAACATATGTGAGAAAAGTATTAGGCAATTTAGACGGACATACAAAAAGAGGCTTACGCCCAGATTGGGTAGATGTACCAAGACACTTAGAAGATAAACATGGTTCGCCTGACTCAGCTGGCGCAAAAAAAGAGATGGGCAATATTATCAAGGGTTATATTGATACAGTCAACAAATCTTATATGAAAAATTCAAAGAAAATAGCGACTGCACTAAAAAAACAATATGTTGATAAGTTGGACAAGGCTGCCTGGGACGAAATGATTGTCAATCAGTATAAAGTTAAAAAACTACATGTACTACTCTCCGCACCACAATTTGTAAATGGATTATGGTCAGATGTTACAGATGCAATGGAAGATGCTAAAAGTAGAGGTATAGAGGTTGTTGAGTGGGATAATTCTAGAGATTTACAGTCCCATATATTAGCAACAAGGATTAAAAGTTAATGATAAGTTTTAAATCACATTTGGGCGAATCGTTCAACACTAAAATTCAGTGGAAACAAACTAGCACCAGACCTGAAACTGAAAAATATCTCGGTCGAATAGGTAAACAATTTGTAGAAATGATTTATAATTGGTCACAATCTAAAAATATTCCTGAAAAATCGGACGTTAATATTGTATTCAGTGTTGGTGGTGATATGTCTGTTACTGGTAAAGGCGACCAAATGCAAATATTTGGCGCAGTAATAAACCACATAAAAGAATTTATAGAGAAAAATCCACAAATAAAAGTCGCAAGTTTTACAGCATCTAAATCTGCCGAAGATGGTGAGAGCGGAAGCAGAAACAAATTATACAGTAAATTAGTAAAACGATTTGCTACTAAAATGGGCTTTAAAATTGAAGAACTAGATTTGGATGAATTATCTCTTTATATATTGACAAGGAAAGCAAAATAGATGCAAAATTTTAAGTCTTATTTATTAGAATTGCATGGTAAAAGTAGTTTATCTCAAAAGCTATTTGATATCAAAAAAAGCGATAATGAAGGCATTGCAAATTTTTGGATGCCTATGTCCTCAGCACAAATGAAACAGATCACTCCTACTCCTCCAAGAATAACTTGCTGGCATATTGCAGCTCAACAGTTTCATAAAACGATGTTTAAAGGTGAGAACAAAAAGCGCGGCATTTCCGCATTTTTGAATATGTCCTCTACGAGTCTTGCTAGAGGTGTCGCCACTAGTGGTGCTCAAGTTATCTATGAATTGGAAGCTGATTTGTTAGGATCGTTCTCCGGTGATATTGGATCAGAACCCGACAATTCGGGCAGGCGTTGGTATGAAATGTATGAATTGGCTCGCTCTGATACATACACTGATAAATTTGAAAATACCAAGGTCGATCTAAAGGATTTGGGAACTATGCCTGCTGATATGGAAAAATATGTTATAAGTGCTATTGAAAGAGTTTGGGGTAAAAAACCTAATAATAAAGGCGAAAGTCTAACCATGTATTGGCAACTTCTGCCTGCAGAATTAAAGCAAAAAAATAGAAGCGGAGAACTTTCTGATATTATCAAAGGTTATATTGAAGCCGCAACAAAAACATATAAGAAGAATGCTAAAGCACTTGCCAAAAAGATACAAAGTCATTATAATGAAGATCGGATGCCAGCTGGACAATGGGACGAGGTAATTGTTAATAATTATAAAATAAGACAAGTACATATGACCCATGAAATAAGAAATGATATGCGCTCTGGTGTTCAATTTGAATGGGACAAAGCTGAGGATTGGATTGAAAATAAACTCGGCAAAGAGATTGAGATGCACGACAGAAATCAAGATTTGGCAATAGAGATTTCTAGAATAAACGCTAATATGCGAATAAAATTTTAAATAAATCTTGACATTACTCTTGAAATAGACTATAATAATACATATATACTACAGAGACAGCTTGTAGAGGTTGTCCAATGAAGGCGGGATGCAGAATAATCTGGTCCCAGAACATTCTTGCTTGGAAGAGGAGAACCCCAAAATGACAGGCATTCAAACACTATTTCCACGATCATCTTTTGTAGGATTCGATCATTTGTTTAACGAAATGGAACACACAGTTCGTCATGCATCTGATCACTATCCACCTCACAATATTATTAAAGCGAGTGAGCATGAATATCTTATTGAACTTGCAGTTGCAGGCTTTTCAAAAGATGAATTATCAATAGAAGTTAAAGATAGAACTTTGATGATAACTGGAGAACACGTTAGCAAAGGAAGAGACTTTATTCATCGAGGTATTAGTACCAAGAAGTTTAAACGTACTTTTCGATTGTCTGAACACGTTCAAGTAAACGGAGCAGATATTCAAGATGGCATACTTGCCGTAGAACTGAAGTATGAAATCCCAGAAGAAATGCGTCCTCGTAAAATTTCAATAGGAAAAAACGAGGAAAACTCAAATGCAACATATACTAACAAGTCACAACTACTTAACGAAAGCAATTAGTTCATTAATTGATCTGATCAACGATTCTCTCAACCGTTTGTGGGTTTCTATGATTAGAGCGAGGCAAGTAGAAGCCAACCGAAAAATTGCCCCTATGCTAAAAGGCGAATATCCAAATATGACAGTAGATCAAATTTGGGATTTATTGAATAGAAGTACCATGGGTTTAGAAAACTTAGATCATCTTCCAAGGGCAGAAAGATGATGGAATTACTTATGAAACTATTTAATTTTGTTAAGCCTAAAACTGAGATTGAATTGAGAGATGAATATTTCTCAAAAGCTAAATCTCACGCCGATCTAGAAAGGCGAATGAAAGTATGGGAGAATGATAACCTCAGAGGTTGGGGGTGATTGTATACGTTATGGTAATGAATTACCGATTATACCGACAAATAATAGAATATTTTTGGTATAAAATAAATTAAAAATTGGGGCAGAAATGCCCCAATCACACACACAAATTATGGAGAATGTGATGAAAGACTATGTTAATGACGCTTGGAATAGTGTAATGGATGCAAATATCAATCCATTAAAGAATATACCAAACCTACAAGTTAGACATTTAATTATGCAAATTCTTGCATGGATGTGGGTATCTGTATGTTCCATGTACGTGGGCAGCATTGCCTTCTGGGGAATTAATGCAATTGCTCATACGCTCTTACTTGCAGCTATTGTAATTACCGTAGGTACTTTTGAGACAGCAAAACGAAAGCCTAAAGTTTTTAATAGAATTGACGGATACAACGGACGTCAGAATAATGGCGAACATAATTAAATTTAGATAGGATCACACAATGGCACACAAAAATCCCTTTGAAATCCGCGCAGAAATGTTAGCGATGGCAAAAGATTACATGGATCAGCAATGGTCAATGAATATTCAACTTGCAAATGATATGCACGAACAAGGTAAAAAATCGATGGAAGAGGTTAAAGAAGCATACAAAATTTATTCAACAGAAGAATTAATGGAAAAAGCCAAAGAAATGTATGCATTTGTCTCAAAAAAAGACTAGACAATATCTATCACCTATGCTATAATATATAGAATGATTTATGGAGAATGATACTTGGCAGCTTTTTATACGAATGTAGCGCGATACGGCAACTCACTCTTATACCGTGGTTATAACGACCACGGTGTGAGAATTGAAAAGCGTGTCAAATTTAAACCCACGTTGTTTGTGCGTAGTAAAACCCAGACAGATTGGAAATCACTTGACGGCGTTTCTCTACAACCAGTAGATTTTGAATCTATGCGTGATGCTAAAGAATGGCTAGAAACGTATAAAGATATGGATAATGTCAAAATTTACGGCAACACAAATTACATTCAACAGTTTATTGTATCTGAATTTCCTAAAGATATTCAATTCAATCGTAAACATGTGAATGTTGCAAATCTAGATATCGAAGTTGCGTCAGACGATGGTTTTCCAGAACCAGAAACTGCTAATTATCCTGTAATTTCGATCTGTCTGAAAAGTTCCACAAGCGAAATATATCACGTTTGGGGTCTTGGTGACTTTGATGCTGATAAGCGTGAAAATCAAGACATAATGGTTCAATACCGCAAATGTAGTAGTGAGACTGAATTACTCGCAAAATTTATGACATACTGGACAAAGAATACGCCAGACGTTATTACAGGTTGGTACATCAAAAACTTTGATATGCCGTACTTGATTAATCGTGTTGCTAAGTTAGCTGGCACAGAAGTCTCTAACAAATTCTCACCTTGGGGTCTTGTTAGCGAGAGAAATGTTACTGTCCAAGGTCGCGTTATGAAAAGCTACGAAATTACTGGCATATCACAACTTGATTATATTGAATTGTTTAAAAAGTTTGGTTATTCTTACGGCAATCAAGCATCATACAAGTTAGATCATATTGCTAATGTTGTTCTTGGCGAAAAGAAATTGTCATATGAAGAACACGGCAATCTGCATACTCTTTATAAAAACGACCATCAACTATTCATTGATTATAACATTAAAGACGTTTGGCTAGTTGGTAAAATTGACGAAAAAATGGATTTGATTACTCTTGCGTTGACCATGGCGTACCGCGGTGGCGTGAATTATGATACGACTATGGGTACTACTGCCATATGGGACTCTATTATCCATCGTGATTTGAATAAGAAAAATATCATTATCTCGCCTAAAGATGATAAGCACAAAACTCCTTATCCCGGCGGCTATGTAAAAGATCCACACGTTGGTGCCCATGAGTGGGTTGTTTCTTTTGATTTGAACTCACTATATCCAAGTCTAATTGTGCAATATAATATGTCACCTGAAACGCTAGTTGTTGATCCTGATGAGCGTCACCAATCTGGCGTAGAACACTATATGCACAATGCACCTAACGTCAACAAAGATTTATCTATAGCAGCCAACGGCGTGACATTTAGTAAAGAAAAACAAGGTATTCTGCCTAAGATTATTTCCGATTATATGTTAGAGCGAAAAGCGACTAAAAAAGCAATGTTGTCAGCAATGCAGAAACACGCAGACAATCCATCAGATGCACTTTCAAGAGAAATCAATCAACTTGAAAATCGTCAGATGGCAATTAAAATTCTACTCAATTCATTATATGGCGCAATCGGCAATCAACATTTTCGTTACTTCGACCAGCGGATTGCCGAAGGTATCACACTCTCAGGTCAGTTATCCATTCAATGGGCTGAACGCTGCATTAATGATGAAATGAATAAGATTTTAAAAACTGATAACACAGATTATGTTATTGCGATGGATACAGATTCACTCTATATTAACTTCGGACCATTCATCAAAAAATTAGCACCTAAAGATCCAGTAAAAGCACTTGATAAGATTTGTGCAGAGCATTTTGAAGCTGTACTTCAGAAAGGCTATGATGATCTTTTTCGACAGATGAACGCATATACAAATCGTATGATTATGGAACGCGAAGCTATTGCAGACCGTGGTTTATGGATGGCAAAAAAGCGTTATATCTTGAATGTGCATAATAACGAAGGTGTTCAATATAAAGAACCGAAACTAAAAATCATGGGTATTGAAGCTGTAAAATCGTCAACTCCTCAAGTTGTCCGTGATAAATTTCTGCAAGTTTTTAAGATTATCATATCTGGTTCAGAAATGGATACACGAAAATTTATCAACGATTTTAAGACAGAGTTTAAATCACTGCCGCCCGAAGCAGTATCTTTTCCTCGTGGTTGTAGCGAAGTGAAAAAATATGCAGATCGTAAAACGATCTTTAAGAAAGGTACACCAATTCACGTTCGTGGCGCACTATTGTATAACAATCAAATAAAAGATAAAGCGTTAGATAAAAAATACTCTCCTATTCAAAACGGCGAAAAAGTTTTATTCAGCTATCTAAAGATGCCTAATCCAATTCGACAAAATGTTATATCTTTTCCAGACTATATTCCGCCGGAAATGAATTTAGCTAGATACGTTGATTATGAAACACAATTTTCTAAAACCTTTCTTGATCCTATCACACCAATTCTAGATGCTGTTGGTTGGTCTGTTGAAGAAAAAGCTACCCTAGAAGATTTTTTTGGTTGACAAGTAGGCTTGTTTATGCTATATTGTAGTAGTAAAGAGAATCGCACATACTGAAAAGGTTTATATCATGGCGTTCCCGTTCGAAAATAAAGATCCCGTTTACGAAACTATGGCGCTCTTGCGCGATTATCAGAAAGAGTTTATTTCTGATCCCATCTTAAATGAGATTCGTCAACCATCATCAGATATGATGAATGTGGTTTCTGCAGGCACAGGATCTGGAAAAACTCACACTATAGTACATAACATAATTCCTACAATATTCAAAGAAGATTTAGCAGACATTGTAATTTTTACTTGTCCTAACGATGCATCTTTAGAAGATATAGAATCGCTAGTTAGAGCGTGGCTACCTGAAAGTGGAAATCAGGATGATTTGGCATTAGTTTATATGAAAGACGCCTTTGGCAATTCATCTGTTAATATGCGAACTTTTAGTGGACCAACTATCGTAGTCGCACATCCTACAGCGATATCACAAAATTCTGAACTTTTTCAAAAATTAGGCAAAAAATATCGCATTGTTGGAATTAGCGATGAAGCTCATATCGGTTTACAATCACGCGGCGCCGAAGAATATATGATTGCGTATGGTTATCCTTCTTATGTCACATCTGAAGATGATGCCGCCTGGCTTAACACATTTTTAGAAATGGGTGCCAACACTTGGTTTTTAATAACAGCTACTCCTAGAAATACTGTAAAAAATTCTTCTTGGATGAAACTGTTATCTGTATGCCCTAAAGAAAAAACTTTAGAGTTTCATAGCTGTAATCGCGGCGTTAACTTTTACCCTGTTGCAGAATATAGTGAGCTTATAGAAGAATTGGTAGCAGAGCAGGAAGCAGAATATCAAGAAATGAAAGATATCCATGCAAAATATGGATTGGAAATTGCAAAAGCAATTATTGGAATTCAAGGCATGGCAAAAGGTAGTTTTGCATCATCCCATGAAATTTACGATAGTTTCCCTGCTCGGGATTACCACGGCAAAGTTGCAATTGTAGTTTCAAAAAGAAAAGCAATAAAAGGACTTTCTAAAAACCAAATCAACCGGCAATACGGTTCTGGCGGTAGTCAACCAAAAGCTGCAGAATTGTTTGATGGATTATCAGATAAAACAAAAGATGTTTATATTGTTATTGCTACTAAACATCTGGATAATGCAGTAAATATTCCTAGCATGAATCTTCTAATATCTACAAATATTAGAGCAGCTAGTAATGATTTATCTGTAACATCTAGTGTCGAGCAATTCATGGGTCGTGCAAATAGATTTCCTAAAGTCAAAGGTATTTCTAATATGCGTGAAGCTGTTGCAGCTAAGTTGAAAGCTATTAAAGATGGAGTTCCCAAAGAAATTGCAGAACGCTGGTTTGAAGTTACTTTTGGTTACACAATCTTTTTGCCTGATACACCGCAAAATCGCGCCGGTGCAGACGCATTTTTTAAAAACCAGACATTAAGTGTAGATGATTGGAAAGACTATCTAAATACATTAGAAAGCGATATTCTAATCAACGGTTCTTCTGAAAATGTATTGAATGTTACTGACGATAAAGAGCAAAGCACACGAAACTGGGGCGGACTTAAATCACCTTGGGCGCAGCCGGGCGATCTGAGTTATAAAAATCAAAAAGGTTGTTTATGTGAAAAATGTCCAAGAGACGAAAATGGCGTGCCTCAATGCGCTGCAACATTTCATGCTCTTGGTTACACAGAGGAAGAATATTTTGAATCTTTAGATGTAAATCACAAAAATGGAGATCACACTGATAACCGTCCTGAAAATCTTGAAACTTTATGTGCTAACATGCACCGAGCAATAACTAAGCGAGAAAAACACGCCACAAATCTTCAGTATCGAAACAACATTGTCAATATCTCTTGACAAGGCAGATTAAATGTGATAAAATAACTATTATCGATTAAATATTAAGGATACATTATGGAAACTACACAAAAACTGCATGTTGCTGCATTAGTAAATAAAATTGGCGATTGGCACGAAGAACGCAATTTAATTGAAGGTTCTACCGATAAAGATCAGGTGTTGAAGCTAATGCAAGAATTAGGCGAGTTGTCTGATAGTGTATGTAAGGGCAATGACATTCGGGATGATCTAGGCGATATGATGGTTGTGATGATCAATATTATGAAGCGTAATAATATTACCATGAATAACTGTCTAACCGTTGCTTATAATGATATTAAAGATCGTAAAGGTCGAATGATTGATGGCATCTTTGTAAAGGAAGCGGATTTATAAGTGTATAGTCTTACTATATTTAAAAATCTGTATGACAACAAAACCCATCGTAAGATGAATTTCTTGCGGTGGGAGGACTATACTAAATTTCTATATGATTTATCTAAAATTCCAAGAAAAGGAAAGCATGATGCACAACTTATATCTCCTGCTAGTTACGTTTCTGATACAACTAGGGCAAACGCGAATGTTTTGGATTGGTCAAGTTGGGCTGCTGTTGATGTTGATGATCATGTCTTTAAAGGAAAATTAGAAAGTGAACTTTTTGACCGTTTTGGCGAGTTTAATTATATTTGCTATTCTACGGCAAGTAGTTCACTTGAACACCCAAAGTTTAGACTTGTGTTCCCACTTACGGCATCGATTGATGCATCTAAAATCAAACACTTCTGGTTTGCACTCAATAAAGAACTCGGAGAAATCGGAGATGGTCAGACTAAAGACTTATCTAGAATGTATTACATCCCTGCGAATTATGATAATTCTAATAACTTTATATTCAGCAATACTTCTGGCTCTGATATGGATGCAAATCGTATAATATCAAAATACCCTTATAAAGAAAAAACTGGTTCTTCTTTCATAGACAGACTACCTAAAGATACTATAGATAAAGTAATACAATATAGAAAAGATCAGCAGAAAAATACTGATATACGTTGGACTGGTTATAGAGATTGTCCGTTCGTTAATAAAAATCACATTAAAGAATGGTTTGCTATATCTGGTACTGACAACTCAGGTCGTTATGCTATGATATATAAGATTATGGTATCTACTGCAATGAACGCAATTAAGCGAGAGTATCCTATAAGTGCATATGAGGTCGAGCAACTTGTCAGAGAATTAGACGATGAGACTTCACAGAAATATGAAAAAAGACCTCTTGGAGTTGAAGCCGATAGAGCAATAGAGTATGCTTATAGAAATATATAACGGGGATAGTGAATGAGTAAAATTATAATGTACTGGTCTAATATACCAGAAAGATTCGGATATAATACTGTTGATGAATGGTCAAATAGTGAACTAAAGTTTTCATTATTACATGATTTAGTATTCAAATCACATGAAAGATTAAACAACGATGTAGAAATATGGACTCACCAAAAAGTCACAGAGTTTTCATATGACATTAAAATCAAAAACGCCGAAGAAGTTATCTCAGCTAAAGATGCCTTCAATGCATTATCGTTTGGTCATTCAATCGCTTTTGTGTCTGACGCAGTTCGTCTTAAAAGAGCAAGTGAGACTTTAGGTATTGTACTTGATATGGATAGTGTTATACTTAAATCTTTTCCTGAGCATGATAGTTGGTTCAGTACAATGCCGTCGAAAAAAACTGGTGGTATGGTTCCTCAGTGGGGACCTAATAAGCCTCCCATGACTGTACACGATGGATCTTGGGACGGCAAAGAACTTAGTGCATTTCCAATAAAAATTGGTGAAACGACACAACAGGAAATATCTGATCTATCAGATAGAATAGTTGAAAAATTAAAAATTAAGCCAAAAGGCACTACGGATGAATGGAACTCTATTCTTTGGACTGTTAAAAATATTGCAAATAGAGATACTACAGCAAAGATATTTCAACCAATTTATATGAGTCCTGTTCCTGCATGGAAAGGCAGAGGCAAATGCTATACTATCGAAAGTCCAACTCGACTAGACGGTAAAACTCAGATTTTTGGACACACTATGCCTTCCATTGATGAAATTATGTCAAAATCTTACATTGTCGCACACTTCTTTGAAAGTGCTTTTCAAGACGCAGAAATGATTAACGAAAAACTTTGGGATAACATTCCTGATGATTGTCTGTTAGCGAGAGAAATGGACTTAGTGGGATATAAAAGAAATAAACCACTTTCTTTAGACGATTTTATGTAGAAGTGAGGATAGTATTATGAAATTTAGTAGAAACAGTATTGGTGGTGTAAAAATTGAAATAGAAATTCCCGATGATATCACCCTTGACGAGGTGCTTGAAGAATTTCAAAACTTTCTCCGTGCTTGTGGATACACAATTGAATATAATAAAGTTCTTGATTTAAGAGATATGGACGAATGAAAGTTAAAATTGGTGGATATCCTAATTATAGATTCTATCATAACTGGCTGTACGACTGGTTTGGGTATTCACCTAAACAGAAAACTAGCATTCGTATAGACAGATATGATACTTGGAGTATGGACGATACTCTTGCTACTATCATCTTACCCATGCTTGTGCAACTAAAAGATACTAAACATGGCTCTCCAAATGTGGACGGCACTGATGTACCAAAAGAACTTCGTGCTACTAAAAAACAACTAGCCGCGTATGATAAAACAGGTGATGTTGATCCTAAACACTTTGAGCGTTGGGATTGGATCATGGATGAAATGATTTGGGCATTTGAGCAGAAGTGTCGAGATAATTGGCAAGATGATTACTATGGTCCGTACATTGAAGGTGATTCTGGTTTATTTTTAAATGGTCATTTTGAATGGCAAGATCGTGAACGCCAACAAGTACACCAACTAAGAATGACCAACGGATTTAGACTGTTTGGAAAATATTATGAAAACTTATGGGATTAGATATATGACTAATAAAGACTATGTGGTAGTAACTACAGTATCATCTTTCCGTCATCGCTATGTGATGCATAAAGATGACCTACGTAAACTAAATTCTGATGTAGAGCCGAATGACGCCGAACTTGATGATTGGGCGTCAGATACGGTCATTTGTGAAGAATGTGATGAGTTTTCTCAATATCACATAGGCGAACAGGGATGTGATGTTTATCAATGTTCCGAGGAAGAAATGCTTACCTTATTTGATAGAGACAACGATTATCTCAGTAATTGGGAGCAAGATCAAAAAATTAAATGGGTGCTAGATAAATTACACAAGCCCAAGATAGGAACTTACAAATGAGTAAATTTATTGCAGCAATGGACCACAGTGGTGGATCAACAGGTGGAGTTTTAGAACGCTACGGACAAGAATATACTGAAGATGATAAAATGGAAAAAGTCCATGCAATGCGTATGCGTATGGTAAATAGTCCTAAATTTACTTCAGAAAATATAAAAGGAGCAATTCTATACAAAGACACTTTAGATAGAGGTATGGCTCCGATTTTACACGCTAAACAGATACCAATTTATTTGAAAGTCGATAGCGGGTGTAATCCAGATGGAACTCTTAAAGAGTTTGATATAGATGAGATGATTCAGTTTGCGACTTCGCATGGCTGTACTGGCACAAAAATGCGAAGTATTGTCCATAGTGTTGATATGATAGCGCCCGTATTAAATCAACAGTTTAAACTTGCTAAAGAAATCGCTGAAGGATTTCTTATGCCAATTATTGAACCAGAAGTTCCTATCGATTCTCCAGATAAAGCAGAAATTGAATGGAAAATGCATGTTCAACTTAGAAATAAGTTAGATAAATTTCTTTCTAATAAAAATACTTTGGGTTTGACACGATTGTTTACGATGCTAAAGCTAACTCCACCAGAGTCTGATAATCTTTATTATGAATTGACCAAGCATTATAATATAGACAGTATTGTTGCATTGAGTGGAGGTTATTCTACAAATGAGGCATGTGAGCGTCTTTCAAAACAGAGGAACATATCTGCAAGCTTCAGCCGTGCCTTAAGTGAAGGACTATTCCTTAGTCAGTCGGAAGAAGAATTTAATAATCGTATAAATCAGAATATAGACCAAATTTGTAGAGCGAGTGGAGGATAAAAATATGACTATTGCAGGAAAAGTATGGGGCCAAACAGAATTGATTGAAGCAAATGGTGCATTAGAATTTCATCGTATTGAAATGGAAGGCGGCGGTGTCTGTTCAAAACATCTACATGAGTATAAATGGAATGGCTTTTACATTGAGTCGGGAATTATGCTTGTTCGCGTCTGGCAAAATGATTATGATTTGATTGATGAAACTATTTTGAACGCTGGTGAATATACTAAAGTGAAACCCGGTGTGTATCACCAATTTGAGTGTATTGAGCCAGGCGTGGCATTTGAATTATACTGGGCAGAATTTAACCATAATGATATTGTAAGAGAAACGATCGGATATAAGGAATAGCTGATGGCAAACATTAGTATCACGACAGAGCCGACAGGTAGAAGTCCAGAAAACAAATACTTCTTTGGGACAGCTACAAACGAATTATGTACTAAAAGACCAAAATATTGCAAAGTTGGTGATCCTAACGAATATAATCAATTCGCGTCAAGAATGAAATCTGAAAATTCTACGACCAAACGTAATTTTCCTTTGTGTTTCGAGACTGCAGGTATTCGTTTCGAGGTCCATACTAATGACGAGCGCCACGAACAGTTTGTTAGGAATATGTTTACTGTTTTGCCCCGGGGCTTTGGTCACTGGGTACCAGATTGGACAATATTACACAATACTGAAATATCAGTTCCTCATCCTAGAATTTTTGTCCACTTAGACAAAAAAGAAATGCTTATTGCAGGTACTACATTTTTGGGCGAAATTAAGAAGGGCGTATTTGGAATTGTTAGTTTTGAAATTCCAAAGCATGGCATATTGCCTATGCATTGTAGTGCGTTCACATATAACGATACAACTAATTTGATGTTTGGTTTGAGCGGCACAGGTAAAACAACATTAAGTAGTGATCCTGATTTTCGTCTAATTGGTGACGATGAAATCACTTGGGACTATTATGGTATAGAAATGATCGAAACTGGCTGCTATGCTAAAAGTGAAGGACTTTCGGAAGAAACACATAAGACAATTTATGATGCAGTAGCTCTTGCAGAGAGTCGAGAGAATCTAGTAATCGAAAACCCAGGAGTGCCTAACGCAAGACTTAGCTATCCACTAGATTGTGTTGAGAACGCCCATAGTCCAAAAGATGAGCTAGATCATCCGACTAATATTTTCTTCCTAACATTTGATGCAGAAGGTATTTTACCTGCTATTAGCAAAATCAAAGGCGACACAGTAAAATTGCTTTTCGAAACAGGATATACAAGTGTTATGCCTGGAACAGAACGCGGTGTTAGCGAAATAACAAAAACATTTTCGCCTTGCTATGGTTCGCCGTTTATGCCGAGACCAGTTAAAGAATACAGTGAATTGCTAATGCAAAAAATCAATTCAAATGATTGCAATGTATATCTTGTCAACACTGGAATGAATAGTGCTGGAGAAAGATTTGATCTAAAACTTACAAGGGAAAGCATAAAGACTGCTATTGACGATAAACTAGACACTGCATATATTAAAGTCGATGATATTAGCTTTTGCATGATTAAGTCGTTCGGAAAATATGCGTCAAGTGAGTTGATGCCTGCACATTATCAAGGCGCGGAGTATAAAGCAAAACTGACTAGATTGATAAATGAATTGAAAGATAACAGAATATGATACACCACATTTTCGATGTTGATGGTACACTTACTCCAAGTCGTGGTAAAATAGATGAAAAATTTAGTTCGTTCTTCTTTGACTTTTGTACATTGAATAATGTATATCTTGTTACAGGTAGTGATATTCAAAAAACGAGAGAACAAGTTGGTAATGTCATTTGGGGTATAACAAAACGCAATTATCAATGTTCTGGCAACGATGTATGGGAAAGGGGCAAAAATGTTCGCAAGGGTACAATAAAACTACCTGATACAATGTGGGGATATCTAAATAAAGAGATAACCGAAAGTGAATTTCCTGTTAGAACAGGCATTCATATTGAAGAAAGACCCGGGCTAGTAAATTTATCTATTGTAGGCAGAAACGCAGGTCAACGCGCTAGAACTCAATATATTCATTGGGACAATCATACGAGTGAGAGAAAGAAAATAAGTGAACGATTATCAAAACTTTTCCCAGATTTTGACTTTAAACTTGGCGGCGAAACTGGCATCGATATCACTGTTAAGGGAAATAATAAATCACAAGTATTGACAGATTTTGAAAATTGTGATATAATAAACTTCTACGGTGATAAATGCGACTTGGGTGGTAATGACCATGAGATTGCTCTTGCAGTACATGACCGCGGCGGCAAAAATGCTACATATCAAGTAAAAGATTGGAAAGAGACTTGGGAAATATTAAAACAAAAATAGGAATTACGGCTTCAACTTTTGACCTATTACATGCAGGTCATATTGCAATGCTTCGGGAAGCTAAGACAAAATGCAATCATCTGATCTGTGCATTGCAAGTCGATCCATCTGTGGACAGACCTAACAAGAATAAGCCCATACAAACTTTAGTTGAGCGTCACACACAACTATCTGGAGTAAAATATGTCGATGAAATTATTCCATATCAAACTGAGCAAGATTTAGAAGATATTTTGAGTATGTTTCCTATTGACGTAAGAATAATTGGCGAAGAATATAAAAGCACTACATTCACTGGTCGTCAAATTTGCGCGGAACGCGGCATAGAAATATTTTATAATAAACGAGACCACAGATTTTCATCTAGTGATTTGAGAAAAAGGGTACATGATGGGAAAAAGAAGTGACTTTGAAAGAGTAGAAAGAGATTTTTATCCTACACCTGAGGCGGCAGTCTTGCCACTTTTGCCACACTTGCCTGAGAGTTATTTTACTTTTATAGAACCTTGCGCTGGTGATGGTAGACTTACAAAACATTTGCATTTTAATATGGATTGTAAATCGTTATCAAATACAGATATAGAACCTAGAGTTGATTGGGTAAAACAAAAAGATGCATTTGATATATTGATTGATGATAATGTAGATTATGTAATAACTAACCCACCTTGGAATAGAAAATTTCTACATCCATTTATAGAGTATTTTGCGCCAAAGCGTCCAACTTGGTTGCTATTCGATGCTGATTGGATGCATACAAAGCAGAGCGAACCTTATATGAAAATGTGTTCTAAGATTGTAAGTATAGGTAGGGTCAAGTGGATAGAAGGAAGTAAGAGTGTTGGTAAAGACAATTGTTGCTGGTATCTATTTCAAGAAAAAGCACAAAGAACACAATTTTATGGTAGACAATCATTATAGAATATGCTATAATGGCAAAATAAACACAGGAGAATTATATGTCGGTAATGGACAAACTCAAAAAGAACTCAAAACTAAAGAATACTGAAGTTCTTTCGGAGTCTAAATTTTTTAATAATAAAGAGAAAGTTTCAACATCTGTACCTATGATCAATGTTGCACTTTCTGGATCAGTAGATGGTGGTCTTACTCCCGGACTGACGGTACTTGCTGGACCATCTAAACATTTTAAAACTTCATTCACGCTGCTAATCGCTGCAGCGTATCTAAACAAGTATCCTGATGCTATCATGCTATTCTATGATTCAGAATTTGGCTCACCAGCTTCTTATTTTGAGCAATTCGATATTGACACGACTCGCGTTCTGCATACACCAATTACCAATGTCGAAGAATTGAAATTTGATCTCATCGGTCAGTTAGAAGGTCTAGACCGCAAAGATCGTGTTATAGTTGTCATTGACTCTATCGGCAATCTTGCATCTAAGAAAGAAATGGAAGACGCAATCAACGAAAAATCTGTGGCTGATATGTCACGGGCAAAAGCACTCAAGGGTCTATTCAGAATGTGTACGCCATATCTTGCTATGAAAGATATTCCTATGATTGCAGTCAATCACACATACAAAGAAATTGGTTTGTTTCCTAAAGATATTGTATCAGGTGGCACAGGCATTTATTACAGCGCAAATAATATTTGGATCTTGGGACGCCGTCAAAACAAGAAAGGTACTGAGATTCAAGGCTATGACTTTGTTATCAATGTTGAAAAATCTCGGTTCGTCAAAGAAAAATCTAAGATACCAATCAGTGTAACGTGGGAAGGTGGAGTAGCTGCTTGGTCTGGACTATTAGAGGTCGCACTTGCTGGAGGCTATGTTGTTAAGCCGAGTAATGGCTGGTATAGTTCTGTCGATATGTCAACGGGTGAAGTATCAGAAAAGAAAGTACGCGAAGCAGGCACACTGGAAGAAGATTTCTGGAAACCTATTTTTGATACTACAGATTTTGCAGAATTTATCAAAAAACAGTATACTATTGGTCACCAGACAGAAGTAGATTTTGATGATTTGTTAGAAGGAGAATAATATGGCTATAACTTCACATTTGATCGAAAACGATCACTATGAATTGGTTCCGTCGAAAGAGTCTGACGATGCATGGAATATTAGATTTTTGAAAGGGGACTACGTTGAAAGCGTAGTCTCCATCGGAACTATTAAAGTTGGTGAAGAAATTCCAGGTGGAGATGATCATCAACTTACGTTTGATTTTAATGTTTCGTATTCTCCTGACGATACTCTTACTGAGGATGATGAAGATTTTCAAGAGTACGTTGGTAAAATTTTACTGCATATTATAGAAGATAGTATAAAAAGATCAGAAAATAAGGTTGACTAAATTACCTATATAGTATATAATGTAAGAATATCAGCAAGAGGTATTATTGAATGACTAACCCAGACTATCCAGTTTACATCATATCTAAGGGTCGATCTGATTCGATGGTAACATCCAGATCACTCGCCCGTATGAAAATCCCACATTATATTGCAATTGAACCTCAAGACGAGGACGATTATAAAAAATCACTAGATGTATTTGCAATTAGGGACTATGTTACATTATTGATTGCTCCGTTCTCAAATCACGGTGACGGACCCGGTCGCGCTAGAAACTGGTGCTGGGATCATTCAATGACTTTAGGTTTTGAACGTCATTGGGTACTAGATGATAATATATCTGACTTTTACAGATTACACGAAAACAAACGTATTAGAGTCGAGACTGGTGCAATATTTAAAGCAGCGGAAGAATTTACAGATAGATACACTAACGTCCCTATCTCTGGTTTTCAGTATCGTTTCTTTATTGCGCCAAATCAAAAGTATCCCGCTTTTGTTAAAAACACAAGAATTTATTCATGCTTATTAATTGCAAATGATTGCAAGCATAGATGGCGCGGCAGATATAATGAAGATACTGATATTTGCTTGCGAGTACTGAAAGACGGTGACTGTACTATTCAATTCAATGCTTTCATGCAAGGCAAGTTAGCTACACAAACACTAAAGGGTGGCAATACGGCAGAATTTTATCATGTTGAAAATACAGATCAGAAAAGTATCGTGACAGGTAAAGATTTGAATGATACTGGCTATAATAGCTTAGGCACTGCTAATAAATCTCAAATGCTAGTTGATATGCATCCAGACGTTGCTAGAATAGCTTGGAGATATGGTCGCTGGCATCACTATGTAGACTACTCTCCTTTTAAAAAGAATATGTTAAAATTTAGAGAAAACTATGTGCCCATGAGCGGCAATAACGAATACGGTCTTAAACTTGTGAGTGATGAAAAATATAAACTCCGAAACTATAAAGGAAAGAAGGATGTGTGATTTTATCAGCGATACTGTGGTACAAGATAAAAATAGAAAGTTCTTTCAACCAGATTGTGATATTTGCGGAAAACCAAATGCAGCCCAACAACTTAATGGAGACTGGGCTAACGACATTAAATATGGATCTCCTAGATGGCGTATTTATGTTGATCCTTTAACAAAACAAAGATATCATGCGTGTGGTTGTTGCCATGAACTTATTCGACCTGGTAATAAACCAACAGATACAATAGTACACTGGAAAGAGGTAATTAATAATGTCAGATGATAAAAAAGTAGAAGAATCTGGACAATATGATAATTTTATGGATCATATGGGCGAAACAATAGCAGGCACTGCCTCACTTGCAGATTTTGTCGATATTGAGGATAATCGTGACAACTGGGAAAAACACTGGGTTGGTATGCCCACTTATACTCAGGAACATAATAAGACATATAAAACTGTTATGATGCATTTTCGTAATGCTGAAGATTATAAAGAATATTGTGATTTGATTGGTCAAGCCATGACTATGAAAACGAAAAGTGCATGGTATCCCGCATTAGACCGTGAAGCAAATAGTCTACTACGTTGGATAGAAGATGATTGAAAAGATTTATATACCTACTGTTAAACGAGTAGATAATCAAATAACTTATAATTGCCTCTCAGATTCTTTAAAAAAACGTGTTGTTTTTGTAGTACAAGCTTGGGAAAGAGAACAATACAAATATGATACAGAATATCTAGTTTTACCAGATTGGCTAACATATAAGCATCCACACGCTATCGCAGAAACTAGGAATATAATATATCAACACGCTAAAACTAGCAAATATATGATGGCAGACGATGATATGGTTATTGTCAGAAGAAATCAAAAATATTTTGGATTACCGTCTAATATGGAAAAAGCAAAACGAATAGCCACTCTAGATGATGTGGATTATCTTTTTGCAAACGCATCAAAAATCTTAACTGATAATAATGATGCTTGTTACTTAGGAGTTTCTTCGGAAGCTTTTGCTCCTCCACCACAAGCTATTACAAAACTTCAGGCTATTTATCAAATTTGGTTTATAGACGGAAACAAATTATATGATACATTTTGCGACAATAAAAAATTATTGTCAAGCACAATGCATACTTCGGACGATACTCTTTTTAACATAGTCATGGCTACAAATGGCAAAGCTGGTTGGAAAATGAACGATTTTTGCGCTAAAAACAAAAGTGTCGATAAAAAAGCAAATATTGGTTCTGTTCTATGGGATAATAATAAAGACGATCAATCCCGACAAGATCAGCGTCTTTTAGCTGAAATGTATCCAAAATATTATAAGATAAAAGACGATGCTGCACTGGCATATAGAGGGTTAGTACTAAAGGCTAGGTTCGAATATAAAAAAGCTTATGTCGATGCACACGCCTCGAAATTAGACGATTTTCTATCTTGACCTCTCGTAAAAAATATAGTATAATAGACGTTTAACGAAGGAAATAATTTGAGTAATATAGAGCAAGTAATTCTAAAAAACATCCTTACTGATGAACAGTATATGAGAAAAGTTTTGCCGTTCGTGCAAGTGGAATATTTTGAGGGTGTTTATAAAACTCTGTTTGTCGAAATTGGTAAATTTGTTGCAAAATATAATAAATTACCTACAGCAGAAACTTACAAAATTCAGCTAGACGAATCTGGTTCTTTGACTGAAGAAAACTATAATCAAGCGATAGAAGTAATACCACAACTCTTTGATAAAGAGAAATCAGACGAGGAATGGCTTTTAGATCAAACTGAAAAGTGGTGTCAAGACAGAGCATTATTCAATGCGGTTATGGAGTCGATCAGTATTATTGACGGCAAACATAAGTCACTCACTAAAAACGCACTACCCGAGATTTTGACAAAAGCTTTAGGCGTTTCATTTGATACGAATATCGGACACGACTATTTGGCAAACTTTGCTGAAAGATATGAGTTTTATCATCAAGATGAAGAAAGACTGCCGTTCGATCTTGAATATTTCAATATCATCACGAAGGGTGGTCTACCAAGAAAAACACTAAATATTATTCTCGCAGGCACTGGTGTTGGTAAATCTCTGTTTATGTGTCACCAAGCAGCGGCAGCATTAACAGATGGTAAGAATGTATTATATATCACAATGGAAATGGCAGAAGAACGCATTGCAGAACGTATTGACGCAAACTTGCTAAACGTACCTATCGCGGATCTCACAGAATTGAGTAAAGAAAATTTTGCAGAGCGCGTTGCGAATATCTCTAAAAGAACGAACGGTAAACTAATCGTAAAAGAGTATCCTACAGGTCAAGCAAATACTGCACACTTTCGAAATTTGCTGGGCGAATTAAAACTGAAAAAATCGTTTGTGCCTGATATTGTCTTTATTGATTATCTAAATATATGTGCGTCAAGTCGCATGAAAGGTATGGGAGGGTCTATCAATTCTTACACATATATCAAAGCTATTGCAGAAGAAATGCGCGGCCTTGCAGTCGAGTTTAACCTCCCGATTGTTTCGGCAACACAAACGACTCGCTCTGGTTATGGCAACTCAGATGTTGGGCTTGAAGATACGTCCGAGTCTTTTGGACTACCCGCTACTGCCGACCTCATGTTTGCTCTTATCTCCAGTGAAGAACTTGAAAGCATGGGTCAAATCGCGGTTAAGCAATTGAAGAATCGCTATAATGATGTAGGCTATAAAAAGCGATTTGTAATTGGTGTTGACCGAGCAAAAATGAGACTATTTGACGTTGATGATACTGAGCAGACTTTGATAGACGATACACCTATTTTTGATAAAACTCCGCAGGGGCAAGATGCTGCTAAATTTAAGGACTTTAAACTATGAAGCAAACCCACGCAGAATGTTTAGTTGTTACGGGCGAAGAATGTGCGGAATTAACAAAAGAGTGTATGAAAATTCTTAGGTTTGGCATAGACGATGAAAAGCGAAAAAATCTTATAGCGGAAATGGGAGACGTGCAATGTATGTTAGATTTGTTGGGAGACCATCTTGATATTTCAGGAGATGAGATACTTACCGCAGCTACAGCTAAAAGAGAAAAGCTCAAAAAATGGAGTAATCTAATAAAATGACAGATAAAGAGGAAATTAGCGAAGTAGATTTAGAGAAGCTGTGGCATTATTTTCACGAAATTGTAGATAATAGAAAAGATGCAGGATATGAAAATCTACAAATCGCTGGCTTAATGATGGCATATTCTCTAAAGCTATATAGATTTGAATTGACTGATCAAGCATATAAGAGCCTGTTAAATTATATTTTTGAACAACACGAAAGTATGCTTGATGAACACTTTACCAACGTAACCGTACACTAAGGAATTATTATGAAAGCAGTTTTAAGAGCATACACACAACCACACGAAAGTCCCGCACTTGGAAATATTCAAGAATTTGTTGCGTTCTGTGCAAGAGTGTCAAATCCTACAAATCAAATGAATAATAGTACAAGCGAAAAACTTATTCGATATTTAATTAAACACAAGCATTGGTCGCCACTCGAAATGGTTTCTGCGACAATGGAGATTGAAACTACAAGAGATATTGCCAGACAACTCTTACGGCATCGTTCATTTTCATTTCAAGAGTTTTCACAAAGATATGCTAATGTCGATGAATTTGGGGAAAATATGTTCGAGGTTTGCGATGCACGATTGCAAGACCCTAAGAACAGACAAAATAGTATTGAACATGATGATATTGAACTTCAAAAAGAATGGGTAAGGCAACAGAAAGTTGTAATTGAAGCAACTAAATCAGCATATGAATGGGCAATCGAAAATGGTATCGCTAAGGAACAAGCAAGAAAAGTTTTGCCTGAAGGTCTTACAATGTCGAGGCTGTACGTCAACGGAACGCTAAGATCATGGATTCACTATATAGAACTAAGAAGTGATAATGGAACTCAAAAAGAACACATGGATCTGGCAGTCGCGTGTGGTAAAGCTATCAGCAAAATATTTCCTTTAGCCGAGGATTTAATGCAAGGAGAATAAAAATGGGAAAAAAACTTTCAACTCATTGGTCCGATAACAGTACAGATTATTGCGAAATTCATTTCAGTTATAAAGAAGAATATGCTTATATAAAATATTTTACTGATGAAGGTATAAAATACTTTGAAGAAACTTTTCCTAATAAATCTCTTAGATATGTAGAAGATTCTGCTGAAAATTGGGCATTGGGTTATAAAGATTTATCGCCTGAACATCATACACAATACACATTAAAGTTTCCTAAAACCACTTGACAAAGTTTCCTTATTATGATATTATTAATAATAACGAATCATAATAGGGACACAAAATGAAATATAAACATATCGCAATAATGGCAGTAAATGCTATAGTATGTGCAGGCATAGGATATGCAGTATATGAAAGCCAAAAAAGAACCAACGAAAGCGCGGAAGCAGTAGAACTAAGAGCAGCGGCTTTAGCGGAAGAATTTAATGAAAAAGAAGTTATTCGATTAGAAGAACATGCAGAAAAGATTAAGCAATTAACTTGCTTATCCACTAATATTTACTATGAAACAATGGCAGTATCTTTGGTTGATGCCATGAGCGTTACAGATGTTGTGCTAAATAGAGTAAACCATGCAAAGTATCCAGATACGCCATGTGATGTTGTGCATCAATCTTATCTGAATGATAAAGGTGAACCACTATTAAATAAATGTCAGTTTAGCTGGTATTGTGACGGTAAAGCAGATGAACCACAAAACGCAGAAGCTTGGGAAAAATCTGTGAGATATGCAGATATGATATATAATAAAGGTACTTGGAGAGGCATTAGTGAAGGCTCTACACATTACCATGCAACATACGTTTCGCCTAGTTGGGCTAAGGCTTTTACTAAAATTGCTCAAATCGGTGCACATATTTTTTATAGAATGGAAGATGGACAATCATGAGTGGAGAACATCAATATTGTACTACAAAGGGTTTAGGATGGGCATTTCTTGTACTTGTCTTTATGATATTAGGATTACCTGTCATTATGCTAATGCTGACAGTAGGTCTTGAAGATTATGGTATGTACTGTAACATGAATTTACTGCCTTGCTTTGGATTAAGCGAATGATACTATGAAAACTGAAATGATTACGGATGTTCGTCCTAGATTTTGGGATAGAACTAAACGTAAATATCAGATAACTTATCCAGATGGAACAACAGACATATGGGAAAATATCACAATTTCAGAGTGTCTAACAAAGTATAACAATTTGAGTCCATACGATAATGGATTGCAACTATTAGAGATATTAGAAGATGAAAAAGATTAGGAATAAAGTAGCAGCATACAGAGTACATGAATATATCAGGCTCTTTGATTTTCATAAACCTCTACTATCACAGATGCCAGTTATTATGTTGATTGCAATGATATTTGGCATGTTGTTTCTTGCTATACCCGTAATATACTCAGAAGGTGGACACTAATGGCAATTGTTATTGGAACATTTTGTCTATGTTTTTGGTTTGCAATAATTTGTACTTTCTTGTGGGTAAGATATGAAGATAAAAAACAATACCCTGAAAAATATTTGAATTGGTTAAAATAATGAGTAAAGAAATAAAAGATGTGGCACAACAACAAGCTGAAGAATCATTTGATGGATTTATGCATTGGATGAAAAGAGGAACATATATATCAATAGCAATACTTCTGGCTGTAGTTGTTGGATGCAACTCCGGAGTAGAAAAGGGAACTTATCCTGCTTATAATGGTGATCAATACGCACCAACAAATATGGGAGATAAATAATGGGATTAGAGAATTATTACGATACACTATCAGAAGGATATATTCATTCTTCATGTATAACGCCTAAGACTGATTTGTTTCAACAGTCTAATTTTAAATCACATGCAGGGTTAGACCTCACATGGAAAATAGAATGTGACGCTATCTCAGACGCGGAATGGGATTGTTTTGCTAAAATGATTTCCGAGATTGAAGTTCGACAATTTTCAAAAGTTATTGGTATTCCTCGCGGTGGTGTAAAATTGCAGAACGCTCTAAGTAATTATGTTTCGGGCAATGCATTTGATCCTGTTCTTATCGTAGACGATGTTTGGACTACAGGAACTAGTTTTAGAGAGTTTACTGAAATTCAACTTATTAAAGATGATATCGAACAGAATGGTTGGTTTGGTTGGTGCATCTTTGCTAGAACAATGACAGACTCTAAAGTGGCTGCACTATTTCAAATGCCATCAGCGCCAGCTGCAACTTGGTGACAAAATATCGTATTCGGATATGTATTCGTAGAGGAATCCTAGATAATGCTGGAAGTGCAGTTACGTCCGCGCTCAAATCTCTAGGGTTCCCTGAAATAGATAATGTAAGAATAGATAAGTTAATAGAAATTGAATTAGAGAACGCTGATTGGGATAAAGCCGAAGAAATAGCAAAATCTCAGACAAATGGAGTTATGGAATATTACGAGTTGGAGGAAGTAGAATGAAAAAAGCCAAATTACTTGTTATAGGCCATGGACGTCATGGTAAAGATACTGTTTCCGAAATTTTATGTCAAGATTTTAAGTTGAGTTTTATTTCGAGCAGTATGTTTGCCTGCAAAAAATTTATCTATAATGATCTAAAAGAAAAATATAATTACAAATCATTTGAAGAATGTTACGCAGACAGACATAATCACAGGTCTGAGTGGTACGATGCTATTTCTGGCTACTGTGTCGCTGATCCTGCAAAACTCGGTAAAGATATTTTTGCAGAACATGACATATATTGTGGACTTAGAAATGTCAGAGAATTTGTGGCTATGAAAGAACAAAAAGTATTCGACGCTTGTATATGGGTAGATAGGTCTAAACATTTGCCACCAGAAAGTAGTGAGAGTATGACACTAACCAGAGGTCTAGCAGATTATGTGATAGACAACAATACCAATTTATATGATCTAGGTTATCATTGCAGGCGTGTATATAATATCATAGAATCTAAGTTAATCAGTGACGATATAGACAAAGTTGCGGTATTAGGCTATGACTAAAGAAACTCTTACTAAAGATGATATGGACATTCTGCTAATTTTGTTGCGAGAAATTCCTTTAAGTGACGTTAAGGTAATAGATTTAAGAGAAAAGCTCCATAGAATGAAAATAGATATGTATAAATAACAGCATATATTTAACAAAACAGGTAGATTTATGGGCAGTTATTCAAGAGCAAAATATGTTACGCAATCTACAGACTTTCCTAGAAGTGCGGATTCAAAATCAGTCTCGGCAGCATACGCAACATTTGCAGATTTGCCAGCATCCTCTACAACCATTGGCAATACAGCATTTGTAGTCGCTACAAATAAATTGTATATCTGGTCAGGAGTAGGCTGGTACTTAGTTGCTGAAGTGACTAATGCATCTCCAACAGCAATTACTGGTGTAAATTCAACGTATGGCTTAGCAACTGATGGTACTGCAACAACTATTACAGCAGTTTCAACAGACCCAGAAGGATTTGCTTTAACGTGGTCCCATGTAGTATCAACTGGATCATTAGGATCAACAGCAACAGTATCTCAAGCAGATAATGTATTTACCATTACGCCTTCAACAGATCCTGCAAATGCCGGAACTTTTAGTTTAACATTTAGGGTGACTGATGGTTTAAATGGAGTTGTAAGTGCAGTTAGCGCATTTACATTATCATTTACTGTAACAAATTCTAGATACACTATATCGTCAGTCAAAGCAACTGCAACTGGTTCTAATCAAACCTTTGATGACGCTTCTACCTCAAATCATACAATTACTGTCGCTGGTAACCCAACAGCATCAACATTTAGTCCATATCGTCGGGGTGGGTATTCATTGGGACTTGATGGAACTAACGATTACATAACAATTCCTCAAACGACAGACACAAATTTAACTGGTGACTTTACAGTAGAAATGTGGGTATATTTTAATCAATTAAAAAATCAAGGATTGATTGGCAAATGGAGTGGTAGTGGTCTCTTTGGTTGGAATCTATATAATACAGGCACATCACTTGTTTTTGCTAGTTCTTCTGGTTCAGGTGCTGGAACTTCTACTAACTTTACTCAGACTCCAGCGATAAATGAGTGGCTGCACATAGCAGTATCTCGCACTTCAGGTACAATTTCTACATATATAAATGGCACTAGAACTACTACTAATGCAGCAAGTGAAAATTGTACTGCTAATACAACACTTACTGTCGGAAGTGACGGCTCGTCTTTAAGTGCTTGGTCTTTTGATGGTTATATGAGAGATGTTCGTATAGTTAATGGAACAGGACTTTATACTGGAACAAGCATTACAGTTCCAACAGAACCTCTTACTGCTGTTACAAACACAAAATTTTTACTTGGCGATTTACCTTATTTTAAAGATCAATCTGCATCAAATCATACAATCACCGTTGGTGGTGATGCATCTCTAAAACCATTCTCATTATTCGATGCTGGTGTATATTCAGAAGCCTCTCATGGTGCGTCTGCATATTTTGATGGCACTGGTGATTATTTAGATACTGGTACAAATATACATGATGGAATTGGTACTGGCGACTTTACTTGGGAGGCTTGGGTTAACTTAGATGATCATTCATCACATAGAGGCATAGTTGGGTCAGGTTCTAGTGATATTAATGATGAATTTACATTGCTTGTATTATCAAATGGCAAGTTATACTTTGATTGGGCAGGGGTTGGTTCCAGTGATAATGTTGAATCATCTACTACGATTTCAACAAACATATGGAACCATGTATCTATAACTCGCTCTGGCACTTCTTTAAATATTTGGTTAAATGGAACAAGTGTAGGGTCTAAAACTGGCGTTGGCGCAGACATAGGAGGGTCTTCATCGTTTAGAGTTGGATGGGGCCGTGGGTATTTTTTTAAAGGATTTATTTCTGATGCTAGATTAGTAGTAGGAACAGCAGTTTATACTTCTGCGTTTACACCTCCAACTGCGCCATTAACAACTTCTGTAGCGTATCCAGCCATGGCTATAGGTGTATCAAATGCATTTTCAAATGCATATACATTAAGCGGTGCTGTAAGTGGTAGTAACGCAACTGTAAATATGGCAATTGGTCAAACTGTAAACTTTACTGTAAATGCTTCAGGTCATCCTTTTAATATTAGAGTGTCAGATGCTGGAGCAAATGTCAGTACTCCGGCAGCAACAGGACAAGGAGCAACAAGCGGTGTAGTTAGTTGGACTCCTAATACTGCTGGTACATATTACTATCAATGTGGAATTCATGCGGGTATGATAGGAACAATTAATGTAGCTGATGGTGTTAAATTTCTATTGAATCCAGAAACATCTATTTCAGATTTGAGTCAGTCATCTGCAATAAAATGTTTTGGCGATGCCGCAACGTCTACAAGTCAAGTAAAATTTGCTGGAACAAAATCAATATATGGTGATGGTACTGGAGATTATGTTAAAATGCCAATTGAACCTATTGGTACAGATGATTTTACAGTAGAGGCTTGGATATATCCAACTTCTTTGGGTTCGTATGCTACTGCTATTAGTGGGGCTACAATAGGAGGTGGTATGGGTGTAGTCATGCGTATTGACCGATGGTTTATTGGAAATAATACCACAAATCAGGGCTTTTATAGCGCGACAAATAAATTCGTTGTCAACCAATGGCAGCATATAGCAATGACTAGAGAAGGAACCTCACTTAGGCTCTTTTATAACGGGACACTATTTGATAGTGGAACAAACTCATATAATTTAAATCAAACAGATTATGTTTTATATGCAGCATATACCGATGGATCATATCTTTCTTTCGGAGGATATATACAAGATTTTAGAATTACAAAAGGTCTTGCAAGATATACCGCAACCTTTACCCCACCTACGGCAGAATTGCAAGGATAAATTATGGCAAAATATTCTGAAATAAAATACGCAACAGAATTGCCTACTTATGTAAGAGCTACTGATCCAGCCCAGCCTTTAGATACTGTAGCTTCAATGGAGCATTATACAAATTTGGCTGATTTGCCAGCGACCTCAGATACTGTTGGTAATAAAGCATTTATTACGTCTACAAATAAATTGTATATCTGGTCAGGAGTAGGCTGGTATCTGGTCGCTGAAGTAACAAATGCTTCACCTTCTTCTATTACTGGTGTAAATTCAACGTATGGCTTAGCAAGTGATGGAACAGCCACTACAATTACTGCAGTGGCTACGGATCCAGAAGGAATGGCTTTAACGTGGTCATCAAGCGTAACAGCTGGTTCATTAAATGGAACAACTGTTGCAAACGCAGATAACGTATTCACTATTACTCCTCATGCAAGTAATGCCACGACATTCAGTATTACATTTAGTGTAACGGATGGCGTAAATTCAGCGGTTAGTTCAGTAAGTGCATTTACATTATCATTTGGCACTTGGGAAGCACCGGCGGTTTTAGCTACGTTTACCCCACCCACATATCTCTTGGATGCTCATTACCCTCAATTCGGTAGACGGGCTAAAATATCAAGTGATGGAAATACTGTTGTGGTATCTACTAGTGGTATTGCAGTTAGATCAGATTCTAGTGTAGGTGGAGAAGCATACATATATGTTACATCTGATAGCGGCACTACTTGGACACTCCAACATACATTTTCTCCAACCCAATCAACAACTGAACAATATATGGGTGTTGGAGATTCCTTAGCAATAAGTGCTGATGGAAATACTATTGCGGTAGCACACTCAGATTATACAGATGGTTCAATTACATATGCAGGAAGAGTATTTGTATTATCTAGAACTGGAACCACTTGGTCAACACAACAAACCCTTATGAGGTCAGGCACAAATCAACAATATCAATATTATGGCAAGACTATAGATTTAAGTGATGACGGAAATACGCTTGCTGTTGGTTCTAACCGAGGCGGAACAAATGATGGTGGAAAAAGGCAAAACACTGTAGCGTACAACGCAGGTGAAGTTTCTATTTTAACCAGAAGTGGAACAACTTGGACTGAGCAAACAGTATTTAGTGGTTCCGATTCGGTAGCGAATGATCAGTTTAACACTGTCTGTTTGTCAGGTGATGGTAGCACTTTAGCTGTTGCCGCGCATGGACAAGACAGCGCGGGCACCAACGCGGGCAAGATATATATTTACAAATATAATGGCACAAGTTGGGCTAATTCTGTTGGTTCAAATGAAGAACACACTATAACCACAACAAATTACCAATTCGGCGAAAGTTCGTATTACAGAAATACCGACAATATCGGCTACGCCGGTGGTTGGAACGGGCAAGGGGAAGGCGGTGGTTCCTCTAATAATGCTTTATCTTTATCATATGACGGAAATACTTTTGCATGGGGAGCGGTAGTAGGTTCTTCTGGTGGCTTTGTAAATGTCTGGACAAGATCGGGAACAACATGGACGCATCAACAACATATAAGACCCGCTTCATATCCAACAAATGGTTCGGCACAAACATATAGATTTGGAACAGTAACATTAGATGCAGCAGGAGATAAATTGATAATTGGTGCCTTAGGTGAACTCCGCGCCTTCAGTAGTGGAACAACTTGGTTCGGTGCAGCATATACATATCTTAGATCAGGTTCAACTTGGACTGAACACGAAAGAATAGTCCCAAGTTTTGCTGCTGGGGTGATCTCAGAGGCAGCTAACTTTGGTCACAATGTTAGTATGACAGGTGATGGCACACAATGCTTGATTAGTGCAGATGGTTTACAGAACGTAGATGGCGTAGGAAATGGTGTGTATTCTGGTTCTGCATATAGCTACGCAAATATAGGCAGGGTTTACTTATATAAAGAAGGAGTATAAGTAAAAAAAATTATGAGTTAGGAAATGAAATGTCCTCTAAAGTTTTTAGTTTCAAAAAAAGCTGTTTCCCTATTGACACACTAACGAAATAATGCTATAATGTTGTCAATTAAATGACAAATAGGAGACTATATACTACTGTAGTTGATGATATTAACTTGACATATACTGGACCGCGGGGCAGTACCGCGCATCTCCACCATAAGGACATTTGAAATGGAAATTATCTGGCATATACTACTGACGGTTTGCTCTGGCTCTACTTGTTTAGAGCAAGACATACAGCAATTTGATACCAAATTGAAATGCGAAACTATGCTTGTAGAGTATACAGAAGTTCCAGCAGACGGACATTGGGATACAGTTAAATATATCTGTAAACCTCTAGGTTCAGTGACTTTATGATGGGGATGAAATAGGATCGACAGATGTGGACGGAAACATGGAGACTATCCCGATCTAAGCTGGGTTAACGCGAAGAAACTACTAAATGCAAACAATAATTTTGCACCATCTGGTTACGCACTAGCTGCATAACACAGGGGGTTGGCGACTTACCTAGCAACAGAAAAGTCGTATTTTATTTAATCACAAAGGAATATTTTAATGAAGTTTACTACTCTTGCCGTTGCTATGCTTGCAACAACAGCACTCACAACTACCGTTTCCGCAGCAGATTTTAAATTGGGTATCACAGGTTCTGCCCGTATGGGAGTACAGAGTGTTGAAGGTACTGCCGCTGTTGCAGCAACAGAAGGTGCGTATACTGCAGCACAGATTACAGCACTTGATACCGCTGTAGGTACTTGGGCATCTGATCTATCTGCTGCGGCAGCAACTAGCGACTCAACTGCCGTCACTCTGCTAACAGAACTCCGAGCAGATCGGGCTGCGGCTGTCACTGCGTTTGGACTTATTTCTGGCCCTACTGCCGCAGAGGTAACATCATACAATGCTGCAATTACAGCTTGGGATGCAGCAATTGATGCAACAGATGGTACTGTAGGCACTGACGCTGTTAAGGATACAACATCTGCAGTAAATCGTGTTCGTATTGCTTTCACAGGTGAGGGCACACTTGATAACGGTCTTTCTTTTGGCGCAACTATTCGTGCTGATAACGCTGTTGCCGGTAATGCAGGCACTGCGGGTTCTCAATATATCAGCGGCACATTCGGCAAAATCTCAATGGGCGATCTAGACGGAGCAGATGAGATTACTGTAGGTGATGTTGCTGGTGTTGGTATTGCGGGTTTAGGCAATAATAACGAATTGTCATATCAATCTAGCGCACATAATCTAGGCTGGGAATTGAGTACAATGGGTATTACTGCAGCATTGTCGATGGATACTACAATTCAATCAGGAAGCAATAATGCTGTAGGTCTTTCTTATTCTCAAGATATTAGCGGCGTTGCTGTTAATGTTGGCGTAGGACATTCTCAAATCGGAACAGCAACTCAAACCTCATATGGTGCTGGAATGACTATGGCTGATATTACAGCTAAAGTTGTACAGTCAGAAGATGATAACGGTACTGCCGCAGATGTTGAAGAAACTGCAATTAGCATTTCATATAATATCTCTGCCTTGACAGGAACAGTTTTTCAGAAAGACGTTACTACAGTTGGTTCCGCTGATACATCATACACAGGCTTTGGTGTTGAGTATGATCTTGGTGGCGCAACAGCGAAAATTGGAGTTATGAATGACGATGCAAAACGTCAATGGATTGATGCAGGAATCTCATTCTCATTCTAAAATTACACTATTAGAGTAATTATCTAAAATTTACGCTGCAGAGTAAGAGGGGCATTTTTGCCCCTCTTTTTTTATATGATATGAGTAAATGATACTATAGTATTAGTAATACCCATTTTCGGTCGATTACTAATACTATAATATTAGTTAGCATTAACTAGAGATGGGTATTTTGCCTATCTTTTTCTTATAAATAGTAGTGATAAACAGGAGTTAAATTATGAGTAAAAAATTATTGATATTATTGTTTCTATTAGTTACTGCATGTGCATCAAAACCTATCGTTCTATATGCTCAGACAGTAGTGGAAACTACAACTCAAAGTAATAGCAATTCAGATTCAAAAGGCAGAACTATAGTTCTATCACCACCTCCTTCAGCAATTTCTCCTAGTGCTGGTGGTAGTTCTCAAGACTTGTGTACTGTTGCAATTTCTGGAGCAGTCCAAACGCAAATTCTAGGTATATCAACCGGAGAAACTGTAACAGATCAGAATTGCGAAAGATTAAAAATTTCTAAAACACTATACGATTTTGGTATGAAAGTAGCAGCGGTTTCAGTTTTATGTCAAGATAGGAGGGTTCACGATGCTATGCGAATGGCTGGAACTCCCTGTCCATATGAAGGCAAAATTGGCGACGATGCAAAGCTTGAATGGAAAAAACCGACAGGAAAGAAGAAAATTCCAGAATTTATAGTACCGGAGACCAAATCAGATGTTCAAAAAAGGCAATGGGACACTGGCAAAAGTGTTATCGGCGGTGCTTTACTTGTTCTTCTTATGTTTGCCGCTGGCGGCTAGCAGTCAAGAATCGCCAACAACTATATCTCCGGAAGCTAGTTTGACTGATGGAATTATATCGAACGGTGCTTGTTTTAGTGAGGCATCATCCCACGTAAATTTACTCACAGGCGATGTACATAATTGGGGTTCTGGAGAAGTTTTACAGTTTGGTGCTTGTTCTGACCAATTTGCAATAAGCATAGCTTTAAATGAAGCTTTGTCCACCGCTGGATCAGGAATCAGTCTTGATAAAATTCACTACAGATGGGAATGGATAAATGGTTGTTTCAACGTAACCAAACCAGACGGCACAGAAATCTATTGTGATAGTGATATCGAAAATAGATTAGATGAAAATTTCAAACCAACGGGCGAATACGCAGATCAATTTGATAGCCTAAACGTAGTTGTTACTATAACGGATTCAAACGATAATATAATTGAACAAAGAACTTACGATTATGATACTTGGTTTCATTGGAATCGCCAAAATGACCATAGTACTAACGAAACGACAAAAGAAGGCGAATTTGGCGCTGTTTGGCAAATAACAGAGGATGATATAGAGTTATTCAATCATTTGACTGGTGAGGGTACAATATATAGTCCTTCTCATTTAGGTGATGTAAGTTTTGTAATCACCTCTGTTGACAATGGAAAATATGATGGTTATTATGGTCCTGTAGTTAGAAGCGGAGATACTAGCTTTACATATAGATCGAATCCTTGTAATCTCGACACCCTTTATAATCCTACATGCGAAGGATATGCAGAAGCATACGCAAAACATCTTTACGATAAGGCTTGCGCTGCATCACCCTTATACGATATGTCCTGTCCAGGATATTCCGCTGCATTTCTTACACAGCAATGTGCGATAGACGAACTATATTCTCCTGCTTGTCCAGGATATGAAGCTGCATATCTTGACCAACAGTGTACATATGATCAACTATATGACGTACAATGTCCAATGTATCAAGTTGCATATTTCGATCAGCAATGCGAATTAGATGGTCAATATGATATAAGTTGTCCAAACTATTCTTCTCCTACAGTGGAATCAAACGCTGGAGAAATTTCTGAGCCGGGATCAGTAGAAGAATATTTGGAACAAGCAACCGCAGCCGTCACAGTAGCCGCAGCGCCAGTCGATATTGTTGTGCCCATTTTTATCATGCCTGAAATTATTGATATGTCAAGTGTCTCTATTATAGATCAGACGGTACCTGATACGACTATAACTACGGAATCAATTGAGATGGAAATTGCAGAAATAGAAATGCAGCTAAAAGAAAGGGAAAATGATGGACCAGTTGAAACAACAACTATTAGGGCAGATGAGCCAGAGCAAGGAAAATCAGATTCCAGTGGAGAAGGAGAGTCTGGATCCGAGCCAGAGCCAGAGCCGAAGTCGGAATCAGCCGAGCCAGAAGAGAATGACGGATCTGGATCCGATACTGATGGAAAAAGTGAAGAATCATCCGATGATGAATCGAGCGAGTCCGAGAGTAATGACGGAAAAGAAAAAGACGCTGGGGAAGATACTGGCTCTGAAGATGGTGATGGAAAGGATAAAGAAGTAGATGAGGGCGAAGATACTGACAAAGCCGTTGAATCTGAGGAAGATGCTACTAAACCTGAGAAAAAAGAAGAAAAGCCAGAGCCAACGGAAAAAGAAAAAAAAGATAGTCGTAAAAAGAAGATTAAGGATTTAGTTGCAATAAAGATTGCGGGAATAAAAGAGAAAATTGACGATGCTGATACGATTGAAGATCAAATGAAAATGCAAGCACAATTATTAGCTTTAATAGCTTTTGTGCCTGATTTTGATTATGCAGAAATGAAAGTACCAGATATATATTTTTATCCACCAAAACCTACAGTTGACCATGAATTTGCAAGATGGTTTGTCAATGATCCCAACTTCGGTATAATGGAAGATTCACAATATCCAAATTTAAGGAAATAATATGTTAGACTTAGGATTAGCGTTAACGCTACATTTTGCAATGGAAAAAAACTATAATGATTTTCATCCTTACATAAAATTTGCACATTCAAATTTATATGTCGGGGCATTCTATAACAGCGAAAAACGAGTGAGCTATTTCGCTTCTACAAACATTAATCTTGATGATAACGTAGATATGGAAATTGGTGTTGCAAGTGGATATCATAAAGGCATTATGCCGATTGTAAGGTTGAGATATGGAACATTTTTTATAATGCCTGGCATAGAAAACGATAACGTGGGAATAGTTGTCGGAAAAGAAATTAAATTTTAAAGGAATAGATAAATGGCAGAAGTAGAATTTGCAGGACTAAAATTCACAGGCGGCAAAATGTTTGCGATAATTACAGCCTTAAGTACATTAGGTGGCGGTGCTTGGGGAGGGTTTGAATTTTATAATGATTATCGAAATATGAAAGAACAAATCGAAGAATATGTGGCGCCAGATTTGAGCGCAATTACCGAAGAGTTGGCTGTCACTCGCGAGGAACTTGAATCGACTAGGGCAATTGTGGAGTCATTCCAAAGTCAAATAAAAACGATTAGAGATAGCGTTACACAGACACAAGAGAATGTTAGTCAAACTACAGGATCACTTCGAAGTTCTATTATGAGAACAGAAGGCATGATTACACGACTTGAAACAAAAGTAAATAATACTATCGACAAAGTTGAGGGTATGATAGATAAGGGCAAAGATGATAACCGAAAATCTGTAGATGCTGCATCCGATAGATTTGACGATAAAATTGATGCCTTGCTAAGTAAAGTTGACAGCAAAATAACAAATATGGAATCTGGCATAGACAAAGAGCTTGGCAGACTAGAAAATGATTTGAATACGCTAGTAACTAAAGCGTTAGATAATCCGCTTGCTAATCGATAACGTCAATTAAGGGAGTATCGGGTTCAACCGCTTTTGGTAAACAATATGCGGTTACCTGATCTCTGTGAGACCAATGACCCCATCTTTTAGATAATTCAAAAGCAGTCGCATTGCACACTTGAATTGATTTAAAATATAAAGTTTCTCCAACTTCTTTTCTATCTCCACCTATTCCCATAATTAGTACTAACATGAATACCTGTATCATTTTACCACCAAGGCGGAGTTTGTACAACTCCAATAAGATAGACTCCGCTAAAAATCATTCCTAGTATTCCACAAGATAGTGCTATCATTATCGCTCCATCAATAATTGCATGTTTAAATTCTTCAGCGGCGTAAATTGTATCCTCACGTTGTTTTTTAATATCACGGCGAAGTTGCATCATTTCATCCCAGGTAGAAGGTCCAAAGCGCATATTCAGCATAAAAGCCATTTCTTTTTCTTGTTCTTTCATTTTCTTTTGGTGTGCAATAATAGCAAAGGCTTCTTCTTCAATAGATGCATTGCCTGCGAATTTTGCATGGAGTGGAGGGTTTTTTCTTTGCTGCTCGGCACGATTAATGTCATTAAGTGCGCCGAACCATTTTCCTAGAGTCTGTGTAACATCCTCTATTTCTTTGCCTGCTTCCATCACTTTTTTTACGCCATTGTAGGCGGCAGATGCTGCGGCAATTGCAGTAAGTGGATCAATCATATTTTTAAATTCCTGAGGTTAGATACTATAATCTAAATCAAATATAACATAAAATATATCACACATCTATTTAT
>Ga0208814_1000014_pt1 | contig 171137 bp, 213 predicted proteins | sample MalvirAntarct_55_FD_184253 | JGI IMG/M metagenome (GOLD analysis project Ga0208814, IMG submission 184253) | Marine viral communities from the Global Malaspina Expedition - Malaspina viral metaG Antarct_55 (SPAdes) (version 2) | ecosystem: Environmental > Aquatic > Marine > Oceanic | place... | reverse complement strand
GTATTTTGGGAGTTCCTGATAAAACATTTAGGTTAGTAGTACTACCGATCAGCACGTCACCTCCTGCACTTCCATCTATAGATAAAGCAGTTACAAGAGTACCTGCGTTATTAACATCAAAATGCATGTCTGTGGTATTTACAGCTCCTTCTGTTTTTACTCGTATATTTGCTTGTCCATCTTGAGTATTATTAGACCAAGATATTTCTCCTAATTGTTGATCATTATTAGTATCTAATCTCTTAAAGGCGATACCTTGACCACCGCCACTAGCGGGAGTTGTAATAGTAAATGCTTGGCCGTCTGCTTGTTGTCGTGCCGCACCGCCATAACCTAATTCTAATGCGCCTGTCGCTCCTAGACGTAAGCGTTCAGTAGGAGTAAAAGCCGTATCTGCTGTTTTGCTACTATTGGCATCTGTATAGAATTGTATTATTCCACTATTACTACCACCTCCAGTTCCATGTACACGTACTGCTGATGCGCCATAATTACCTGTTGCGCCTGTTTTATACCCTGTGGCACCTGCATTCGGATAAAAATTACTACTAAGCCATAGAGAAGCATTACTATATTCAGAAGTAAGATTAGAATAGTTAGTAAAAGTTAGTCTTCTTCCTTGACTAGAGGTTCCTAAATCAAGAGTAGTTTTAGGAGTTGCTGTTCCAATACCCACGTTGCCACCAGATTGTATTACAAATTTATCTGCTGTGCCTGCCGAACCAACGCTTAACGCTACATCAACTATTTGGTCACCAGCTTTTATTCTTAATCCGTTACCAGTTGCTTCATAAACATCTAACTTGTATGCTGGAGCTGTTGTTCCGATACCAACGTTGCCATTAGATCGCCATGTCATAACATCTGTAGTATCGGGAAGATTATTATGGCCAAGTTTAAGTATCATAGCTGTTCTACTAGTAACACCAGATGTCTCCCAAGATTCTAGGTCAAAGTCAGCAACACCTGCGTATTTAACGGCGCTCGTTCCATCTCTTAGTAATCTTAACACATTGGATCTTGCATCAGTGTGAGCTACACCTACGGAACTAAATGCGGCTGCAGTATTGGCATACGATATACTGCCCTGATCACTTACTTGTCTACCTGCAAATATTATACCGTCTCTTACATCTAACTTATAATCTGGAGATATTGTTCCGATACCAAACTTTCCATCTTCGGTTAATGTGGTTTGATTTACCGTAGTACTAGTGGAATTATTTCTAGTTATTAATTTTCCACCAGAATAACTAAACTGAACAAATTTATTATCATCCGAATCAGTTAGCCTTAGTTGTGAGTTTGCTTTTCTAATATCTAGTATATCATTAGGAGAAGATGTTCCGATACCAACTTTGCCGTTTGCTAATATAGACATTCTCTCTATTTGTCCAGTGGCAGGGTCTGTTTTAAAATCTAATCTTTGATTATAACCACTAGAAATATAAGCAACTTCTTGGCTTGATCCTATATCAATACCGTATCCTGCATTTTGATGAAACTCTGCAATTTTACCAGACGCACCTGCACGTCTTACATCAAGTCGAGCAGTTGGAGTGGCACCAACACCAACATCTCCAGAAAATTTGCCTGTACCAGTAACGTTCAAAGGCTTATTAAAGTCCCACTCATCGTTTGTGCCATCGTAAGTAATCGAAGGAAGAGTTCCAGATCCAATATCAACTGTAAATCCGGCACCACTCGCCGCGGAAGCATTGGCTGAACCACTGGCAAGAGTAATATTCTTATCGTCTACAGTAAGAGTAGTAGAATTGATAGTTGTCGTAGTGCCGTCAACTTGTAAGTTGCCAGCGATTACTACTAACCCCGTATTATCAGCGTGTGCCGCAGGGTCGATAGTGAATGTAGCTGGTCCTCTGAGATATCCAGTAAGAGTTGCGTTGACAGCAGATACGTTTCCTTCGCCTATCTGTGTAAGATCGACTAACTCACTTTGCTTACTCATTAGCTCTGCTCCAGAACACTAAGTATAACATCTGCACTAGATGCAGTGTTTGTCGTAACGACAAGCGTGTCTGTAGTCTCCAGTATTATCTTCCCGTCTAGTACAGATAGTCCAGCACCTGCAGGTATAGGAGTATCTTTAATGAGATAAGCACCAGCGGCTTGAACATCGACTGTAATCTGATTCGCAGTTACGTTAGCGATGTTGAGTCCGACCGTAACGGCTACTGTTGCGCTTGGAACTGTATAAACTGTTGTTGCACCCGTTCCAACTGATGTGCTAGTATAATTTTTAAATGTATTCGGCATGTTTTTATCCCAAAGCTATGGCTAGTGCTAGTGCAGTCCCAGCGGCGTCAAATCCTGTAGAGTCTACTCCGTCTAATGTATCTGCATCTACATTTAGGTTATCTACAAAACTCTTATCTACTCTTGTGTCAATCGCACTATTAGATCGTGCGGCTGTGTAATATAAATTGGAGCTACCTTCTGATAAGTTATCAGTATCTAAGTTAGATAGACTAGAAACTGTACCCGTAACATTACCAATCAGATTAGCGGCTAGTGACTTATTCATGTTCCACTGATCACCAGAAGATGAGTAAGTGAACGTAGCACTCGCTCCATCTACTGTAAGTCCTGCCCCATTGGCTGCGGCAGCATTTGCGGCACCCTGAGCGACAGTGATGTTTAAGTCTGCGACAGTCATTGTCGATGAAGATAGCGTTACAGTATTACCTAATACTTGTAAATCTCCCTTAATCTGAACTAAGCCAGAGTTGTTACCGTGAACAGCAGGATCGATCACAAAGGTGGAAGGACCATGCAACTCACCAGTCAGTATTGTATTACCGGTAGATGTCTGTGAACTAGTGGCGGAGTCTACTACTAAACCCGTACCAAATTGTGCTAGTTCTAATGCTTTAGTCGTTGCCACGTGTTACTCTCCTATATTGATAGTATTTATGCGTTGTAAGTATCGACCACAGCCGAAGGTGTTGCATCAACGACCGCTTGTGCTTCTGCACGTTCAGCGTTGTCTTGTGTAATGATAGGATTTTCAACTGTAGTTGTGGTTGCAACACCTTCATCATCGTAAGTTGTTTGTTCGATAGTCGCATCTACTGGATCAATCGCCGTAACTGTAACGACATCAGCCATTACATCATCATATTCGCTCGTTTCTTCATTCCAGCCCTGTTCGCCTGTAGCTTGACTTTCGATCACCTCTTCACGACCGAGTGCTACTTGATATTCTGCTAATCTAGCTTTAGCTTGAAGATATGTCCAGTCTGTCACTAGTTCATCAATTTCAGTATATATCTCTTGATTTGTAGGGTATCCCGATTCTCCGTGCCATTCTATACTACCGTCATCATTAACGTTCATTGACTTTTCCCATCCAGCATTTATAACTGCTTGGGTTAGTACCATGATGTCTATATTTAAAAAATTCATATTATTATCTCCGATACGCTATTAATGAGATGCACATAAAACATATTCTAGTTTTACAAAGTTTGGCGGTTGAGTCTCGTTTGCTATATAGATATCCTCATCAGTTTTAAACAAACTATAATCAGTGTTATTAGGAGGTCTAAAATACATCATACCACTCGAATCTCTCCACAACTTAAACATTCCAGATGAAAATCCAGTTAATTGAGTGGTATTTGTATAACTAGCTTGCCCGTAATCTTTATAAGAAGCATAGCATAAGTTATTGGAACTATTATTAAAGATTCTAACGTGAGGACCATTACTATCTCTATGATAATTAATACACGGATCAAAATTACTTCTTGGTGCTACCCAGATACCTGACCATCCCCAAGCATAACCAAGAGTAAATCCTAACTCAAACTCTCCACGCAATGTTCCGTGCATTCTAAATCTTGCATTGGGACCGTTATTTCCGTTATTAAGAGTATAGTATCTTTGGTTTCCAGAATCTAAAAATGTGTGCGTTTGGCTTGTTTGGCCTATAGCGTTCGTATTGCTGGGATAAAACCCTGTCCAATATGGGAGAGGAGATACTTCTAAGTTTGAAATTTTATTCCAATCTTCTGATGAGTTGGTTTTGTACACTTTATTACCAAAGTCACCAGGTTTACGATCCAACTCTTTTAGCTTTTCTCTTACATTAAATTCCGGCTTGTTTGCATATACTGTCATATTCTTATTCCTCTACCACAAAGCCGTCTACGGCTGATATTGCGGTTCCAATAGCCTTTGTAGTGTTATTTATTCTGCGTAGCCCTTGAAAGTCTGAGCGACCTGCTGAAGTGCCTGCGTGTAGTAATTCTGTATCATCATCGTATGCTAGTGCTGTGACTGCATCTGAAGTGCCGTAAAGAGTAGCCTTTGCATTTGGTGCAAAGAGATGTCTCTCATCGCTATACATCTTTTTAATTTGTTCTGGAGTTGGTGCTGTTCCTGATACCCTAAAGAGTGCTATTCCTGTGGGAAATCCTTGGGCATGTGGGCTGAAGTATCCTCTATTACAAACAGTAAGTGTTGCAGAAGTATCGGTCATATTTCCAGAATGACTTCCCGAAGCTTTTTGTACTCCATTTACCCAAACAGATCCTATATTACCAGATCGGATAATATCTACCTTACTCCAGCTATTACTCGCTACAGTTATAGCAGTTGATCCTGTTACAAATTCGGCGGCTGTAGCATATACTTGTAGACTAGTACTTGTAGCTAACCTAGCCTCTATTCTTCTATTGCTAGAGTCGCCTACACTGGTTCTTTCAAAAATATATGTGGCACCACTATACGTGGCACTACTATCACTATAGACCCAAAAGCTATAGTGAAAATCTCCTGCTGTTCCAAAGTTTAAATTACTATTATAGGGCTGTTCCAGATAAGAAGTTGTGTTAGAAGCGTTGTAAGCCACAAGATCAGCACCTGGCATTACAGGAGTTTTATTTACAATTCCATATGCAACAAGCGGTTTATTATACTCGCTTCTATTATAGTCACACTCAACAACAGTATATGCTGTTACAGTACCAGTACTCCATGTATTGAAGTTCCAGCTACTAAAGTTTGTCACATAAACAGTAGTACTAATTGGTGAGCCAGACGAACCACCGTTTTGAATATTAAGGTTAGCTTGAATCACACCAGGAGATGTAGCACTTCCGGTGAATACATGGACAGTATCGATTGGACCACCATATCCTGGCCACGATCCATCGATGTCTCCATAACCTGTTATGGTTATCTTATATGTCTTTTTAGGATCAAGTGTGATAGAGCCGTAACTGCCAGTTGCTTGAGTATAAGGATTTAGATTGTAACCGCTAATATCAACAGAACTAGTGTCACTCAGGGCGCATAACTGAGTATTGCCTGACATCCAACCTGTGTTATAATCTGATCCTATGTATGCAACTTTACCTTTTTCGGGCTCTACTAAATTGGGTTCTAATATTGTAAGATCGCCGTAAAAACTTTTAAGTGCTTGATTATCTCCTGACAGTCTAATTCCTTCATTGACACCTCCTCCATTAAACACTGGGTAAGGTTCGTGGGCACCATTGTTATACCACTTCATGACAACTTTATCAACAATTGATCCATCATTTGTTGCTGTAGTTCTATTAGCTTTTGGAACTGGGATACAAAACACTGCTCTAGGATTTGATGAGTTATCTTGCTCAAAAATAAGATTGTGGTTTTTTGTAAAATCGACCCAAGATACTCCATTGTAAGAAGATCCGGCCGACGCTGAGATAAGAACTGTTGTTCCAGCATCGGTAATAATACTAAGTCCACCCGGCCCTGCATATGCTAGGGTTGGTCTAGGTAGTCCTGAATCAGGATCTATAGGTGCATTAGGAAGTACTGTTGCCGCTACATCGTAAATTTCATCGTTCTGCGCTGGAAAAGAATACCCACCTTCTGCATCACTCGAACTCGTTGTAGTTCCAACATTTGTTTCTCTCAGTGCAATACTTTGATCTTTTAATACATATCTTTGGGCACCGTGTATTATTTCTATTTTATCTTTTATAAAATTAGCAAACCCTAGCCCCCTATTATCGCTACCCCAAGCAAATATACCATTTAGTGCAGTTAGTGCTATCCATACTGAACTTGTACCAGAAGCCCATCCTAACGCACCAGTTGTGTTCCACTGCATCCACATAGGCAAGCTGGGAGAATCGCCATCATAAATTGTAACTCTTGCGGCTTCTGCTACAAACACAGCAACCGCTGGAAACTCTTTACGACTACCACGTGTTGTCGTGTTGAGTCTTTCGTTATACCATGATGTATGCTGAGTTCGTTTTCTCCAAGCACCACCATCGCTATCTTTGGATGTGTCGTACACAAATACGTCAACAGCAGTCTTAGGAATAACAGCATCGATTGCAGACATTTCACTACCCTTTGAGAGTAGAAATTCTTTCTTATCCATGAATGCGGCAGTACCTAAGTCTGCGTTACTAGGCACTTGATTCGGATTAGTTCCTATTAGTTTACTCATTAGTTATTCTCCGTAAGTGCTATCAGTTCTGCATTAGTCAAACCTTCAGGATAATACACGACCTTTCTTATATGACCGCACAACTTCTGCGAATCTGTCAGTGCGTGATCACCAAAATTCAGTCTATCCAATATAGGAATTCCTGCATCTGTATCGCCTGCTTGAGCGATTGTTGTACTGTTCTGCGTTACTGAATAAAAATCGTTGTGACTAATTCTTCCTGCAAATTTTCTTCTTTGGTGAGCAACATTTGTTATAGTGGAGCCTGCGGTATTTATTCCGGATCCAGTTGAATTTGGTCCGAACATGTATATGCCACCAGTAGTTGCGCCCGCTGTGCCCCAACCCGCTATAATATCTATAAAGTCGGTATTTGTACCGTGTTTAGCGAAAGATGCGACTCGCATTTGAGCCAACTTTACTCCCAATTGATAGTCTAGGTGTATAGTGCCTTCATTAGGATTATAAAAATCCTCGAAGTCTTTACCGTCAATATATGCATTATCGCCTCTTCTAGTATACGCAACACTTGAAGCAACATCTGCGGCACGAGTTACAGCCGAACCAACAGTTTTTATATACGATGTGGCTGTCGCTTTTTGTTCGACTTGCCAGCCCCAAAAGTAAAATGTTTTACTGTGCTGTGGAGATACTACAGCTAGATATGGTTTAGCAAGACTGCTATTAAACTTGAATGTTACTGGAAATCTTTGCCATTGGTCAGTGACCGTTACTGATGGACCATGACCTCCGGTGACTGCTATTTGGGGATATACTGATGTTTGTAGTGTCGCTGTTGTCCCAGTCGCTGTTCTCATCCATACTGAGTGTGTGTAGAAATTCCCATTTACATATGTTACGGGCGCACCTGTTGTCCAAAAGAACGAATTGCCCGTGGTGCCAGACACGCCTTTAGTTGTTTTCGAAGAGCCATCAGGAGCAGTCACATCAATTGAACTATCCGTTATAGTCCATATAGCTTCTGCGCCCATTACATCTCCATATAAATCACTTCCTTTTGGATTATTGTACAGTAAGTTAGTAGAAGCCTCTTCTAGTATCAACCCAGTCTCTACCCATTTACGACCATCATACTTGTAACCGTATCTCGCTCCATTAGCAGGTGCTGTTCTGAGAATACCGTTCTCATCGTAATATGTTGCTACACTTGAACGTGAAGTAAAGCGTGTGTCAGATGGAATCAAAGATGTTACGAATGAGCCATACTCTAATTGTGCACCCCATATACTAAAAGTGTCTCCATCTGCGGGACTACTATCAGGAGCTTCTATTCCAATATACGCAGTAGTAGTATTTCCTGTTGTAAACGTGTGACTATATCTAGTCCACTCAGCCGGTATTGTTCCAGCAGTGGTTTGATTAGTTGATACGTTTACCATTCTCGCTGTATAGTGTTTACCAACAGTGCTACCAAATCCTTTAATCCAATATGAAAATGTGTATGTGCCGTTTAATGTTAAGTTGTTCTGATAAAAGTATGGATCGCTTCCAGTAGCAACTAATTTTGTCGCATTTGCTGTACCGTCTGGAGAAATAGCACCTGATGCATCAGGATCACTGCTACTATTAGACATCAACGGCCATCTTTCTGGATTATTTGAGTATGTGAATGTATTTGTTCTACTCTCTTCAATCAACAAGCCTTTACTTTCACCAGTCGCAGGATCGTGATCAAAGCGTGGTTCATTCACATTAGCGTATCTTAGTGTACCTTTGCTATCATAGTATGTCGCAATAGAATCACGGTAGAATGTAATACGTGAATCGAGTTCTTTTGAGTTAGCGAAGTCTAAGTTAAGCGTAGGTCGAACAGAGTGTCGTACTTGACTTGTAGCAATAGCGCCGTCTACGTCTAAAGTGTGAACAGGGCTTACTGAGCCTGTGCCGATACCAACGTTACCAGATGAGTTGATCGAAATATGTCTACCATGATCACCATAGCTGACGTGTACTAAGTCTTCACTTTCGTCCCATCTAAACTCTGCTTTAGTTACATTGGAACTGCCATTATTATTAGTAATCTTGATAATACCATCGGTGCTTGTCTCATCGTTATTAGAGTCCGTTTGAAGATTTAAGATATTATAAGTGTCGCTGTGTATAGTCAAGCCTACATCAGCAATGGTCATCTTAACATCACCACTAGTTTGTGGAGAGTCTGTAGATGATATATTATTTTTGAATATGATATTACCAGTGCTTGACGTAGATCCTATAATGACATCGTTGCTATGATAACCAATCTTACCTCTATTACCACCTTGAGGTCCTATATCAATATGAGGACTAGTTGCACTTATATGAAGTAATGCATCAGGAGAAGGTGTTCCGATACCAACGTAGCCATTGTATTTTAAAACTAATACATCATCTAATGTTGCGTCAGAACCAGATACTCCGCTAAACTTTAATGATCCATATGCATGGGCGCTACTTTGTCCGTCTGTACTAGCGCCAGGTGTTGCTAATTGAATAGCCCAGTAATCTTTATTAACTCCACCGTAATCATTGATTGATCTGTCACTGCCAATACTGAAAGCTTTATATACAGTGTTAGACACTATATTCGATGTGTGTCTGATTGTACCTACAGTATCAAGTTTGTGTTGTGGAGTAGATGTTCCGATGCCAACGTTACCTGCAAAGTAGTTTTTCTCACTTGCTCCGGCTTGATATAGACCATAGTTGTTGGTAACAGTAGAGCTATTTAACCCATTTGTTCCTATATACACACTGTATAAATTAGTGAGAGTGGCTCCAGAAGCTACGTTAGCCTGAGAATATATGTTATAGATGCTACCAGTAACATTATTTGACATTGTAGGATTAGCAACAATACCATATTGAGTTGTACTAGTACTTGTGCCAGTACCCGAAATCTGAAATCTTCTGTCAGTTCCAGATCCAGTAGTGCCGATGCTCAATGATTCGCCGCTTGCGTCCCAGAACATCTTGACGGCGTTACCTCCGGTATTGTAGAAGCTGATATCACCAGTACTATGAGAAACTTGAAGTCTTGGAGTTCGTGTAGAGTCATTGTCTGTAGTAGTTCGAATGGTAAATGCACCGCCACTCGAAAATAAAGCAGTATTCAGGTCTGTAGTGTCTGATTCATATAGGTAAATTCTTGGTGCACTGCTAGTAAGAGTCAGGGCACTTGGAGCAGTTATCTCATGTGAAAAGTCGAATGCATCATTCGTAGCATTCCATAGAATACTTGCGTTAGTAGATGCATTAACTGCATCTTGTATTGTGATACCAGCGCCATCTGCACTAGCGGATGTGTCGTTGCTTGCATGGTAGTTGAGCGTGATGTTCTTATCTTCGACATCAAGGGCAGTAGTGTTGAGTGTTACTTGAGTGCCTTGTACGGTAAGATCGCCAGTGACAGACAAGTCACCGCCAACGATCATATCACCACTAGAGTTGAAATCTGTTACGCCGGTGATAGTACCGTCTACATTAATTCCAGCATTAAACGTAGCCGCACCTGCCGCTGACATATCAAGGGTGAGGGCGTTAATAGCAACGCCACCATCATTACCTTGGAATCTCATATCCGCATCTGCATTAGATGCTTTAATATCCATTCTGCCAGTAGCTAAGTCAATAAACCCTATCTGCCCTGAACTACCTTTAAATAGTATTTGATTGCCATGAGCATCAAGGACAATGTCGCCCGCTACTGAATCCAGTGTCATATTACCACTTGATAACGCTAATGTGGTTCCGTCAAGTGTGAAATTATCTACAATGACTGAGCCGAATGTACCTGCGGCTGTCGTATTAATAACAACTGCTGAATGTAGGTCAGATCCTACTATAGTTCCGTCTAGTATCTGGGATGATTTTACTCTAGTTGCCATGTTACACCCCTACCTGTATACGTTGCGCTTTGATTGTCGTGTTGGTTGTAGTGGGAGATACCAGCAATCGAACATTGTCTGCGTTGATGTCGCCATCTATTGTTCCCAAACTCGCATTTGAAAATATTGTTCCGTATTCTGTCATGTAAACTGTTGTCCCATCGTGAATTAGTAGCACTTCTGTTGCATGATAATTAGTTCCTTGTGTCATCTGCACTAGATATTTAGCAGTACGATATTGTGCTCCAGAGAACGTGTCAACAACTTGGTTTAATGTGCTTGCTGTAAGAGGAGTATGTATGGGCTTTAACACATCGTGGTCTACAAAAGATGCAAGAGACATCGTTGAAATCTCTACAGTGCCTGCGCCAATTGCTTGATCTAGAACGATAGACGTTCCGTTGCTTGCAGTGAAATCGAGTCCGTCTACTAACTTAACACCGTTTGCATAGACCGATATCTTTGTTGGGTCATATGCTAGAGTTTGGTTATTATCATCAGCACCAGAGAATGTGGTCTGCGATGAGTTAAATGTGTATGTGAATGTTTTAAAGTCTCTTAGAGTGACGCTAGCCACTAGAGCATCGTATATTCTGATTTCAATTGCATCACTCGCTAGAGGAGCGTCATTGAATGTCAGAGATTGACCACTGAAGCTATATTCAGTGATGTGCTGAAGTACACCGTTAAGATATACTGAAATGTATTGATCGCCTTTAGGAATAGCAGGCATCGAGTAAACTCTTAGGGAGCCATTGCCGGTATATGCTACTACATGAACATTATTTTCACTTGCGCTACTACCGCTAAACGTGACGATGGAATCTGTTCCACCTACCGACTTCTTAACATATATCCTACCGTCGTAGGTATTGAGTGCTACCTCGCCTAAGCCAAGATCGGAAGTAGCAGGAACTTTACCTGCGACCGCACTTCTTTTTAATTTAATAGTTGACATCTGTCCTCACACCTGATATAATAGCTATATAGCTTCTAAGTTAGAATAAAGATGCTTAATGGTATATACCGAACATCTTCATCTCATTAATAATTGTATTTAGAACGTTCCACCATCTATGGTGTCTACTGTAACAACACCTCCAGAACTAACGTCAAAGTTTGTTGCGTTAAATGTAGATGTACCGATTCCACCTGCCGCATCTGCTAAGTTGTTCTTTAGAGTTACTGCGGCAGTTTCTGTGCCATTTCCTGTTATTACTAGTCCGTTGTTTGTTGTGCTATTGTTGTCTGTAGCACCGCCTGTAGCTTGTACGATAGTAGCAATATAATTACCAGTCGTATCAGTACCAAGAGCAACTGAGTTAGCTTGAATCGTAACTGCCATAGAGTGGTTAGTATCACCCATGTCAGACATGTTGATAGTACCAGTTACATCACCAGTTAAAGCGAATGACTTCTGAGCAAACTTAATAGCTTTTACATTTGTATCAGCTAGAACAAAAGTTCCATCTTGTGTGATGACGTTATCGGTTAAGTTACTATCTACAAGTTCATCAAAGATATAGAATTCATTCGATGTAGCATCTCTGTATATACCAGCAAACTTATCTGCGCCATCATTGTATCTACCTACAAAACCAATATCAACACTATCTGATGTATTGCCTGATGCAAGTCTAATAAGAGCATCTTCAACATCTAATGTATTTGTGTTTACTGATGTGGTTGTACCGTTAACAGTTAAGTCGCCACCGATGATTGCGTTACCAGCAGTTTCGAGATTACCGTTTGATGCATCTACGGTAAAGTTAGTCGTTCCTACTCTAAAGCTACCAGTTACATCAGTTGGGTTATTAATCGTTGTCTTACCAGTAGAAGCACCGATACTAATTGCAGTACCTGCTCCACCAATATTAAGAGTGGTCGCTGTAGTGTTAACTAGATTGAATGTTGTTTGGTCGGTAGTGATGTCACCACCTTTAACCAATAAGTCTCCAGTGAGTACAGTGTTTCCGCCTACATATAGATTTTCTGCGATACCCACACCACCAGCAGTGATAAGAGATCCAGTTCCATTAGACGTAGAAGTTGTTGTGTTTAAAATACTTAGCTGATCTTCATCAAGGAACATTGCTCTCTTATTAGAGGCAGCCCCTGTTGCAGTATAGAAGTGTAGTGTATCGTCTGAGTTACCAGGACTAGTTTCAGCAATGATGAATGTTTGACCATCAACCGATCTTACTCCACCTAAGGATGACCAGTTAGCTCCTGAGTATCCTTCGAATTGAGTATTCTCACTGTTATATCTAATAGCACCAGCAACATTAGGTCCCTGTTGAGCATTTGTACCAACTGGAATAACAAACCCATTTGTTCCAGTAATTGACACGTATCCTGTGCCAATTGGATCTAATACTAGGTTAGTGTTTGTGCCTAGTGTTGATATAGTATTGCCATCAGTGCGAACGCTGTCTACGTTCAATTGACCTGTTACAGTAGCTACGCCAGTAAGTTGTGTGGCAGCCGCAACTGTGAATGTTGTTCCATCGAATGTTAGATTGGCATCATCTTCTATTGCGCCGCCTGCGCCTGCAATAACAATTCGATTGTTGGTCAGGTCTTCGACAACTGCACTTGCTAGTGTTGACTCGCCGTCAACATTTATTGTGCCAGTGATTTGAGTGTTACCATTTGCGACAGTTACATCGAATACTTCACTGCCACTAACGCCAATATGGAAGTTAGTTCCATCAAAGCGGAATTTAGCATCATCTTCTAGTGCGCCTGATGTGCCAGCGATTGTGATCCTGTTATCTGTTAAGTCACTAACGATTGCGGATGATAATGTAGTCTCACCCGTGACACCTAATGTGCCTGCGATTAACGTGTTACCAGTTGTATCTGCTACAGTAAATTTATTTGTGTCTACGGCTATACCAGCGTTTGCATTGACTAATCCAGTGAATGTTGCACTAGACGCAAAGTTGGTAATAGCATCCATCTCAATCGTACCTGTGCCGGCAGGATTAAGTATAATGTTTCCGTTAGTGTTAGTAGATGATAGAGTGTTTGTGTCTAACTTTAAGTTATCTACATCTAATACGTCTAGTTTACCGTTAGAGTCTACGATTAACGCAGAACTAGCGGTTCTAGTTCCGTGAACGTGATCTAGTAAGTTTGTAAAATACTTACCGCCAATAACATCAACGACATTCGCTATGTTGTCTGTTTCGCCGCCGGTACCGATAAATAGTCTATCACCGCCGTTTGCTTGTGTACCACTGCCGTACGCATATCCCATCTCGCCTAATGCGAGAACGCTAGATGGTGCGGCCGTACCGGTGGATCTTCTGATCTTAATTATAGACATTAAAAGTTGCCTCCATTTATAATTGTATTTATATTATCGAGTTCAGTAGAAGCTTCCCACTTCGTACTGGTACCATTGTAGACAATGATAGCCCCGTCTGTTTGCCCAGTTCCGTCTACGTCAAAGAGGTCACCGAGTCTGATAGTGGCGGCATTGATCTGGTAATTGGTTACTAAAAAATTCTGTTGCGGAGTAAGCTTCGCTTTTATATTTGCCATTTTGCTTTATCTCGTCATTCCTGCTGTTACTGTTACGACTCCTTCTACGACTCGCTGTTTTGCGCCTCCGCTAGAAGTGATCTCTATATCGTACATATATCTTCCTGGTTCTAATGCATTTGTTACTGAATTAGCCAGAGTTATAGATATCTGTCCAAGAGCTCCATTGTGTGAACAACCAAAAGTTGCCGCTGGTGATGCAGATGCGTAAGTTTTTCTCATCTGAGAGGCTACTGTGAAACCCGTTAAATCGTAAACCCCGATGGAGCCTCCGGCTGATGATTCTACATCAATCAAAGCTGAGAAATCAGTGCCTTGATCTATTACAATATTTGCTTTAATTGCCATGATTTTTCCCTAATGTATGCTACATGTATTTATAAATAATAAGAACAGAGCCATTAACAACATTGGATTTAAAATGACCACAAAATACTTAAAATTCGGCCTAAGAGCAGATAAAAATTTAGCGGATCTAACCAATCCAAATTCAGCATTATCTAACGTACTAGATAATTTATCTTCAGCCCTAGATGAAAACAGTGCACCCACTGGATTCTCTGTAGACGATATAAAGCCTACGCAAGGACTGAGAAACACTGGGCTATCTGATAGCGTAAACGATAACGGACAATCCTTAGACTTAGTTGCTCTCAATAACAGTCTAGTTGAGTTCACTGTAGGCGTAGGAACAAGTCTAAGTGGAGTCTCTCCTGGTACTATTCTAGAAGTACAGCCTAGAAGAACTCTACAAGACCATATCAGCAATTTTAAATCAGTCTTAGGCGATCCTCCATGGATAGACGGCGGTGATGGTCCTATAGCTAGATTCGTTACTGCCGATAGAATCAACGCAACTATATCTTTTGCCACAACCGGTAATTTAAGTTCTAGTGCGATAGGCTCTTTAGGTACCAATCTATTCTCCACTTCTCTTGTTAACGACTATCAAGCCATGGTGTATCCCGTCGATTTTTGGAACGACGGTGTATTCGATTTTGCCGCTAAGTTACACCCATCTATGCCGGACACATACGGTCTTATTCAATGGATAGGATACTTATCTGGAGACTACTCACAAGTGTGGGAGTCTACTGGGTTATTTATGATCGAGGAGGACGTGGTTGATGCAGGAAATGAAAATAATTGGGTAAAGCTAAAGAGTGTATTCAATTTCAGTCAAGCAATAACGCTATTGACTTTTACAGATGACGGATCAACAACAACTATAAACTTAGCTCCAGGTAAAATTGGAACTACATTAGGTGTTGAAAAGTATGTGTGTAATGGCATGATAGTTAGAAAGCCTGGTCAGAGTTATGCCGCTGCCAAATCGGCTGGTCAAATTGTAGAAAATATGAGCATAACAGGCAAGACCTGTACAGTTCCAGGAACAGGATTCTCGGGCACATTAACGTTTGATCATGTAGGCGGTGTAGACCCTGCAGAAAGTCCAATAGTGTTCACTCCTCAGAAAAGAGGAAATAGACTGAGAGTTAGATTCACTGTTTGGTATCCAAATCCAGGCGATGGATCTAACTATCAGACTAAAATGTTTTCTGAAACTTCTGAGAATAGCGACAAACTACCGTTCAATAGATTGTATTCTTCCTTTGATAGAAATCAGGTATTTGGACCATACACGTACAAATACTTTGAAGACTTTAAAGCTAGTCCTCTAAACCAGCTATCTACTAGCCCGATTAGAGTTAACAATACTTTGTCTATGCCATATACTATACCAAAACTTCACAGTGAGAAACTTGTGTCTGTCACAGGAAACAACACTGCGGTGACTATGAAAGCAGTGACAATAATCGACACGTTCGGTAAAGTTGGGGCAGCAAACTGGGACGGATGTTCAGTAGGAGACTGGGTAACATTTAAAAACGGATCTACGTACTACACTTATCAGATATTAGAGATAAGTGGTGCGAATGTTGACAACACAGTCCAGTTTGCATATCTGAAAGATACTATCGAGTCAGATACTGGCATAGCTATTAATGGTACGTTCAGTGCAATGATATGGAAGAACCTTGGACTGGTGGGAGTCTACAAACTATCCAGTGCTGGCGGCACTACAGCAGGTTCTTTATATAAAATGTCTGGAGAAGGAGCTTTACCCGCTAAAGTGTATGAAGATATGTTATTATTTGGCGTTGCTGATAACGGAACATCGAATTCTACAACAAGAAGAAGAACTACTGTATCGACTATAGCTGGATCACAAAACAACATTACTGTATCTGGAGGAAACCTATCAGGACCTGCCGGAGGCTCTATAGTTGCTGTATACGCTAGTCGTGGATTAGATGATAAGTCTTCAGTTCTTTCGTGTGCAGGAGTTTATGGTAGAGAAGTTGCATCGACTACATCTAGTGGCAATTCAGTCGTGTTAACAACCACTAGTGGAGTTGCACAAAATGACTTTGTACAGTTCGTAGGATCAAACTCTGGAAGTCCAGTTATTACTTACGGCACAACTGTTTTGTCTGTTGTTAATGCAACTACTATCACACTTTCAGCTCCCGTCAATAGTGCGTTAAATGCTGCCTCAACGTTAGTCTTTATTAAAAACGCTAATAATCCAGGCAGTACAAACAAAGAGTTCTGTATTATTCCTCTGAACACTGCACCGCCATTTGCTGGTACAGCCTTGGGTCTTGCTACGCCTGCTTCTAATGCAAATTTAGAAGTAGAGGGTTTAGCTTTCGGTGAAATGGCAATTACTTTACCCACTAATCATATTGTGGCAATATCTCCACCAACAAATGCGGGCAAGTATTTTCCACTTCAGACTTCATCGGGAACCACTTATAAGATATTAATGACTTAAACTTTAAGAAGTAGAAAGTACGTTTCACCGTTAACTTCTACAGGCAATTTATGAGTCGCTGTTGATACTACGTTTGTCTCAGTTGTCACTAAGGTGACTTGAGTTCCTGAAGCATTCACAGTTTTAATATTTGGAGTAGTAGGCTGTGAGGCTGGATCAAAGAATAGTCTGTTAGCTTGAGCGTTATCTTCGTCTGTATGAAGAGCGCCAGAAACTGTAGACCAGGGATTTGATGAATCGCTGAATGCACGTACAGCAGTGGCTGAAGGATTTGACGCATCTACAATAAACAAACCTGGACTAGTGGCACTAGGTACAGTGCTAGACGTAGCTACACTGTTCATTATTGTGATTGCACCAGAAAATTTAACAGGAATGCTGAAAGTACTCAGTTCGTAGTTACGAGGTATTCTAGACCTTTTATAGTAGAACAGTCCTAGTAAATCTTCAATATACGCAACCTGTGCGTTGGACGTGAAAGAGTTGAATACATCTCCTCCTCCATCACTGTCTACTGATATTCCAGAGCTAATTCCTCCATTAGTCTCCAGTCTCTTAACACTGAGATTGGCTAAATTTGCTTGAGTGATATAGTCACTTCTACGCAAAGTACCAGATGGAGTTACTGTTGAGCCTCCACCATTCTTTACTTGGAACTTATCAATGCCATTAGAATTAAATACAGTGTATATGAAAGATGCTGGCGCTGAGTTAAAAGACAGCTTAGTTCCGTCAGAGAAAGCGACCTTACCTTCACCTGTAACAGTTACGATATTATTTGCGACACTATAGTCAGCGGCAACAAGTTTAGATACAAATTTGGAGTTGCCATCAAAGAGTAGCAAATCATTTGTTATGTTTAGTCCTCCCAAGTTATCTAGTATGCCTCTATCTAGCGCACCAGTATCACTTTCTTGGAAATTTAATGTTCTTACAAATCCTTGTGCCATCTCTCAGCCCTTATATTAGAATAGTCCAGAAGTTTTCCAAGAAGCTTAGTTTATTAGCTGTGCTTGTGTCTCCTGTTGTGCCATCGTTTTGTATGCCTTCCCTAGTCATTGAATTACCCAGTAAGTTAACAGATACACCAGTTCTGGGATTAAGACTTAGGTTCTCATATAGATCCGCTATAATATTTGACCCCGCAGTATTAGATAACTGATTATTACTGAAATCTATGACAGACAGTGATGAGTTGTACTGCAACGCACCTGGAGTATATCCATTTATACTATTATTATTTAGATAAACTCTCTGCAATCGAGTACACCCAGACAGGTCTGGAATATTGCCAGTAAGATTGTTGTACTGTAAGTATAACTGGTAGAGATATGGAGTAGTAAATTTAGGAACTTGACCGGCAAGCTGATTAGAGTACAAGTATATGTACTTAAGACCGTTGCCTGTGAATGCAGGAACAGTACCGCTAACTTGACAATTACTTATTCTTAAATAGTAGAGACTTGTGTTATTCGCAAAGGTTTGAAGTGGTCCATTAATTCCTGTGCTGTGAAAATATAATCCAGTTAGATTAACGTTAGAGCTGAAGTCTGGCAACTTGCCTGCGGCGCTACCATTATTATAAAGATACATCCACCTAAGATCGAGTGTGTTTTTAAATACTTCTCCGCTACCAGAGTTATTGTCAATCGAATCTTGTGTGCCGAAAAAGTCTGAAGTGTTATAACCAGATCCTGCAAGAAGCAGATATTGTAGTGAATTGGTATTCGCAAAACTATTATCATCTAGTCTTCCACTGACCCCTGTCCATCTAAGTTCCAGATAAGTTAAAGATTGTAGTGATGAAAACGCAGTCTCTATATTGCCAGTAACAGCAGATGAGTAAAAGTTTAGCTGTCCTAATGATGAACATCCAGCGAACTTACTACCTATAGCTTTTTGAGCGGCAGTTGAACCGCCACTCGAATATTGTTGAATGTAAGTGATCAGACTACTCTTACTATTCATATCGACTACGTTATGACCATTACCATAAGACAGAAAACTGCCTATCACTGGGCTGGCAATAGTGATATCACCACCGCCTTCTTTAGCACTAGTACCACACCAAGGAAAGTATAGATATGCTAAATTATTACTTGTGCATACTCCGTCAGCCAACTGGGAATACGGCTGATGATACATGCTGTAAGATGCTATGCCTTTTCCTGCCGCAACATTAGTGTAAACTTTTGGAGATACTGTGCCTCCAGTCATTCTTCTCTGTGCATTACGTGAATAGTACGTGTGAAAATTGAGAACAGATAGATTTTGATAGTCTAAAAGATCGATATCTGTGCTATCAGAAAAGACTCCATTCATAGTCAAATGTGTAAGAGTTGTGGGTAAAGTGTTTAGCTGATGAGTGGCAACAATTTGGGTGCCATCAGCGTGTATTGCTCTCGATAAGTTGTTAGCAGTTAATACTATTTGCTCTAGAACTGGAGCTAGACCTCCAGGAGTCAATATGCCGTCTTTACTGGTGGCATCTCCTCTGAAACTGGGTAGAACGTATAAGTCATTATTGTTTATGTCTAGTCTCCGCAAAGCGGGCAACTTAGATGTTGTCCAGTTAGTGATGTTTATTCCAGGTGTACGTAGTTCAAGTATCTTAGATGGATCATAGTAGAACTGTACTGTTCTCGATCTATTAGAACTATCTCTGAATGCATAAGTTGCTGGACTACCCAATGCTCCAACTCCAAGGTTACCGTTGTTTGGTGCCGCAGTGCCATCGCCTGAGTTATATGTTTGTCCGTTATCGTTATTAACTATTCTCCATGTGCCTGGGACTTGACCAAGACTGTCGGTCACTGCCGTAACTGCATGACTAAAATTAGCGTTTCTAAAGAACCCTTGAAGTTCCATCGGTATGCCTTTCATCGCAAGAAAAGTTTGCGGTGAACCATTAATATTTAATTTTAACGTATGTGTAGGTATTTCTGATCTGAATAGTTTCGTTACTGGAGCCGTCGTTGCTTTCAAAGAAGATAGCTCGATCTGTGAGCCAGTGACTTTAATCTCACCGCCGTATAGTATTGTTGTGCCAATAGTTGACCAAGAAGATACTCGTGATGTTGATATGTCTGCGCTTTGTGTTTCATCAAGTGCGCCATAACGGGCAAAATCTAAATAGTTATACTTGATTGCAGAGGCTCGCACTTGATCATCGTACTGTATATTATATGCCTGAGGTACTTGAATATCTTGCAAGCCCGTTAATATGCCTCCAAGAGTTTCAGCAGATTCGCCTAAAGAATACAGAGATTTCTTCTGATCTACTACTAAACCTGCTAGAGTGTGTAGTTCGTTAGTCGTTATTCCAGCGGCAGCAATTCCACTTATTAAAGCCAAATCTCGTTGGTCTAGACCTAGATTGACTAGCGATTGTGCCTTATTATCGACATCGTTCATCGCTTTCTGGACATTTAATCCTCTAAAACTAGCCATTATTGTTCCTTCGCCGTAAGAGTCATTTCAATATTACCCGTAGATACTCCGTCAACTGCTGATGCAGTTAAGAATAGTGCTTGATTATTTAGCAAACCTCTAGCTAATCCTTTTCTGTCTCTGCCGAATATGTTAGATAGGTCGAACTGTGCTGGCTTATTAGGCGCAATGTAGAAAGAGTATATCTTAACTCCTGGTCTAAGAGGATTCAATGTCTGTGTATCGAACCTGATACTAGAAGTTCTATCGTCTGACTGAAAAGCAGATGGAGATAATATGTTACTAGATAGTCCACTTGCTACAATAGACAAGTTAGGACACTCATCGCCTTTAATAAACTTAGGAGTCTTTACTTGTACATTATCTTCTGTGATTTCTTCAACGACAATGCTATTTATTTTAGCGTCATCGTGCATTGCAATAGTGAGATATAATGGCTGTGCGTTAAACTTAACTGCCTTCGATACAGTAAACTGTGCAGACGCAAATCTGTCCGCCAGTTGCCAATCATCAGTTAGAGTAATTGTTTTAGTTTGTACACCAGTGGCTGTTATGTCTCTTGTACCTCCAAACGTATTTGGATTCTGATCAACGTAGACGAAATATTGGTTACTAGAGTTGAATGCCGGAGCAGTCACGTAATATAATCCTAGTCCTATACCGTTTACGCCCACTTCAGATGCTCCTGCGATAACATCTCCGTTTGAGTCTACTGGAAACATAGATGCAGAGGGAGCAGAACTACTAAAAGTTATTTTAAATTTACCTGCAAAGGTTCCTGTTCCTGCTTCTACTGAGGCGACATCATAAGTAACTACTCTGACTTCGCCCTTGAGGGCACTGATAGTTCCGGTGTCAGCACCTGATGGCGCAGGCAAACGAACATCAACGTCAAATCTATCTCCGTAGGATGGATCCCACTCAACGTATTCAGCCTTAGTAGAATAGTTTATTGCTGTGCCAACCTGAGATCCTTTAACTGAAAGCACGTCATCGAAGCTAAATGGTACAGTACTACTATCGTCTTTAGTGAACTTAAGCTTATTACTATCCGTACCGTCTACAAATCCTAAATTAGTTCCTATGCATATAGCGTAATCTGTAAAATGTCTACCAGTGATGGCTGAGTAACTGTTTGGATCTAGCCAATGTACTCTAAAATTATTAGATTGAATGGGTACTGTCGAAGTGGAGATCGAATGAAAGTTTGTTACCTTTCCGGTAAACGTAGGAGAAGTAGACGTATCAATAACAGTGCCATCGAGCTTCATCGATTTACTGATCTTAGAGCCTGCAGAGTTGGGTGAAGTTAGATTGTATCCATTCTTTCGTCTAATATTAGCACTACTTTTGTCGTTCTCATTGTATTGAACATATGCGTTATATATTCCATCTGCAATAATCTTGCCACCATCATCTGTAACTGCGAATATATTATCGACAACTGTTCCTGTTCCTGTTCCAGTTGTTGCGGCAGTAAAGCAATTGTATGTACCGTTAACTGTATACGCTACACCACTTGTGCCAGCGGCAGTATTCCACTGTGCTTGAGTTGTGTTTCCAAGACTTGTTATTTTATATAATGTGCCTACGACAAAACTACCACCTGATACAGTATTTCCAGTCGGAAGGTCTAAGGTTAGTCCAGATGTGCCATTAAACTTGAAATTCAAGTTTCTAGATAATGCATGTACTCCGTTATGAAGAGAAGGTGCAAAACTATAATGCACTCCGTCTGGAGATCCTGATATAGTTTCTATATCTACTCTACTCGCTATATCGCTTGATACTGATAGTGTTGTTGGGTAAGCTTTCTTAAAGTTTTTTATCCCAACTCCATCAGTATTTCTAATTTCTTGTTTAGGTAAAACTCCTATGATAGGGGTTCTTTGCGTGAACTCTTTACTATCTGCTGTCACACTTGTTAGATTAATAGTACCTTCATCACCGCCGTCAACATAATAACTGCTTCCGTACTTGTAAAGATATATAGGGTATTTGAGAGTTGAGGTATCAGCAGTATATATTAGATACTTAAATTTAAAGTCTGGATTATTTAGCACTGGTTTGCCCAATCCATTCTCAATTACGAATGTGTGCATAAGTATCCATCTTGCTTCACCTACATCAGCAGGAGCATATGCGTAGAACTTGGCACCAATAGCACCATACCAAGAGAATTCGATCTTGTACATAGTAACGTCTTCAAACGATAGAATGTACCCAGATTTACCACTGCCCAACATGCTATCGCCATTGAACTTCGTTCTAGGTATAGTTGTTTCCCATAGAGCATCGCCAACGCCAACTCCTTTAGGCTGAACTGCTGAAGAACCCTGATCAGTTACTTCTAGTCCCTGTCGCACTAGTAATGCGTCTGGCATTTTAATGGTACTTCTTCGAATAATATTAAAGCTAGATCCTCTTAACTGAAACATGTACTCATCTGTGTCGTTTGAGCAACCCCACTCAATAAAGCTTGCGCTAGAAGCCGTATCTGTCTGCTGTCTAACTCCGAATGTGAACCCACTAGCTCTACCTGGCTGATACCTAAAGGTCTTATTACTCTGAAGAATCGCAAATTTTTCTGATGTAGAACTTCCACCAGGTCTACATCTTGTAGATAAGAAGCTACGTATTGCAGGAAATTCTGCGGTAAGTTTAAAATCTGTTGTAGCAGAACCAACTAAATCTGGAAATGATGCATCTCCGTCAACTATTCTTCCAAATATATATGTAAATCTTTCTATTTGATTACAAGAATCTTGAAAGTCACTTCCGTATTCGACATCAAAGAAGTTACCGTCTCCATTAAAAGTTAGTGCGATAGTTAAGAATGATCCACTTGTGCTAGTAGTAACTGTTGTGCCTGTAGAATTCACAACTTCAATATTGGCATTTAAAAAATTGCTTTCTGCGAATACCGGATTGATTGGATAAAAATATCCGTAAAGGTATCGACCCATAGCAATGAAGTTCATGTACTGCTTCATCGTCTCTGATGGAGTAGCCGAGTTCTCTGCTATTGTACTTCCTGGAAAGGCATATTGTGATGGAAAAGATTTTAGATATAATGCTTGCTCTTCTGATCCTTCATAGAATTCAGGATTTTGTCTACTGCCGAATATAGGATTTTCTTTATTGTACCATTCTCCTGGTGAAGTAGCACCGCTAAATGTATAATAGTTCCAGTTATCTTCGTCTAAGCCATACGTTGAAACATCTGAGAATAGACTGAGTTGTTCTTCTGCTCTTGGAATACCTAGTAGTGAACTACTCACCTCTGACGTTTCAGAGAATTGTTCTGCTATAGGTATAGAAATAATAGGATTATTATCCCTATTATTAATATAGACAGAAGTCGAGCCAGCTGAGGTCGAGAATGACCCTAGCGTAGCTTCGTCTTCAGTTATTACAGGATTACCAGCCGCATCGTAAAGCAGGTTGCCTTCAATATCTATTAACTGGGTAAACTGCTTCGTAACTGGAGCTGGTACTTTATCCAGTCCAAGTTTTATCTGCTTTGGCATGAGTTACTGCTCTTCCCACGTACAACCCAAACTTATTTCATCTGAAGTATTCGCCGCTGTATCGGAGTCTACTGTAAAATAAAGACTATCTGCTTGATCTGTCAACGGGAATGATAGATACTCTTTATTGTAATCGAAATAAGGTGCAAGGTCAAGTTGTTCTGTTCCCGCCTGTAAGTATATAGTCGCTACGTTTATACCAGTTCCTGGAATAGGAACTACAGTATCGTTAGCAATTTTTACTGAACTTAATCCTTCTTTCTCTGATGTTACTTTAGTTACCGTTGATTGCGCTAGTGGAGGGCGTAACAAATAGTTACTTCCGCTTGTGCTATAAGCAGTACCGGTTGCATATACACCATCTGCGCTAAATCTTACATCTGGTAAGAATATTCCTACCTTAATAATAACCTCTGCATTGTAAGATTCGAGAAGTTCATAGTAATATAGATCCGCTTCTTTATATAATCTACCAAAGACTGTGATGTTGTCAACACCGACTGTAGCTTGAAACCATCCATATAGGCTGTCTGCATTATCCATGAACGTACCTGCTCCACCCGATTCTGTCACAGCTAACGGAAGATTTGCTGCCGTAATCGTGTATTCTGCTGAAGTAGAAATGCTTCCTAAGTAAACTGTGTCTGTTTGGAATAATGGAGTTTTCTTAAATCTCATTCTAACTGGATTGTCGCCTAAGTTAGATGTAGACAGTTTAGTAGGATAAACTTGTACTCTGTTACGTACAGCATTAGACTCTCGTGTGCTTAGAATAACTTTCTTAGTCTCTAGACCGAATGTGGAGTTAGCACGATCTACAAGTAACTTAAGACTAGTAGTTGAGCTAGGTGCTGAAGACAAGTACACATGAGTAGAATCTGCCCAAACGACTTTAATGTTTTGGTCAGTCTTGTTAGATGTTTTAAGTCTTGCGCCCATAAAGAATCTAGGGTCAACGTTAACTGTAGGGTTACCTGCCTCAAGTGATGTAGAGTTGATTGCAACTTTATTACCACTTGATACATAACTACCGTTCTTAATAGTCCATTGCTTACCGTATGCAGTTGCAGTATCTTCGTTATTATGACTGTATAGACGAACAGTACCTCTATCTCCACCATCAATATAGTAAGAAGCACCATACTTAACGATAGAGTGTGAATCGGCTCCGTATCCTCTATCAGTAAAGTTAGCATCTTCTCCATCACCTAGAGACTTAGCATCTCCTCCACCAAATGTCGTGTACGTAATAGGAAGTGTCGCATTACCTAAAGAGGCAATTTTCAACTGATTCGATGCACGAAGATGATGTACTCTTACCCATCTTGCTTCTCCGTTCGCTACTGGAACATATGCTAAGAACAATGCACCAACAGCACCGTACCAAGAGAATTCAATCTTAAGCATGGTAACTTTAGTGAAGTCAAAGCTGTAAAGACTATCTGTGAACTGTGCCACTTCGTTTGGAGATGTTCCTATTGTATATCTCTGACCAGGTCGAGCAATACCATTTTCTCCAGTTGCGAGATCACTGTATACTCTATTCTTAGATGTGCCTGCGGCAGAACTCTTTCCATCTAAAGTGTCATGACTGAAGCGTGATCTAGGAACACGATAATCATAAACGCCGTAGTACTCTGGCTTAACATTATTCTTAATCCAGTTGATATATTCTGGCTCAAAGTTTACAGTATCCATTTGTGTACACACTGTATTAAGGTTTGTGCCATTGGATAAATCTAATGCAGTATTGATGTATCCAACTTTCAGAGAAGATACATCATCGCTGAGAAGATTATAGTCACTTGCATACATGTATGGGAATACCATTCCTTTAGGGAATACGTCTGAGTTAATATCTAAGTTAGGCGTAAAGTTATCCCAATATCCTGCTCCTGTTGCAGGCTGATACACTTTAGGGAAGATGAACGGTACGACTGTCTCAAGATACATTGTGCCAGCCGCTGTTGCTTGAGCTACAGTGAATGCCTGTGCGGTACCACTTTCATCCTGCAACGTAAACTCGTTACCTTTAGGACCATATACTTTAACAACTTTGTATACTGTGCCTGGCACTAATGTACCGCAAGCCGCTACTGATTCTGCATTTGCCCAAGTCTTAACTCTAACATGTTGTCCGAATGTTACGTGTCCTTTAGATAGCTTGAACGAATTAGGTGTGCCCAGATTAGCTTCTGCATTTGATCCAATAGCAACTGTAACGATGCTTTCAGCAGTCTTGAGAAGTGTAGGGTCAAAGACTGCGGCGTGAGTTACAACTAGTCCGTCACGTAAAGCAACTAAGTTACCTGCAAATCCTTTTTCTCCTAAATCCATGCTTTGCTGATTCTCGATAGAGAAGTTAGATATAACTCTGTCTGCAAGAATTACAAGCTTTTTGTATTCTGCTGTTGTTGTAGCAAAGCCATATGTTACTAAATCTGCTTTAATCTTATCTCTAAGGTGCGTGTGTCTTTCGATCTCCGCTAAAACACCGCCGGCTGTCTGTGAATAGATAGACATTCCTGCACCATTTGTAGAAGAAGAAGGTCGACCATTCTTGAAGTACATAGTCATGTTGTACTTTGTCTCAGCATCACCTCCACCAGATATGTCATTTGAGTATCCATCGATGATGTATCCAACGTCTCGCTGACACTTATATTTAATATCAAGTGCAGTAAGTCCAGAACTCAATCCATCAGCTGGAACTGTGTATGTGATAGCGGCATTGGCACCTGTTGATACAGATACAACATATGCCCAATACTCTTTCTTGACTGCGAAGACCGTTTCTAGTTTGTTTCTTGTTCCATATGCTCCAGAAGTGGGCACAGAAGGTACTAGTACAGACTGGCCATTATTACGGTTAAATGCTGTTTGAGTGATAGTAGTAAGTGCTGTGATTTTAGTATCACCTGCAGAAGTAATTCCAGCATATCCATCTAGAACACTTTTAAGTTGTGCGTGAATAGCTTTTTCAAATGTAGCAATCTGTGGGAACAAACCAGTTGCATAGTTACTCACGTTTAGATTAGTATGTGCAGTTCCACCGTATTCCATATCTAGTAGATAGTTTTCTATCCAGTAATCCATGTCACGTTTACACTTTAGCTCAACTTGTGCGGCTGTAATATCAGGAGCATTGGTAACAGTGTTAATCGATACTGCTAGGTCAGCATAGAAGTTTCCACTTGCAGTATAGCTTCCTGATGTAATAGTGTATCCGTTTACAGTGGTACCATTTTTAGGCGATGTGACATTAACATTGCCCGTAGTACTGTAAGCTGATACTGCGGCTGCGAGTGCGGTATCGACAATTGAAAATCTATTATCTGTGATTAGTTTTCTGTCTTTTACGAGAACTGTGCTTTCTGTAACAGTTTCTTTCTGACCTTGACCGATAACTCTATAGTCATCGTTCTGTGTTGTGCCTAATGTGTCGTTCCCAGGTGATCCGCCTTTTAAGTATTGACCTGCAATACCTGTTGGTGAAGTAGGAGCTTTAATCATTGATTGTGAGCGTCTTACTACAGAGAAGTTATCTTCTTGAGAATCGTTTCTAGTTTCCCAGAAGTATCCATCAAAGTTATCATAGATTCCAAACTTTTTGATAGACGGATTCTGACAGAAGTTGGCTGAACTCGTAGTACTCTTAACGCCGAATGTTGCGGCTGATACACGACCAGGCTGATATCTGAAGAAACGCTTAGAGGTCAAGACTGATGTCTTATTTCTAGGAGCTTCTACTAATGCACCAGCTTCGTTTGGAAGATGCTTAATACCGTAACCAGTAATGTGATATTGAGGACTAGATGACCACTCTGTTGGGTTAACATCATATGTGTTAACGTCTGCAAAGATACCTAAAGCGACTTCAGCACGTGGAATACCTAGAAGCGACAGTGCTACTTCAGACTGTACTTTGTTTTGCTCTTCTACAGGAATTGCTACCTGATCAGATGCGACTACGACAGGAATAGATTTGGCCGCTGGTTGAACTCCCGGTGATACCGGAGTTGTTCTTCCTACGTTTACTACGCTGGCATTATTATTAACATTTGTTATACTTGACATATTAGATTATCCTTCCTTGTGCCATCACAAAGGTATCGATTATATTTATTGTTCCGCCTGCTGTGCTTGGAACTAAACCCGCACTCAAAGATGCTGAGTTGACTTCTCCACCACCGGCACCCACGAATTGAATTTCTATAACCGAAATACCTGCGCTATTGGTAGTTATTGTTTTTACTGTTCCTGTTGTTATACCTCCAGGATTAGCGAAACCTGTATGATCTTTGAATTTAACCTTCTGTCCTATAGCTAGGTACTTAAGATTCGTAACACTAATTCTGTATGTTGGACTAGTCCCGTCGTTACTTGTTGTTAGAGGGTTGTTGTTTACCCCATTATTAGAATCGACAAACCAAGCCCCGGCAGCAGTACTTATAGTGCCGGCGGCAACTTCTGTTCTCTGAGATGCTGTCCAACCTATTCCTACATGTAGAGTGTTAGCCGCTTTCAGTGTAGAGTACGAGTATGCTCCATTTGCTGTTTTAATTGCTTGCACCGTTGCTGATGGAATCTGAAAGGCAAATTCTCCGTTAGCTCTAGTTGCATCGCCTGGTCTATCGTTGATTACTATAGTATCAACACCGCCACTAGTTGCTGTACCCATACCTGATCCACCTGTGCCTACTGTAGCCGCTATGAAATCATCTCCTACAGAGTAAGTTCTTGCTGGCAAAGGTATTCCTGTCGTTGTGGTGCCATTAGAACCACCTGTGCCTGCGGCTTTATTCCAGTTAGCCTGAGTTGTGTTTCCTTCAGTAAGAATTGTGTATCTCTTACCGATAACGAACGAACCTGAATTTGTTGTAGTGCCGTAAATCTCTTCAACACCTCCGGCAGTCTTCGATAGATAGAATGCTCTATATTCTACATTCACTATTGATCCTGCCGTTGTAGACAGGTCAAATATTGCGCCGTCTTCTTGATAGACGTGTATAGGACTATTGTATACAGAGTTTGATCCTGCCGCAGAGCTTAGATCGATGTTAATCAAGTCGTACTCTGAGTTGAGGATATCTGGAGTTGGTAAGAACTCTTGTGCTGGTCCCATTAAAACATTGGGCGATGATATAAAGAATACTGATCCGTAAACAAACAATCCACTACCACAGTTATTGATGACGTTGTTGGCAACAATACCTTTATTGGTTACAGAAGTATCGAGATAGTTTGTGTAGTTCTGAAATCTATTACCCACGATCATAGTGTCTTGACCGAAGTCAGCAACTAGAGGAGAATAGCTGTATCTATCTGATGTCCCACTGTTTATGATCTCACTGGTATTCATCTTCATCTCAATAGGTGATGTTGCCCAGACTCCACCAGCTACTGCATTATTAATACGAACTCTGTCTAATAATAGTGAGCTACAGTTAATTCCAAAATCTAAGAGATAGTTAGCGTTTTTTGTAGTATCATCTGGGAATAAAAATTGATTAGGAGCATTACCTTCGATATCTAATCCCACTATAGACAGTGAAGTAGCTCCAGTTGCTGCCGCTGATCTGATGAACTTAGCGTTTACCGCACCAGCTTCTCCTCCTGACCAAGCTAACTTCTTAAGCTTAGTGATGTATGATGTACCCACTAGTCCAAAGTTATTAGGCATAGATATTTGTGAAGAGTTATAAGTTTTTGCGTTAAGCACGATACTCTTTTTACCGACAGCGGCGTTTGAGTTGATAGCTGATTGTATAATTTGTGTATCATTATGTGACACTTGAACGGTATTGCCTGTATTGACGAATACAAAATCGTCTACGATAACATCGAATGTTCCACCGTTATCTACTACAGACGTTATAGTTTTGTCTACCCAACCTCTTCTAGAAGTGCTAGGAGGTGTTAGTGGGAAATGAGTAATGCTAGTATATGTGTTTGTGACAACATCTTTTCCAGACCACGCTGTGAAATCGAATGCTTGATAGTCTATCCAATATCCAGCGTCCATTTCTTTTCTTCCAAGAACTGCTGTGAGTTCGTATCCACCAGACGCTATCTGTCTGTATACGAGTACACCTTTATCAGCAGGTACACTAGAGAATAATAATTTGTTAAACACTGATGCATTGAATGCTCCAGCAACTGTACTTGCTCCAGAAGTTGTTGGAACTCCTATAGGCTTAACAATCGCCGCAGAAGCCGCTGATATTTCTCCAGTGACTACATCAAACTCTGCAATCTTATAACTATAGCTGATCACACCGCCTGTGCCAGGCTTAGAAGTGCCGCTAGTTGTTGCAAAGCCTGTAACAGTAACAGAGAATGATGTTGCTATTGCGTCAGAGGCAAACAGTGTAGATGCTCCGTAAAGTCTTAGAACTTGATCTTTAGCGTAGTTGGCTTTCTTAGCATAGCTACCAGCGGCAAAGCGCAAAGTCTTAGATTGATTCTGTCCGTCAGTGACTTGAGTGTTTATGAATGTTGCTGCCTCTGCATCGAGACTATCTCTCACATCACCTTTGTCAAAAGTGCTGTTATAGATATTGAACTGTGTGCCGAAATTAGCTACTACAGCTTCAGCTCCTCTAGCAAGAGTGTAATATTGATTTGTACCTTCTGGTATATTACTAGTAGATATCGTTGATGAGTTACCAGTATTATTAGCCCCTGCGCCACTCCAAACAAGTCCATTGCCCGAGTTTGCTACAGCTCCTTGAAATCTTACGTATCCGGTAGTGTTGGTTAAATCTTTTACATCTGATGGTACAGTAGGTGTTCCAGCAATGTTAGCGTATGTTAAGAAGTATGAAGCATCTCTATATGCACCACCAGAGTATAACTGTGAAGCTTTAAGTGAGTTACCCGTACCAGCATCGTAAGCATTTAATCCAGTGATGATTAGAGGTATATTAGGACCAGAGGCTGAGAACGTACTAGCATCGATGATAGACGTTTTAAGATTAGCAAACGTAATCTTCTTAGTTGCTGTTTCTGAAGTATCGGACAAGGCAAAGAGATCAGCATTTGCTGGTATCGTAATCGCATCTAATCCGCTAAATTTTATGGTCATCTTCTGTTGCCTTTAATGTTTGTTATCTAATCTTATTTATAGTTATTGCTAGACGGATATTAAGTTGTCTCTATCTTTATATCAAATGCTGGTGTTTTCCAGTAAATTCCAACATTTAAAAATTCTGGTGTGGGACCGACAGTTTGGTCATTTTGCACTTGAGCAACGAACTCTAAATAATATACGCCTTTTTCTGTTAGATTATCCACTGTTGCTGTTGGAATATTACCAGTAGCCAATGGTGAGGCATTTTGGCCTCCATTTGCTGACGTGTATGTCCCGATGCTTGTAAGAGTTTCGGCTTTGCTTTCTAGAACTACACCTCCAGTAGGACTAATTATTCTCCAGCCTGGAGCTCGTATAGAAAGAGATTGCATGTTTCCATTATTTTGAAGCCTACTTCCTCTAATTTCAACAGGCACAACACCGCCACTTGCCGTAACAGTCATCTTAGAATTAAATCCTATATTAAAACTAACTCTTTTCAATACAGCGTTGGGTGCGCCTGACGCTATTCCTGGCCAACTACCCCTTTTTCCTGATCCGAATAGATCGCCCTCTAGCCCACCAGCCTCGACTCCTCTTTGACTCTCAAGATTATTGACCTCTAATGCAGGTACAGTAATTGTTCGTACTATTGCTTGTTGACTACTATATAGTTGAGAGAAGCTTATTGGACCACTTGTGGGAACATCATCATTAACTTCTGCATCTGCCGCAACTGGTTTCCTCATAATCGGGTGGTATAAGTATTCTGTATTATAACCTGTATTTCCAAGCTCAGGGATCTGTGACATTTCAAATGATATTGAGTAAATAAACCCCTCATACTCTGGACGTGTAATCAAATGCCCTGCAAACCCTAAACCTGTCACATTTATTTCTATGTTTGTGCCCCAAACAAATTTCACTTCGCCATTATTTGGGAACCCTGCTCTATAACGATTTATATTCAAAACTCTAACGTAGAATGGGTCGCCATTAAGTGAAGGCTGATACAATTCTGTTGTGACGCCACCACCTTGTCCGCCTTCATTGCCAACATCAATGACAATAATTTCATCACGTGGATATCCACCAGGATAGGCATACGCTGGACTGCCTGCTAATAGAACAGTATTAGGTACTCTTAAGGATTCTGTTACATAAACGCCTGCATTGGTAGAAGGCGAATTTGATGGAACGTAGGCGCCGTCTCTATAGAACTCGCTCATCTTATGCCCAGTATTAGATGCGGCTCCGGAATCCTTTATAGGATCTCCAAACTCGGATGCAACTTCAGATAGTGCTAATGAAGGCGGAGCTGTTGCTGGATTGTTATCTGGATCAAAAGACTTTACAGCCATCTCTACTTATCCTTCTTGAGTTCTTCGACTTCCGCCTTAAGTTCTTTAATTGCCTCTATGAGAAGTCCAACTATGTTTCCATGTCTTACAGCTTTAGCTGACGTGCCATCGATTGCTTCTGTCTCATAAACAACCTCAGGTAAAACTTCTTCGATTTCTTGTGCGATCACACCAGTCATAGGCTTATCATCACCAATATAGTTAAATGTGTATCCAGAAATCTGCAATATTTTATCTAAAGGATTTTCAATCTTAACAATATTTTCTTTCAGTCTTCGATCGGAGAAAGAGCCGAATGCTGTGATGTCGCCAATCGTTGTGATGCTGCCAGCTGTTCCATCCATAGCAATCACAATAGCATCATTATTTCTAATACTCAAACTCTTACCCTGTAACTCAAGTATCATACCAGCTGGTGTAGTACTAGGAGTGCCAGTTGGGGTTAGACCTATTGTTAGTAACCTGGGACTACCACCTATACTTGATCCATATTTAATATAAGCTTCACCGATCCCACTGCCTGCGCCGCCTGATCCAGCGATCCCACCGAGTTGAATGTAATCGTTGTATCCTACTTTGATAACTCCGTTTGCACCTACAAAACTGGCTCCAGATTTAAGAGCATAACCAGATAAAGCTGTACTTAAGTCTGTGATGTTAGCGGCTAGGTGAGTGTGGCTATTATTTGCTACAGTCAATGCAATGTCAGGAACGGCAGCGGATCCATCGATAGTAAATGATCCAGTGACATCGCCACCTGCAAAAGTTACTAATCTTCCTGTTGCCCATTGTGATGCTGTTGCGGCATTACCACTTGTGTTTTGTGTAAGGGTAGTTGGTAAAATAGAGTTATCTATTTTGATATTCGTACCAGTCAAGCTTGCAGTAGAAGCGTCCACTCCATCGCCATCAATTTGAAGAACTTTTAGTCCATTTTTAAATAATAAATCTGCGTGATTGGCACTAGTTGTCATTACCCAAGTAAGTGTTCCGTTATTCTTCATGTTCAATGCTGAAGCTGTGCCAGAAGACTGGGAGTTTAGGTCTAGGTAGCCTTTAATATGAACGTTATCGTCAACTGTTATCAAAGTGCCGTTCACCGAGTCTATAGTGTTTGAGACAAGTTTGCCTCCAGCAGTTACATTACCAGTCAAAGCGATATTGCCTGTATTGTTTGCGGCAGTATCTCCGAGAGTTACAACAGTTCCTAGACCGGTGATGATAGCGTTTGTTCTATCTTTCCAGATACCAAAAGTATTTTCGTTTGTGATTTGGGATAATGTTATGCTCATTTCGATTTCTCTTTACATGTTTGTTGTAGCGATTCTACCGCACACTCTAATTTATATATGCGTTGCTCCATAGATTTGATAAACTTGGTCTGTTCTATTCTGGCTTTAGCTGAACGAAATGCAGAAACATCAGTGTTGACTATTCCTGATTCACGTCTTTCGAATGTTGCTTCCATACTCATGTCAGTGCAATCGCTCTGTAGTCATACAAGTGCGGAAAGATATTAATTGCCGGAGTGACTGTTAGGTCACTTGCGTTTATCTCCGTACTAGTTGCATGTCTTAGCACAAACTTCACTTGAAAAGTGCTGTACTCATTAGTCTCATCAGAAAGATTATATTCGAACTCTCTATAGTCTTTAGTGTTAGACGGGTTAGAATACATTTCAGGATAAGCATTCACTAACTGGATCCAAGCACTCTGGGTATCAACGTTTGTAGGATAAACAAATCTCGCATAAACATCGATCATTGTGCCAGCTGGTCTGAATGCACTTACTAGAACCTTCAACCCTGCGGCATCAAGTTTCTCAGCAAGAATTACTTCGTTTGTTACCCAATTAGACGATGTTGTTGCAGTGTTTGTTATGTTATACTTATACACATTGAGTAGAGATATGTCAGAGTCAACTATAGGAGAAGCCGTTTGAAAACCATTGTTCTTCATGGCAACTCTAATCTTAAAATCTTGAGTGACACTTAGACTTGGATTAACAATATTACTCAAGCTCTTTAGACTTCTAGGCAGATTTGTCGTGTAGACGTTTCCATTATCTTCTATACTCTTATCGATTACTGATCCATTATATAGAGTAAGACTAGTAGATGTCTTGATAGAGTTATTGGTAAATACCTGTGGTTGAAAATATGAGATATCTTCATTGTCAATAGTTCCCACAGTTGCATATGCTCCAGTTGAGTATCCTCTTATAACATCAGTAGGTACAATGAAATTTGTTGCTGTCGCAGAACTCTTGCGTAAGAATAATCTTGCATCATCTCTACTGTTGAAGTAAGAAACTCTGCCAGCTACCGCAAAGTATGCTGTCGCTGAAGTAGTCGCTGTTAAATTATAAGGAGTTCTCAATGTCAAGTTTGCTCCACTATTAGTAGCTCCCACAATTTCAGATAAGAACTTGTTAGAGCCGTCTACGAGAAGAACATAATCTCCTATAGAGAATGCGCTTCCGCCGGTAATGGTCAATGCTCTTGCTGTGACTCCAGCTGAGTACTGTGTTGTTTTCTGAACATATGCCAATTCGTCATTTCTGAAAGAAAGAGTTGTTCCAGTTATAGATAAGAATTCCATATCGTTAGGTTCTAAGTCTACGTAACCTGCCGCTGATTGGAATTGATATCTTTTCAACTTGAATTTAATATCTTCGTCTTGATAAGATTTCCATGCGCTGTCATTAGTAGATGTGAATAGTACTCCATCACCCCAATCGTTTGTGATTGCAGATCCTGAAGCTAAGTCATTACCACCAACCTTAGACGTGTAGATTAAGTAGTCGGGAGAATTCTGATCTGGAATAACAACAAAGCAATATTCTTTTTCTACTTGAAGCTTAACAGGATTTTTGAATGTAACAGTTGTTACAGCAGATCCGTCTGCCGATACTGCTACCTGATCCGATCTAAGATGTTTTCTACCAAAAGGTAAAACTACGCTAGAAGGATATCCATTAATAACTTCTCGAATATCAACAGTGATGCCTGTGGTCGTAGACTTGGTATTAAAGAATAAGTCTAGGTCACTAATGAAAGCGACTGATGCTCCAGATGTTTGAGATGCACGAACTACAAAGGTCTGTGCAATCGGATCAAAATTTCTGTCTCTCTGAATACTTCTACGTGAAATACTAGTCTCAACATCAAAATCAATTGTACGAGTAGTCGTACTTAACTCGGACTTGCCTATAGAGAAGTTGTAAGCTCTGTATATTGCTTTACTGTAAGAAGTCTTAGCTGAAGTTATACTACTGTATTGACTAACATCTGCTATCTCTAGAGTTGATTCGCCTACGAAGAACTTTCCTTCAGGAATAACGAAGACTGCTGATAGCGTACCCTCTGAATCAGTTCGCACAGATGCGCCTAGAATTCCATTAATCTCAACATCTTCTACGTTGTACTCTGTGCCAGATCCTACTACTGTAGAATTGACTGATGCAGGAAAAACGTGGGCATTGATGTCTTGCTCTTCAAAATAAAAGTAGTGTCTGACGTTAGGACGTAGACCTGTTACCAGTATCTTCATTTCTCTAGACTGTATATAAGGAGTCATTGAAATGTCAGTGACGAAATTACCTACGGTTTCGGTCAACGAAGAGGTGGCGCTTGTTAAGACACTTGTTTGTGTAGTAGTGTTTGTAGTAGTAGTCTGTGTCAGACCGCCAGCAGGATTTCGAGTTGTAACGCCACTAGAACTAGACGTAGAAGTCTCGTTTGTCAGAGGAACAAACTCTTGAAGATTATCAATCAAGTCTAATATTGGTCCAGCAACGTCTATCTCTATATTGATCGCTGGATTCTGAACTACGTCATACCCTGCGTCAAAAGGAGGACTGATCGCAGCCTTGCCATCATAGCTGTAGTAGTTTGATACACAGTTTCTAAAGTTAGTTGCATATGGCTGTGAGATCATCGTGACCCTTGTGCCAGTATCTGCTAAAGTTACGATATCTTTAAAGCTGTTAGCACCACTAGATGCTCCAACCTTTAGATCAACTGGGAATTGCATCACAGAAGGAGAGGCAATTGTTCTTGTCTTATCAACCGCTGCCTTAAATTCTGGGTCAGCTAGAGCGGCGTTCTGCATTCCTTTGAATGCATCTACCAATATTCCATTCTTAAATCTATTACTACCTGATCCATCATCGATATAAAAGTCTTTAGCGTTTGTCTCTAGCAAACTCAATGATACTAGATCGACAAGCCTATCAATCTTATCTTCAATAGCTCCTATCTGTTTCATCGTATAGTTTTTATTCGATACGTCTGAAAGTTTTATTCTATTGTTACCTGATACTGTCGTTATATTTCCAGGCACAAATATATTGTTAATTGCATATAACCCTTGAAGTTTAGGTATACTAGGATTCTCTGCTTCACCGCCTTCATATAGCGTGATGTCTCCCAACTCATCTATTACCACGCTATCCATTCTAGACATGTAGTAAGACTGGGTTGATGTAATCGAGCTATCGTTAGATGGCTGAACTCCTAAAACTACTGTTGTCGCTACGACAGAAGCCGAAGGTGCACCCGAGATGCCTACAGCATACGATACAACTGGGCTGAGATATGGTCTGAAGTCAAAGCTGTCTATTAAAGTATAAGTAACGCCGTTCTTACCCACATAATTCTGTATAAGATTTTTACTAGAAACAGTATTGTAGCTTGAACTTGAAATGTATCCACTACCCAAGTTAGAAGTTCTCTTCAGTACCTTAACTTTAATCCTGAGATTGTTGTTGGATACAGTTGCACCCGACTTAGTTGTGATATATGATATTCCGTAGAAGTTATCATTTTGGTTATTTACAAGTCTAAACTTTCCTGTTACGTCAGCGCCTGCGCCATCATCATCTATAACTTCTAATAGCTTGATCGCATTGGGTAGACCTATAGTTGCTTGACCGTTAGACCAAGTTGACTTCACGTAAACGTCTAGTTCTTGTAAACCATCTTCGCTTGTACCAGATACTATTGCATCGTAATATAAGAACTCGGATCCAGAAGCGGCTAACACTACATCAACATCGCTTCCTGTATAACCTGATGATTGAAGTGCTATCACAGTGTTGTCAGATTTTACAGCAAATATTGATGAGTTTGATATAGGGCTGTGTGTGCTTGTTGCGCTGATTGTGTGAGTGGTGCTATCAGCAACTGCAAGTCTTATTCTCTGTGTGAACTTAACGGCAGATGTAGAAGCCAGATTCGATTTACCAGCATCGAATATTTTACCACCACTATTAGCGCCGAATAATTCTCCAGAGTTTGTCAGAGTGGTGTTAGCAATTTTAGTAATAACAGTATTCTCTTTTGTCGAAGCTTTTACTACAGCGTAGACAAAGATTTTACCAGGAGTAATGTTAGATACTGAACATGATCCAATATTAGTTGAGCCGTTATACAGCGCATATCTTGTGCCGTCTGTGGCAAACTTATCTACTATTTGACCAGTTGTATGATTATAGGTATGATATTGTCCGTAAGATACGCCAGTATGTTGATTCGTCTTAGACTGTGTTAGAGTTGTAGGATTAATTAAAATCTTTCTAGAAGAAATGTTTCGTACTTCGTTACCGAATACGTATGCTTTACCAGGAGCAACAACAGCGTATGCACTGCCTGCTATTTGCTCTACTGTGACATTCAATCCGTTCGTGATATAGTTTCCAGATTCATCATATGTTCTACGTGCCATTTCATCAGAGATAGAGTTGAACTGTGTCTCAGTACGAATACGTACAGGGTTACCATCAACATATCTAATGAGTGCAAAGAATTCTTCAGGCTCTGTAGCAGTTGTGTATACGATGAGAGTAGGAACTAATTTAAGTCTATCAGCACCAGGAGCATTCTCGTTATTGAATCCAGCGGCATTGTCTAATAGAGTTGAGTCTAGACCAGATGTGATAATGTTTTCATTGATTGTAAAACCAACAGACACATTACCAGGAATAGTCGAGTACTTAGAAACAATGATTGACTGTGCAGTAACAAAGATGAAGTGACCCTTCTGATATAGAACACCTTCTTCACAAGTAACACCGAACGATCTTCCTGCGTGGGCAGACACAGTAGCGACAGTAACGGTTTTGACAGTTGTGCCTACAGCACCGTAAAGAGTTGCTGACGCTGAATCAGCTACACTAGCAACCTTGACAGTTAGAACTTCACCTTGCTGAAACTCTTTAACGTCTGTTGTTGCAGACTGAGTTCCATCATAGCCGATGTAGTTGACATAAAAAGTTTTAAGATTAGGATCTTGAGTTTGAAAACCATTCTCGCCTTTAAAGATATTAGCAACAAGCTTAGATGTTCCGCCGGTAACAGTGTATGTCACTTTACCAGTCTGATCAAAGATTGTAGGATCCGTAAAGTCTGCTTGGTCATTTAGCTTAACATAGAAGATGTCAGGACGAGCGGTAATATTAATACCGGTAACAATCGTACCTTCCTTATAGATGTTTGAGCCAAAGCGTTCAACCTGCTTTTGGAGAATAGTTTGTAATTGTGTTAATTCACGTGCTTGAACTGCCTTCGCTGGTTTAAACAGAATACGGTTAAACTGTTTTGCTTCAGCAAAGTCATCATAGTACGGATCAACGTTTAAGTCTGTGTTAATGCCCATGTATTATACTCTTTTCCTTAAAAGTCGAAGATAAACTTTATTTTTTCTTTACGATCTGCTTGCCGTTCAATAGGATCAAAATCTACGAAGTGTAGAATCTCTCCAGTGTATGGAGAATACTTCCCATAAACAACATCATTACTAGCATTATTTATACTCAATACATTAGCATCTGATGAGGTTGGGGTAGTTCTTACATAAACATCGCCCGTCTGATATATATTCTGAAAATCTCCAGAATAGTCAACCAAATATATTAGCGTATTGGTGCTACCATCATAAACGCTCTCATGTATTCTGCCTATTACAGTCTCGCTCTCTGTGCCAGTACCTCCTGACAATGTAACTGATTGTGTTATATAACTACCGACAACAGCAGTGGATGTTACATTACCCGCTATTGTTATCACTGTTCTATTGTCGAACTGTGTTGGGTTTGTTCCATCACTGAATGTAGGATTCTTTAACAGTGCTACTTTGGTGTAGTTGTTAGAGTCTGGTATCAGCACGTCTTCACCCGAGAAGTTTGTGATGACTGCTAATCTACTCATCGACATTTCATTAATCGGGTTTGATCCGTGACCACCTTTAGGCGACACTACTGCTCTCAGTGACGTAGGTGTTAAACTAGCTGTACTAGCTGCCTCTGCTACTCCAGGTGGTAAAAGAAGAGTTGCTGTGGCATGTTTATACTTAGTACCCTTATTTTGAAATTCAACATTTACAAGAGTTCCGAATCTATCTATAATGCCATATGCAATACAAGGTATACCAGTGCTTACACTTCTACTCACAGAAATTTTAGGCAGAAGTTTATATGTCTTTGCCCCATCATCGAAAGAAGCTTTAGTCTCTGTCGTAGATATAACAACGTCAATAAAAACTCCACTAGCAGAAGGCACAACAGATGTTAAGATATCAAACACTTTACCATCACTTCTCCATAGATACAAATTCGTATAGAAGTTATTTGCAGTAGCTAGAAAGTTTCCAGACTTAGGAGATATTTTAACTCTAATACTTTTCTTATTAGTGTCAGTGCCATCTACCACAACTGAGTCTAGTGTTACTGTAGAGGCTGAGGCTATCCCAGTAGGATCAGTCTCTTCAACTGTGCCTGGTCCGAATGTGCATGAAGCGAATAAACTATTAGGAGTATTGGTGATTATAACTTGTGATACGTCTTCTTTTGCCGCAGCCTTAACTGCCGCATCTCCATAAGCAGGATAAGGTAGAGGTAAACTATCGGTCGTGGCAAATACCTTAGCATCTGAGTTAGTTACTGAGAACATATATTTCCATACGTATCCATCACTAGATGTTACTGTCTCGTATGTGCTTGCGCTCACTCCTCCATCAACTCCAACATTAATACTTGGTGCTACTGTAGAAGCCGTTGCGTTACTATTGCTGATACACTTATAGACGTAATAGTTTCCTTCGTCATTAGTGATAGTGACGAACATGTTAAGAAGACTTGAATCTTGAGTGTCATCGAAGTCATCATAGATAGTACCAGATGTCCAATCATTCAGCATAAACATATATCTAACATCGTCATCAGTAACCTTGTTACCGAATATAACTCTTCGTTGAAACTCTCGCTTTTCGAATTGAGTGTTTAATATATCATTAGCTTTATCGACACTAGAGCCCATGATATAATAATCAGACTCTGGTTTTAATGATGCTAGTTGCGTATTAACAAATCCAGTTATAGCAGTCTGGTTGCCAGAAGAAAGACTTAAACTGCTGGTGGTGTTGTACGCTGCCAAAGATGTTGCAAAGTTAGACCCAACGGTTGCATTAGTACTAAGGAAAGAGTTAAACAACTCATTCGTAGTCTCTACTTTAAAATTTTCAGTAATAATTTTTGCCATTATTGTACCCGTTAAGTTCCTATCGATGTTGTTATTGAAGCACTCGTTGAAGTGTCAAGTGTTATTATTGTAGCTACTAGTCCTGTATTCTGTTCAGTGTTAATAGTCTGTGTACCTTCTTCGTTCTGAAGTCCATTTTCTGTTATATCCCAAACCTCAAACTCGACATCAAGCTTTGATGATAGATCGTTATTACTATTTATGAGAGGGGAACTGAAGAGTTTTGTGCCAGCAACTCCTACTACATTATCGATGAGCGACTTGTACTTATCAGGATCAACAATAGATCCGATGTCATATGAATACTCTTGATAGTAATAGTTGTCTGCAAGCTTCTTAGTGTTCTCGCTTAAGAATGAAGTAGTGGTTCTCCATCTACCCTCAGTCAAGCCAGGTCCCTGTGTTCTTATCTTTGCTGTAGCAACAACTATATCATCTGTGTCGAGTAACTCAACTCTTTCGTTGTCAGCGTATCTATAGCCAGTGTTTAATATATCAACTGATTCAATCTGACCAGTCTGAAAACTAGCTGGACCATCAATGACTGCATTGCGTCCCATAGGTAAAGATGTGTTATCACGAGTAATCGCTGATAGAGTTTCTAAGTTACCTCGTATATTAACTCCTACACCAACTTGGAAGTCATAGAAGCTGAGTTGCTTAAAGTAGAAGTCGTTGCCCTCTCGCTTCAAGAACCTTCCCTTAGCGACATAAGCTATAGTAGCTGTAGCAGAACTGAGATCAGGGTTCTCGATAGTAAGATTTTGAGTCACAGTATCACCTACTTCTAGTAAGAAGTCAGGAGTATTAAATGTCAGAATAGGATCTTTCTTATCAAATCGTGATACGTCAGCAAAGTTTGCCTCAGTAAATACATCACTAGTGTATCGACTGCCCGAGTTACCATTAATAATATTATCGATAGAGCCTATTGTAACATTAAGAGGAATAAATGCGTCTTTGAATTTAGTATTCAACGTCTCTTCTGTAGCACCACTCATCCTATAGTTAGTCTCTACAACATCAACAACAGTACCAGTTCCAGTTCCAGCGGCTGTCGCTGTGAATCGAGTACCTACATTGTTATCAGCCGCACCGACTAATGTAAAGTTAGTGTTGCCTACAACATTGATCTCATACACTTTAGGATTAACCATTGCTGTAGCATTGACAGTAACTTGAAGTGGTGTGTTAGTAAAGTCTCCAATCAAGTCAACAATGATATCTACATTTTCTCGATCAGTCGCAGAGATAGAGTCGATAGTATAAGAAGCAGTGGCATTAAAGGCTCCGATACTCACAGCGTTTAATGTTTGTGTGCCCACAATAAAATCAGCTTGACCATTAGTAGGTAATACGTTAAAGTCGTGTCCGTATCCAGTAGCAAAGATGTTAGGTAATAATATGTTTTCTATCCAAGCAGTCTTAGCCGCTGAGAGAGTTGTGCCATTCTTATATGAATTCATAGCATTAACATCAGTTTGAGTGATATGTCTATCTTGAGCCGCAACGTATCCTGAGTTGCTGATATCACCTAGTCTATAACCTGTACTATGATTGCGATTAAATACCGCACTCATCTTAGGATCAATCGATGAGTCTTTGTTTGCCGCTAAAGTAATCTGAGCATGAACATAGGTAAGAAACTCGGTACGTGTTCTATCTATGGTATTCACATAGATGAGGGGGTGTTCATATCCAACGATTCGCCCGCCACCTGTGATATTACCAGATACAGAAGCCGCTCCAGACGCAGTACTGATCTGAGTCACAGCAGAGGAATGCCCTTCTGCATAGATCCAATCACCGACATTGACCGTAGGCGTTAAGGACTGCTGAAGCACAACAACTTGATTAGATATTAAGATATCGTTATTAGTAGTAGGTAAAGCGTATCCATATCCAGTATCTGATATAGCGAAGTCTATCTGACCAGTGCTTACAGTAGATACTGATTTAACTGATGCTGTAGCAGAGGTACCACTCTCGTTTGATTGTAGCTTTAGTTTATCACCGACTTGCTGTCCAGCTATTCTACTACTTGAGTCTACTGTAACTGTACTAACAGAACCCTGTATTAGCTTACCACGATTAACAGGCGATGCTGTACCACGTGTAACTAGTATGCCATCGTCTGAAGTAAATGTTCCTGATACATTAGAGATATATGCAATAGGTATTAATGAACCAGTGAAGTTAATGAAGACGATCTCATCTACAAAGCCTACAGCACCAGAGATGTCTCCGTTCAGCTTGTCACCACGTTGAATAGGATATCCTATCACAGTCGCAACAGCTTGGAGTTCTAGATAGATTGCCCCACCCCATACTGAGTCCGAAGGCTTTAATATGTTCTGACTAGGATAGAAGACTTCGATCTCTGTATCATAGAACATTTGAAATAGCAAGCGGAGTGATTCTTCAGAACCTTTTCTCTTGTATAAGTCTTGAATATGTTTTATAATAAACTTAGTATCGATTATCGTATCAAGAGGTAACTCATGCAGAAACTTCTTCTTAAAGAAGATGAGAAAATTAGCTAGTGTCGTATCAAGGTCTCGTAGCTTTGGAATATTTCTATCCATAGTAGAGTCGTTGAAGTCGTAGTATGCTTTCGTGAACTCAACAAGAAAGTTACCCTCTTCCCTATAGAGAGCAGGATACTGTTCTTCGATGAATGTCGAAATATTACTTGAAACGTCTAGCATGTTTTATTCCGTTAATTGTGTTACGTTAACTGTAATGTCTTGGTTGCGTATAGAGATGATTCTGTCCTTAGGAGACTTGACATCTTTATTAATTGTGTTAGCAGTGAACTTAATAGCATCGCCTTCATATGAATCAACAATAAGATTTGACAACTTAACAGCACCTGTGCTATAATCAACTGTACCAACGTTACGTTTGAATACACCTTCTATAGTAGTACCTGCTGTCACAGCCATGATAGAGCCCTTACCGTCGTCTTGTAGTGTGACAAGAGATCCTTCTATCGTGAACTTAGTAGTCTTAATAGCTGGTGTGAATGATGAGAAGCCAGTAACAGCATCAAATGGATACGGCTGTACTAGCGTAGACTCATAAGAGAATGCGGGATTCTGGACAATAGACAATGTAGGCTTGATCTCAATGATAGGCTGTGCAAAGATATCAGTAGAGATGATAGAGTTATCGAGAGCATCAAGTGTAGCAGATAACCTAGACTGGCGCAATGTCTTATTAAAGTCATTGAGATTCGTAGTCTGGTATGCTACAATAGAAGCAATAACTTCGCTTCGTATCTGAGCCGCACTCTTCGTAGTGATGTTTGCATCATACACTACATTGACTACTGTGTCAATGAATAAGAACTTAGCCGCTACGAATACTGGTTCGATAGTCAGTGGTGTCTTGTCTTTCAGATACTCTTTAAAGTCAGCGATCTCAAAGTCTGCCGCTCCCTGTCCACCAGTAACGTCTACAGAGATAATCACTTTACCATATTGTGGTGGTATAACTTCATCACCACCGTATACAGATATAGCTTGAATGTTAGGAAATCGATTTCTCAGTAGTACTTCATAGTCACTCTTTGTAACAGCACGATCTTGTACTTGTAATGCCTTAGGTGCGAATGTTCGTATAGACTCGATAGTCTCAGAAAGAAATCCACCAGTAGAAGGTACTGTAACGTTTGTTGATATAGATGAGGCGCCGCCAATGTTCTGTGCTATCGTAAACGACTTGACACCATCAGCATCACCACCATTACATATCCTATACGTAGCAACGATAACGTCAGCAGTCTCTGGCTGAGCACCAAACGTGTTCTGACCAAACTGTAGGCTATACTTGCCATCTTCTTCGGGCTGGAGATAGAATACTTTCTGTGTAGCACTAATGCCAAAGATGTCGCTCTTCTGTACGTACTCTACACCATTCACTGTAACATACAATGAGCGTGTGTCAATCCATGAGTTAGATAGAATAGAGTCTGATACAGATAGCGTCTCACTCATAAGACGCCCTTGAAATGCTTGCATGCCTGTGATAGTAAACGTGTTTGTGTTAGCATTACGTATAGCAGTATTTGTCTTGTCTGTCAAGAAAGAAAATGTAGTATTACCACACTTACCTGACAGTGATGTATTAGCAGGAATAGTAAAGTAGTTCGAGTCTTGTGTAGCAGTGATATTCAACGTAACAGTAGCCATCGAGGATCTACGTGAACGTGGTAGGTAGTTTAATTCCTTGGCATGTGATATAATACTATTACGTTCTTGTGCTGAGTCGAGAAACATCTCGCTAATAGCCATGTTATAATAGTAGTTGTTATAGAACGTATTATATGATAGTACATCTAGGAGAACATTCATGTTCGATCCTTCGAAGTCGTAGTCAGCAAACCTATCCTGATTCTTAAGAAACGTCTTAAGTGCTGTCTTCGTAGCGAAGAAATCTAAGTTAGTTACTGGTGATATGTTTGCCATTTATCTTACCCTGTCGATGCCTATTGAAATTGATTGTGGTGCTTCACTATTTATGACGTTGAAAACAACGTTGACTGTTATCGCATTCTCGTCTATGTCACCTAGTACTTCTACATCTAATAGATTACAGCGTGGTTCATATGCGTTAAGTGCCTCACGTACTTTGTCTTTGAGTAGAATGATAGTAGTAGGTGTAACGTTCTCGAATAACGATGCACGAATATCGCTGCCTAAGTTAGGCTGAAACAGTCGCTCTCCTTTGTCTAATAGTATGAGGTTCTTAATAGCTTCTCGTACAGAGTTCTCATTCAGTCTACGTGCTATATCACCCCTGCCTGGAATAGGCGAAAGATCCTTATGGAAGTCTGAGTATACAGCTTTGAATCTAGTGCGTGGTGTGATCGTCTCTGCCATTAGTAATTACCTTTGTGTTATATCTATTTATGCTGTTTTCGTACGGAATAAATCTTTATCATGCTTATCTACATGAGCGACCCATTTACTGAGTTGACTATCTGGTACAGGGTAATCGCTAGGAGTATATCTCTCACCCCCGACCCAACTGACTCTATAGTCACGTATGTCTAGATGTATGAATGATGAGTATACACCAATGCCAGTAAAGCCTGCTCGACTCGCTGCCACAACAAACTCTGCTCTGTCTTCATACGATCCTTTTACTTGTACGTCAATGGCTTTACCTGTCATGTGCTGTGACAATTTAGCACCACCAACTTTCTTATTCTTCTTAGGCGATCTATAGCCAGAGTTAATAACGTATGACTGTCCTGTCTGCTCACATATGCGTAGTAGCTTACCTAGTACTACTGGATCTATCTTCTTATATCCCGCACCCTTAAGCTCTTTACCTTCGTAGTCGTTCTGATTAATAACAGCACTTGTGTATGTGAACTTCCCTGGTACGCCTGCTTCTGTACGATTATCGGAAATAGTTTTAATTTCTACTTGACTTAGTTCAGAAGGTGTGATATAATTAGATTGTATTGAAGCGTCAGCTACTACTTCTTTAATAGTTGGTGCTGATGCATTCACTGTCTCTTGAGCTTTAGTCTTAGCGTCTCTACGTTCTTTAGGATCAATACGTATAGCACCTGCTTTGACTGCCTTCTCTGTCTCTCGTAGACTCAGGGCACTCAGTACAGCATGTTCTGCGATCATAGCACTAGAGAGAGCTTTGAGTCCATCAACAGGTCCCTTGAGTAAGCCTTGAATCACTTCAGTCAGTTGACAGAATCTAAACATCAATAGAGCAACGTTCTCTACAGTAAGGCGTTCGAACTGTGCTGAAGTCTTAGCTAGAAAGGCTTCTACTTTCTTCTTAAAGTCCTTAATACCTTCTTCGGAGAATAGTTCTTTGATGTCTTCTGCTATCTCTTGTATCTTTTTGAATGCTTTTTGACCAGTACCGTGTATATCATTGAGTGCTCCAACGGTGGCAGTCACTGCTTTCTCTATCTGTTTAAGTAATTGTTCTACAACTTTGTCTATAATCTCAAGCACCAAGTCCTTTATCTTCGTAATAACTTGGTTCAGAGTGATAGCTTTGACCTTTTTTAAGGGATCTTTCTCTAATAAGTTCTTAATGTCACCCATTAATTCACTAGCAGTATCAATAAGAATGAATAAGGCAGTGAGTTGTCCGAATACATTAGCGAATGCACCACACATACCAGATGAGATCGACTTGCCTAAGTTCTTATTCAGGTGATAGTCTAAGTCAGTTAAGTATGAATCGACAGGTACGGGTACGACTTCTGTTGGATTAAATGGATTATAGTTCTTGATATCATCGTCAAGGTCTGTTATACTATAGTTATTATCTACCACAAAGTCAGCGATGTCAACAAAGCTTAATGGTGCTTGCTCGTATCGGTCCCTTAGTGTATCATAGTTAGATAGATCAAGACCACCTAATATAGCGTTAGTCTTCTTCGTAACATCTACTAATGATTGCCTATTGACTTTCTCAACAGGGTTAGTATCTGCCAGCTTAGTTATATCTATTATATCAGAAAAGGCTCCACTGTCAAGTCTTAATATCGAAGAATCGAATCTAGATGCTAGTGGTGTTGTATTTTCGCAAATCGCACTCATGTTATGTCCTAAACGTTTTGATTTTTATAATAGTCATTGATACTCGACACTGTTATCTTACCAGAGGTATCTCTCCATCCTTTATTCTGTTCCCATGCTTTAGTGCCGTATGCATAAACCTCATAGTCTTTAGGCTTGTTAGCATATGCTGGTGCGGCTTGCATGATTCCTAGATCACCCCCACGATAATCAAACTTAGTGAGGTATTCATCATAGACGCCTAGCTGTTCTGTAGCATTCATATTCTGTATCTTGCCTGTCGTATAGCCCAAGAAATCAGCAGTGCCTGGTATAAATTGGAATAGACCAGTTGCACCACTATCACTATTTAGTGCAGATGTGTTGAAATTACTTTCGCCTTGTACAACTCTATACAGTTCATCTTTCGTAAGACCAGGGAACTTCTCTATCATAGACTTTAACTTATCTTGGAACGACACGTCTGCTTCTAGTTCTTCTTTCGACTCATACGTACCTGCCTTAGTGACAGCAGTAGCGGCATTCGCCGCAGAGGTAACTGCACCTGGTATGGATGCTCCGTCTGTTGTATCATCAGTCATGCGACTTGTCAAGTGTACAGGCTTCCTTGTTCGCTTATTAGCACCTGTCGAATACCCTACACCAATACGTGAAGCAGGGATATCTCCGGGGTTGACAACAGCGGCAACTTCTGTTATACTTAAAGGAGGTATTGCAGCCGTACCAGACTGAACTAGCTGTGCTGCCTTAGATGCTGTGATTGTGCTTGTCGCTACGCCTGCTGTAGCACTTGCAGTACCATTACCAATAAGCACTAATGATCCGTCCATATTAACGAGTCCACCAGCGCCTATGCCTAGCTGTGCACCCGCTGATAAGTCCATAGTACCAACAGACTTGACTCCTAGGGCAGCTCCTGCGTTAATACCAAGCGCACCAACAGCATTAATGTCCATAGTAAGGAGAGAATTCATACGCAATGATGTCGTACTATTGATATCGATCCCCAGATGACCCACATCAGGAAACGGTAATGTCTGTGTAGAGACAGCAGGAGTACCTAAGCTGTGTATCTTAGTATAAGCACTACTATACAGATTCATCTTATAACTGTCAAGATGTATATCACCATATAATGCTTGTCCATATATACCACCAAAGTTCAAGGCAGTACCCGCTTTCATCTTAATGTTTGCTTGAGCGGCTAAGTTAATATCATCACTAGTACCAAAGATTCCTACTTTACCACCAGATATGTTCGTAGAGACAGCGGCATTAATATTGGCGGTACCACGGGCTGTAACATTAAAGTTCTCGCACTCGATATCTAAGTCGCCATTAATCCATACCTTACCTGATCCACGCTCTACCTTAAGAAGATAATCACCACCAACATTGGTCACGTGATCGTTCTCAGTACGGTTCATAGTAAACCCTTCAGAGCTATTGTATGTGTCACCAAAGGACTTAATAAAGACAGTACCGTTACCATCTATCTGTATAGCAGAACCACTACTATGTGATACTAAGATATATGTACCATCTCCGTCTTCACTATCAGATAGGACTACAAAGTTATTGTCATTCTTACTGGTATAAATTCTATTGTCAAGATTCTTTTCTGGTGTTATAATAGGTGGCTCAGACCATGTTTCGCCTGTAGCTGATTCGATATCGTTCTTCTGTGATGCGGCTTGTATAGTTGCTTGACCTATCTCTGCGTCTTCACCACCCATCGCTCGATGCAAAGGAGGCTTACCATACTTATCTATAGACGCCATTGGTATCATAGACACTTCATTAGGCGCACCTGCTTCTGGTGGTAATTGCAAGTTAATGCCTGGTATCCTGCCTAGTATCATAGGATGCTGTGCGTCTCGTCCGTCCATAAAGAAACCAAACACCCATTCACCAGTATCAGGTATGCTAGAAGAGGCTCCGTATGACCCATCAATAACAATAGCCCATGGTAAGGCTTCAGTAGGCATTGCTTCTTTGTCTTCGCTATGAATACCAAATGCTCTCACTTTCACACGACCATCATTAGTGGCATCGTGACGATACTCTACAACACCAACGAACCACAATGGATTTCTAAACCCTCCGCTCATACTATTCTCCTCCCTCACTGAACAAGACTCTATCATAGGACTGTGATAGACCGCCTTTGGTCATCGTTATCATCTGCATATAGTTATCGTCTTCGTGTACATTCGTTATGTTTGTGATCATATAGAAGCCGTCTCGCTCTTTGTCTGCCTGTGGATTCTTAGCCACTTCGATTCGATCAACCATTATAAATATAACCATTCCTGGAACCAGTGCAATTCGACCGTTTATGCCGCAATTAATTGCATACTTAGCAAGGTGAGAATTAAATACCCTGCGTGAATTAATTACCTCTGCGTAAAAGGGATAACTTCTATCGCTTCTCTCTATCTGACCAGGTGTATTATAGTCCTTTATAACGAATGTCTCTGCAATACGAGGCATTTTATCGCTAATAAAGTCTTCGCTATGATTGATCTTGATATCACCTAGATTGTTTCTGTCTGCATACTCTCTATAATCGAATGCTGTTCTTGATGTGGTTCTATTTAATATATCTACTTCGAATACTGATCTCTTATATTGACCTGATCCTATCTCTTCTATAGTATTAGTGGGATTACCATAGCTCATCTGCATGATTGTTTGTTGTGCCGAGAGTTGTCCTTCGGGAGTATTGTTATCATACACCTTATTTGTATTAAATAAAAGATTATTATCACTTATCGCCTGAGGTGTTGATGTCATGTCCTTATACTTCTCAGCCAGGTAGTTAGGTGTACAGAAATAAAAGCTTTCTCTTGTCTCAAAGAACTTATAATTGTTTGTTGACTTATCACCGCCGTATGCTCTTCTGGCGAGGAAGTCTATCGCTCTGGCGGGCGACAGCGTTGGGATACAGAACGATTGGTTGCCTACTGTAGGTTCGATTTCAATCGGCTTTGCACTAGAGGTGTTCTCTTGTCTAAGAAAGAATTCCTCATAGACATTCTTTACCATATCTGATACAAGCATATTACTGTATGATTTAGCGACTTCTTGTTGATTAGCGTTGAAGTTCTCGATTGATGTGAAGTCTAAGCTGTAGCTCAATAGGTTATCTTTGCTCTCATCATAGGGTTTAACGTCACGTACCGAGAAGCAATAGAATTCTTTCTTGCTTGTCTTACCAAAGAAGTCTTTATATTCGATAGTAATGTATTCTTCGCCTAATATAGGAAGTTTTCTTAAGAGTCCTTCTGAGTCTACTACGATACACGATCCCATTATATTAGGACTATCGATACCTTCAGTTATAAGCCAGTTAGTGACGATTTGATTTAATTCAATACCCTCATCTGGCTTTGATTTGAGTGTGCGTATCTTAAAGCTGATCAGTTCATAGTAACCTGCTTCAGCGACATTTACATTATTACTTTCCATTTAATCTCTTCTCTAGCAACTTACCTATCTCACCGACATAGTTCGCATTAAATAGTGATATGATTCTACGCTTCTCATTTAATTCGAACTCGTAGTCATATACTCTTACTGGTAACCATTCTGACGTTGGATTAGCTGAGTATGTTGCGTGATTGATTTGTATTTCAGGTACGTATTTACTCTTATAGTATTTGATATTATTTGTTAATGATGTGTTCTGTGCCCACGTGAGGACTGCTTCATTAGTTGTACCTGATTGTGTAGCGTATTCTTTTATAATAAATGCGTCTAAATTGGCTTGTGACTTAGGCCATTGAGTATATGGATCAAGTATATTATTAGCTAATAGCACCAACCATGCTAACTCTGCATCTCCATAGTATAAGTAGGCAACATCTTCTGGTCTCATGCCTTCTTTAACTGTGTAGGGAAGATAATTCGTGTTAGCGATAGAGTCTGATAGCTTTGCTCTTCTCGTGATATCGACCACATATTCTTTATCTCTTAATACTAGCGGGAATTTGCTGAAGTAACTCATGGTGTTGCTCCTCCTTGATTTGCAGGTATCGGAACACCATTGCTGTCTAATTTATCTCCTGATCCGTCTTGTGTCTCGTTTGTTGCGGTCTCTTCGCTCTCTTCTTCTGCTACAGCAGGTGGTAGAAACAGTTCAGCACCGTAGTCAGCTTTCGTATGAATAGCTGCCTCTGTCATAACCATATTAATTCTCACTGCGCTTGGCTTACCACCTCTATTTAATGCAATACCGTTAGGTGCATAGTCAACATTAAACTGACTGATCATACACGTCTTCATTTTATAGAAGAAATTGCTATCAATACCGTAAAAGAAGCAATCAACCATCGAAGGATATTTTAATAGACCTCTTGATAGTGTAGTCTCTCCTACAGAACTAAGAGATTCTTCTACTTTAACTCCACCAACTCCAGACATCTCGGGAGTGATCTGATTTTGAATAGTGCCAATAATTCGTCTTAACGTATCTGCTTCTTCAGGACTATCAGGTGATAATGTCCATTCGAATGTGTGTACTTTTAGATCGACTCCGCTGAATACTAATGTTGCATACGGGTTAACAGCAGTTCCTGTTCCTGCTCCAATACCTTTCGCAAGGTCTGGTCCGATAGCACCTAGTCCTGCACTCGCAAGAAATAAGGCAGTGTCTGTCGCTCCTGATACAACTGCTTGTGCATTTGCGACATTAATATCAGCCGCAGACGCTCCTTTAGCCGCATCTAGAGTCGTATTAAACATACCTGATATCTTTGTCGCTAACCCTCCTATACCGCCAATATTCTTCATGCCTTTAGCGGCATTTGCTGCCATTGATCCAGCTACTCCAATCTCATCAGCGCCGACTTTGATATTCATATTGTCTTGAAGATTTTTAGGCAAAGGTAAAACGATGCTCTCGGTATTTACTACTGTAGCGTGAGCAGAATTGCCGTAGCTATACTCTTTAAAGTTAAATATCATGGCATGGTGACCAAGCGTGTGCGGGAAAGTCAGAGTAGAGCTATTACGCTTCTTCATTCTCTGATCTATTACAGTTTCCGCTGGTGTTATTCTGCCTGTAGACATGGTTTTCGACCTTTATAAATATTAGTTAATACAACTACAATTATTTATATGAGATCAGATGGCGTATCAGGGAAGTTTTAGACCTAGAAATCCAAATAAGTATCTAGGTGATCCAACTAATGTGATTTACAGATCGCATTGGGAATTGAAGCTTATGTCTTATTTAGACAAACATCCACACGTTATTAAGTGGTGTAGTGAAGAAATTGTTATACCGTATAAAAGTCCTATTGATGGGAGATGGCACAGATATTTCCCAGACTTCTATGTGGAACAGATAAATAGAAGTAAGAAGAAAGAAAAGATTTTAATAGAAGTCAAACCTAAGTATCAAACTGTACCACCCACAGTTCAGAGAGGTAAGAAGCCTACTAAAAGATATATTAATGAAGTAAAGACTTGGGGTGTTAACCAAGCGAAATGGGCGGCGGCAGAAGAGTATTGTAAAGATCATGGATTCATCTGGCAGATAATGCATGAAGATCATTTAGGGATAAAATAATTAAGTTAAAGGACAACAATATGTATGAATATAAATGTAAAGTAGTAAGAGTAATAGACGGTGATACAGTAGATGTAGACATCGATCTAGGGTTTGGCGTTTGGCTGAGAAAAGAGCGTGTTAGAATTATGGGCATCGATACTCCTGAGTCACGGACACGTGATAAAGTCGAGAAGAAGTTCGGTCTAGCGTCTAAAGCCAAGCTAAAAGAATTATTAAAGAATGGCTCTATTCTAAAGACTCAAGTGTCTAAGAAGGGCGAAGACATGAAGGGCAAATTTGGTCGTATTCTAGGCGATTTTATACTAGAAGATGGTCGTAAAGTAACAGAGGTTCTTATTGATGAGGGTCATGCTGTTGCATATTTTGGTGGTAGTAAAGATGATGTCGATGCGGCTCACCTAGTCAACCGTGAGCGTTTAATTAACGAAGGTGTGGTTGTACTCTAATGGCAATTCTGTTTGACGAAATTCTCACCAAAGGTGTTCGGGCTGGACAAATACCAGCTCGTACAGCAAAGGCACGTGACTGGTATAGAAAAAGTGCTAGTGACTATAAGAGAATCAACGATGGTAAACTGTTAAAAGGCGATGCAGATCGTTTAACAGCTAGACCTCTCGTTGGACAGATGTACATGTATTATTATGACGCAAAGGGTAAAGCAACTCTACCATATTTTGATAGATTCCCGTTAGTATTTCCTTTTAAGAAAGTAAAGGGTGGGTTCTACGGATTAAATATGCACTATCTTCCTTTGCCATTACGTGCTAAGTTGATGGACGCACTATATGACACGGCAAGCAACACTCGATTTGATGAGTCTACTAGACTTAAAATTAGCTATCAGATGTTAGAGAGTGCGGCTAAGTATAAAGAATTTCAACCATGCATTAAACGCTATCTTACTACACAGGTACGTAGCAAGTTCATGTACATATATCCCTCAGAATGGGACGTTGCACTGTTCTTACCACTAGAAAGATTCCAGGGTGCATCGAAGACTCAAGTCTGGTCAGACTCAAAAAGAAAAATAGGATAAGGCAATGGCGTTTAACATTCAAGAATTTAATTCAACTATTAGTAGACACGGTTTAGCTAAAGATAACCTGTTTATGGTCAATATAACACCCCCTAAATCCCTAAGAAACGATGAGGGTATTATTCCTGATCTACGCTTCTTCTGCCGAACTGTTACACTTCCAGAGTTTGACGTAGTAACAACTGATTATCAAGTTCAAGGATTTGGTGCGACTACTAGACGACCAACTTCTATGTTATTTCCTATTCTGCCTACAGTTTTTATGGTAGATAGCAATTTCGAAATTATGAAATTCTTTCACAGATGGATGCAGTTGCAGATTAACTACGACACGTCTGGTGGACCAATGTCAGCAGTTGACGGACAACTACCGTACGAATTAGGATACAAGTCTGATTATGCCTCTACTGTAGAGGTTGTAGTATATTCTTATGCGTCAGAAAGTATCACATACACATACACGATGAGTGGCGCATACCCAGTTCAAGTGGGTAATGTAACAGAATCTTGGGGAAACACTGAGATAATGACACTGCCTGTAGGATTCACATACGATGAAATTAAAGTTACAGGCGCAGACACAGGTTCTATGATAGATGGCAGAGGTGGAGTTAATGGATTATTAAGCTATCTATCTACAATAAATACTTTCACACAAGCGATTCGAGGATTGAAGCGACCTAGAAGCATTCAAGATGCTATTAACCAAGCATCTAATGTCTCTACTATTTTGAAATCTTTTTAATTATTACTATACAATAGGAGTATAACACTATGGGTTTACCTAAAATTGACCAACCTTTATTTGAGGTTACTGTTCCGTCTACAGACAAAAAGGCAAAATTTCGACCATTTACGGTTAAAGAAGAGAAAATTCTTCTGATAGCACAAGAATCAGAAGATCAGAATCAAATCTTTCTAGCAGTAAAACAGATCATTAACAACTGTACAACAGGCGTTGACGTAGATAAGCTTGCTACATTTGATTTAGAGTATCTTATTCTAATGATTCGTGGCAAGTCAGTAGACAATATGATGAAGTTTGGATTCGTAGACGAAGAAACTGAAGAGAATGTGAATGTCGAAATTGACATAAATGACATTAGCGTAAAGACTCCTGAGGGTCATAACAAGAAAATTGTACTGAATGATCAATACCATATTATGATGAAATATCCAACTTTATCCGAAGTTAAAATGTTACAAGAGGTTGATGATAATCTTTCTCAGACCGATCAAATGTTCTCGACTATGACTGGATGTATTGATATATTGGTGGATAATAATACTGATGAGATATTCAAGCTAGAAGACTTCAGTAAAGTTGAAATTAGTGATTTCGTAGATGGATTTAATGGCGCTGTTATTGGAGATATTAAGACATTCTTTGACACTATGCCTAAGCTTACGCACACGATCCAGTATAAAGATAAGAATGATAAGGATAAAGAATTTGTTGTGGAGGGTATGGACTCTTTTTTTACATAATGTTGAGCCATAATAACCTTATGGCATACTATAAAAATATCTTCGCAGTGGCTCAACATCATAAATATAGTATAAGTGATATAGAAAACTTAATACCGTATGAGCGTGATCTTTATATGGATATGTTAGTGGACTTTATAGAAACAACGAATCAACAACAAAGCTAGGAGAAAGACATGGCTAAAAAACTACCAGTAGACAGCATGTTAAATGACGCTGATCTAGACGGTGATGGAATCGTATCAAACGAAGAGCTATCTAAACACGAACGAATGATACAAATCGAAAATGCTGATAAGCGTGAAGACGCACAGCGTAACATGGCTTGGTTTGCACTATTCGGCATGCTCTTATACCCGTTTGCAGTAGTACTTGCCGTTCTTATGGGACTAGATCAGGCATCTAAAACATTGGGCGATATCGCACCAACGTACTTTGTGTCAGTAGCGGCTATCGTTGCGGCATTTTACACAACTCAAGCTTACTCAAATAAGTCTCAATAGGATAGTTTAAATGGCAACCACGTCTCTGCCCACAGTCAATTTATCAAGTGACACTACAGACCAGATAGCACCACATCTGAAGTCTATGCGTGATTCTATGGATAACCAGACTAAGATACTACAAGCTACTTTTGACCTGACGGCTAATGCCGCAAGAAAAGCTCAAATGGCTGCCAATCTAGCTCAATCAAAAGCAACGGCTAAAATTACTAAGCAAGCTGTAACAGAATCAGTTGCTAGTAAAGGTATGGATGGCGGAGATGGTGGATCCGGCGGTATGGGTATGGGAATGATGGGTTTAGGATCTGGAATTGTGGCAATTGCCGCATCTTTGACTGGATTCGATGCGGCTATTAAAGCTATGGCGCTACCAGGAAAGTTCAAAACTTTCAACATGGGTTGGACAAAATTTACTGATGAGATTGTTTACATGGGCATTCGCATTGAAGAGTTCGGGAAAAAAGTTAAAGCCTTTAAACCTAGATTCCCCGATATACCTAAAATATCATTTGTAGATGCTAAGGGTATGCCGTATGATTTTACCAAAACTAAACTCAGCATATCTGTTGGTCCTAAAATAGATTTAATCAAAACTGGAACTAACGCATTCTTTGACAGCATACAGGCTAGTATAAACACGAAATGGACTATGGCTGCCGAAGCATTTGGTGGAAAGATAACTGGCATTAAAACAGCCGCTAACACATTCTTTGATGGAATTAAGCTAGGAATGACTGAGAAGTTTGCAAGCCCAATAGAAGCATTCGGTGGAAAGATAACTGCGATTAAGAACAGTATCAATGGATTCTTCGATGGAGTCAAGTTGGGAATGACTGAGAAGTTTGCTGGACCAGCTACAGCATTTGGAGATAAACTTACTAGTATTAAGGATGGTGTCGGAAAGTTCTTCGATGGAATACCTAGAATTAAATTAACTATGCCTGTAGGCTTAGCTGGTATAACAGATAGCGTGAAGACAGCATTCGGTGCCATTGACGGTGGCGGTATATTAGGATTCTTAGGCAAAGTTGGCGGGTTTCTTAAGCCTCTACTTGCGCCTTTCGAGATCATTCTTAAGACAGTTATGAGACCATTCACGCAAGTACTGTTAAGCATCATCGACTTTGTTACTGGATTCTATCAAGGCTTCACTAGCGAAGATGGTAGTTTTGGCGATAAGCTTAAAGCTGGTATAGAAGGTGGTATTAAAGGAATTATCAAAGGCTTCACTGAAGCAATCGATCTAATCTTTATCAAGCTCCCTGCTTGGTTGATGGAGAAACTAGGTTTTGACGGTATCGCTGAGACACTTAAAAGCTTCAGTCTTACTGCATTAGTCGATCCTGCATGGGAAGCAGTTAAAAACTTCTTTAAGAAAATGTTTACTGATCCAGGTGGTACTGTAATGGGCATCGCAAAGGGTGCAGGTGAGATGGGTGAAAACTTCATCAAAAGTATTTTACGAATGATATTGCCTGATCCTGACTCAGATAGAGCATGGTATGATCCCTCCCGCCTCGTTGCGAAAGCGATACCAAACTCAGTGTATACATATGCAGGATTAGACGCAAAGACAGGTGAATTGTTGCCGGGCGCAGCCTCTAGTAGGGGAGATGCGATAACCGCTCTTGCTGTAGAAGCAGACGCCATGGGCAGAGCAGATTCTAAAGGCTCTCAAGTGAGTGTTGCCGCACCTGTTATTGCACCTGTAAATAACGTTAATGTGAGAAATCAAAACACGACATTAGGAATGCCTGGTAATCTATCAAACGCCATGGGCTTCTAATTAGAATCCCAATTCTTAAACAAAAAAAAGGCGACTCACATCCATGTAAGCCGCCTTTCTCCCCTAACTAGATAGCTTAACTATCTTCAGCTAGACTCTTGAAGAAATCTAGAGACTCTCCGTCTCCGTCGTCACTCGCAAGAGTTGGGGATGAAGCCTCGCTCACTTCAGGAGCTTCACGCTCTTTAAAGTTAGGAGCAAAGTTCATACCCGTACTATCGTCCTCAGCAGTTGTTGTGGGTGCGTGTTTACTGCCATCAAGACCTAGAACCTTATACAATTTAGCTTTCAGTTCATTATAAGACTTGAAGTTTTTAGGATCGACAATATCTGCTAGAGAATGTTGCTTATTCCAATTTTCTTCCATGGCTTCGTCTGATAACGCTGTACCAGATGAATCACTGATAGGAGAAATCGAGTCAAACTCAGACTTATCGTAGTTACGATAGCCTTCTACTTGACGGATCTTCAATTTGAAATCTGCACCTTCCCAAAAGTCAAATGGGTTGATCGGATCTTCGTCTTGAAACTGAGGATTCATTGCATCGTTCAGCTTGTCGAAGATTTTCTTACCAAACTTATAAAGATAAACTTGACCTTCACGTGATGGGTTAGCACTATCCTTCACGATATAGATGTTAGCAGTGTATGATAACCTGCGCTTCTGCTTACGAGCAGTTTCTTTATCTTCGTCATGACCAGAGTTCCAAAGCTTTGAGTTGTACTCAGAGACTGGATCGTCTTGACCTAAAGTTGTAAGAGAGTTTTCAATGTACCAACCACCTGGTCCTTGAAAGCCATGGTCCCACGCACGAACGAATGGCATATCTTCACCTGACGGTGCTGGTAAAAAGCGAATCACGGCATAACCATTGCCAGCTTTGTCTACTTCTGGTTTCCAGAAGCGATCATCGCCTTTGTTGTTATTGGGTGATCCCATCTTCTGTAACTGAGAATTCAGTTTATCGAAAGATGAAGTACGTGCCTTCTTTAAGGCAGAGAATGATGTTGTCATATTAGTATTTCCTGTATTATGCTATATATAGCGGTTTATGTTACGATGTATATCGTTGTATTGGTCTATTATACTAGACCGCGGTGTATTTGTCAAGACATATTTTCTTCATTTTCACTTTATCATAATTTAAAAAAGGTCGATATTTCTTAACAATCTTATTTATATTAGGATAAACGATGGTATCGTTGATATTCTTATCCCAATATTTAAAGCATCCTGTCAGATCATCTAAGATGACTAGAGTTTCGATGCTCAGTCGCTTCATGTTGTAGAGTTGTAATACCCTAGAGTACTGTCCGTCTTCAACAATAAAGTTAGAGTTAAAGTCTTCGTTCAATTCATCTAGCTCATTGCCAAACACGTATCCCAAAGACTGTTGTCTCTTTGACCACTCTCTGAATATCTCATCAGCGGTCTTGTTATCTATCAAATTGCCAATCCATATTTCTGGATTATCAATCACATTAGCGAGTAGAAACTCTTTAGAGTCCTTACGCTTTCCCAACTTATAGAAGAAGAACTTATCTTTTCTGCGTTCAAAACTATCTACAGACAACCTCATCTTACCACCATATTTGTGAAAATCATACGAAGTGGTAAAGTGCTTCTTCAGAGCAATGTAGTAGCTATAGAGTTCAAACGCCTCTCTAGTTGAGTACATTGATCGGTCTGTCACACTGGCAGCCTTGTTAACTTCTCTACCATATTTAGTTCTTCTGCTTCTCTATAAATCTTTGCCTTAAGTACAGGTGATCTTCGAATGATCTCTCCAACTACCTCTACTTCCAGTCCATACGATTCTGCGTATACAATCACTGCATCAATGTATGGTACACCCTTAGCGATATTTGCTGAAATTTCTTTCATTATCGTTTCAGAATTTAGTTGTGCTATAAGCCCAATGTCTTTAGTATTTGCGATTTTTTATGCTCCCTGCCCAGTAAATAGGCTGTTTTAAAAACGCTTGCTTCACGTTTATTATTAATAATATACTCTTCACCACCTAAGATTACTTTGCCTTCTTTAGGGTCTATATCAACGTTATAGAGTGTTGGCTCGTTATATGTAACTCTAGCCATTTAGTACCTTAATTCCTAAAGCCCAATTCTCAGCCGCATCTTCGACATATTGCCTAGACTTGTCTTCAAACTCCTCTCTACGGAAAAACTCAGTATCTCCAATACCCATGTAATATCGAATACAGTAGACCCCTTCTTCTAAGAAGACTTCTGCTCTCGCACCATCGGTGCCTTCTTTGAAATATGTCTTGATATGATTCATTAAGATACTCCTCTATTGTTTATACTTGTATAGTATAACATCGAATTGGGCTCGTGTCAAGTGTTTATTGAACACTTTCCAATAAAGCTTCGATCTCACAGATTTCGGACAGCAATTCGCTCATGTTCTGCTTATGATAGATACGAGCCATTTTACCTAGATATTTTTTGGGGATGCCTACATCGTCTTCTAGAGAGATTAGGGCTTCTTTGACAAACTCACGTTCAGCTTCCTGTCGTAGATAAGAGTTACTTATCTCTTGCATACATTCTTTGATACGCTTTTTGTCGTGATCGCTTGAGGGGATAATAATACCTGTCATAATTTTTCACCGTGTTGTAGTTAATGTTAAAAGTTGGTGCGTTAAGGTGCACCAAGCCTATACTTTAGAAGTTGAAAGTTGCACCGACAAAAATGTCACCACGATTCCAATCTTCATCATATCCTACCTTGGCTTTCAATACTGGGCTAACCATTGAGTTATCCATTTTGTATTCCATTCCAAGTTCAACGCCATCATACTTTACATCACGTAGATCGCCATCGTTCATCACATATACAGCCATACCTGGTAGAGCCGAGGGTGAGTAAGTTGGTTTAACTTCGTAGTGTGCAGTCCATGTTGATTGACTTGTATTATACCACGTTTTTACTTCGCTGTCAATACTAAATGTGTCAGTCACATCGAATGCGGCGACTGCTGATGCTGAGGCTACTAGTGCGGCCGTAGCCAAAATTACGTTTTTCATCTGTTTTCTTTCTTTGTTTGTTTCGTAAAAAGGTGCCAGTTTCTGTTGACAGGTACTGGCGAACCCCGTACAACTATGCCGCTAGGGCGTAGTCTACAGGAGCAAAATTATCGTTTGCGTTTACTTTAGTTTCTTGCGTTAACGGAGCTCGTACCCGGATTCTCCACTTTTCTACCCTGCCAGTCGATTCCCAGTTCAGCCCCATCAAAAACATACTAGCCATATTCAGTATGCTTTTGGTGGAGCTGTCGGGATTCGAACCCGAGTCCTGTTCAGTATCAATCTGCTTCAACAAATCAAATTGTAGATTAACAACTGTCAACCTACGTCTTATTTATACAGTTTACACCATTTTGACGCACTTGTCAAGACATTAATCAAAAAATGTGTAACCAAAATACATCGCATATGCCCATAGAGCTAACCATGCGAGACCCTTCACTAAGAAGAATGTGAAGGATAGGATCAGTATAACACGTGATCTTTTACCTGTCAATGCTTTCCTGACCCTATCTATCATTTTATAGTCCGTTTGGTATCAGTACATAATGTATTGTTAAGACGATAGCAACTGAAGCACCGAGTCCAATCATCATCTTCATAAAGTCTCTTCCCACTAAAGGGAATACAGATTTTATTTTCATCTTACCTGTAAACGTTGCGATAGCAAGTTCACGACCAGCAAGCATACCAACAAAGACCCACGTAGTTGACATAGGAATATCATTAAGTTCTTTGAAGAAGTACAGACATAACCAATAGAACAAATCGATCAGAGTTGCACTACGGACATATCTTGTGTTGTGCTTCTCTAGTACAATCTGTTGAATCTTACCACCTCGTTCTTTAAACATAAAGAATAGACCAATCACGAAAACAGATGATATCAAGAACATTAGATCGACTGGCACAACACGAGGTAAGAACACAGCAATATTAGCCATATCATGCGACAACCAAGTCCACCATAATCCGCCTGTTGCAAACCACTGCGCTATTCGCCAATAGTTTTTGTTCTTTTCTTGTACTGGTTCTGCCTCATCAAGTGTACGTGATACAACGTACCACACACCGTATGCAAACAGAGCGGCAATACCATAACCCATGATGCTCTTCATCAACATCTTTTCTAGCACAAAAGTACTTGCAAAAGCACTCAACACTAGAAAGGATGTTGATACCGGTACACCTAGTCTTGTAAGTAGTACGAGTATTCCTGGTGCGGCGGCATGATACCACTGAACTTCTTGCCAGGGAATCTTATTCAATCGACCATAACTGATGTCTCCACCATTTACAGTCCAACCATACCACAGTGTTGCTAGTAGCACAGCACTTGCGGCTGCCCACATAGTCTTGTAGTTGAATCGCTCATTGTTTGATGCCATCCAAGTGCCGAGCGTCTGCACTGAATCATTTGCAATTACTGCATAAGCGGCAAAAAGAAACCCAATAAGGCTCCAGATAGTTAGTAGTTCCATAATATATCCTTACTTAAATGTGTACCTGATCTCAGTCTCAACAGTGTGTCTCAGCTTATCGGTATTGGAACCTTCCCACTTACCATTAATGCTCAGTCGCTCGTTAAAATTGAAACTATATCCAGTCTCAAAAGCGTTGCCGTCTTGATCTCTACCTGCTTCGAGGTATATTCCATTGTCTGCTTTGTATCCAATGCGTACATGATTGTACTTACCTGAGTAGTCCAGGTCTGTGTATCGTTGTTGATTCGAATATTCTACGTATGGTGCGGCGAATGCGCTCGTAGACAGTACTGCTAGTATTACAACTAGTAATGATTTCATATCTTTCTCCTTGTTTGACAGCTTTACCCTGTCGCTCACAAAATGTAGGGCAGAATTACCCTACTTTCTATGTATACGAAAGACTATTAAAGCTCTGGAAAAAGACACTTCTGAATGAATAAGTCTACGTCATCAGGATCGATGCCTAGGCTCTTCATTACGTTAGGTGTGTGAGGATTCTGTTTCTGATAATGTGCATAGTTATTCTGTGTGGCTATGCCCAATTCTTGTGAAGAGTATCCGTTATAGTTACCGATTTCTTTGAGATAATATGATAGTGTTTCCATTGCCGTGCCAGTTATCTGTGCAATCTCTATAGGATCTTTAACCATACCTGCGGCAATCATATGATCAGTGAATATAGCTTTAGCCCATTCAGGTAACTCTCGCTCTCTCTTCCATGATAGTGCAGATGCGACCGTACCAAACCAATCAATCATTGGGTGTTCTATATTAGTCGTAGCAGAGAAATCGTGGAATGCGCCAGTCATCTTATTAGCACCAGCTATTACATCAAATCCATAGATAGGTGCATCACTATCGGTGTGAGGAAACACACAGACGTGCATCATCCACATCTTCTTCTCTTCACGCATATCGACAACATCAACGTGTGCCCTACGATAGTCTTGGGATGTCCAAACTCTATTTACCCAACCAGGTTTGTTGAACTGCTCCATACCAGGTTCTTGTACTTCGATTCCACTGCCAGAAAACTCCTCTATGAAGTGATCTTGTAGATCGATGAGACTTTTCCATACTATACTCATAACCATGCTCCCACAAACATAGTAATCACTATTACTGCATATAGACCTAAGATCATCAGGTTCATTCGTTTTTGGCGATGTTCTCGCCTATCGAATGCTTCCATGACTTTCTCGTATGTTGCGTCAAGTTCGCTCTTACTTTCTTTCATTGTAATAACTCCTCAAATAGCCTTATTGCAAATTTAAAACATCTATTAGCCTCTGGTGCCATACTGTCACTCAACAGATTACGAACATTCGTTTTTAGTTCTTCTACTTTCTCAAACTGGTACATCTTGCCACTACCAGGAATACGTTTAGCGATCATAGCTCCGCCGTACATATCTCCAAAGTGTCGGACATACATATGTGCCACTAGACCATCTTTATCATTCTCATATAAGTTCTCGCAGTACTCGGTATAATCCTTAGTACATTGTGCGATTGTAATATCCATTCTATCAAATCCATATAAGTCTTCGAGTTCACGAATATCTTCTCCTATCAATTGAGACCTGGCAATATCGGTCAGACCAAGTTCCGTTAGAGGTAACTTGTACTCTAGTGAAACGTAGTTATAAAATTGATTTACGAGGTATCGATGATAGAGGGCTGGGTCTATCTTGCCACTCATTAGGATTGATGCAAACTTCTTGCGTTCAGCATCTCTGTGGTTATCCCACGTTAGTTCTTTTAAATTCAATTAACATCTCCAATTCAAACGCTCAATGCGTTACATTAAATATCTTTCTCTTCCATAAGACGCTGGAGTTTTTGTATCTCTAGCATCTGCAATTCAATAAGGGTAGCCTGTTCTCCTATTTGTGTAGCTTGAAGTTCAACTTCGGTAGGCTTCGGCTTTGTAGGAAATTCGATCACGTTAGACATATTGCCTCCTAAGATTACCTTGTTTTTCGTTGTGCCTTAATCCATGCTTTAGCACTGGAATTATCAGGCTTTGCTTTCACGAATTTAGTGACTTCTTTATAAGCTCGTAGAGTCTCTACGCCGTAGTCTTTACCTTCAGAGTTATCTACTACAGTAAACTTTTGCTTGCCGAAAAACGTCTGGAATGCACCAATGTTTTTCTGAACTGTTGTCCAATACTGCTCTACTTCATCTTCAGGTAGTGTACGTTTACGTGCTTTATTACGTGACTGCGCTGTAGCTAGATCGGTGTTAACAAAGATCATACTAGTGTCATACCCAATAGATTTTAACGATTTTGCCTGTTTGATCAACTTCTGAGTATCTTTACCAGTACCATCGATGACTAACCCTAAACGACCTTTAATATACATTGCTTGCTTAACGCCTGTTAAGACTTTTGCTTTACCACGTAACTCTTGACCTTGCACAGAGAAGATATTCTCTGGGTCCATCTCCATACCTGCTTTAGCCATTGCTTTCTCGAATGCGTCATCAGAGTTGACAACTTTGAATCCAAGCGATGTGAGTCCAGTCTTACCAACAATGAATGATTTACCAGAGCCAGGTCCACCGGCTAAGAACACTGCTTTAAAAATAGCTGGATCGTTGACACCTTCTTCTAGTTCCCTCTTAAGGGTAACAAACTCTTCTTTAAGATAATTTTCAAACGTTAACACGATTGGGTTCCTTATTATTTGATTTACTAGTCTTATTTATAAAAAGTTTGACTTTCTAAATCCTATTATTTCTTTGAGTTTTTCAGCTAAATCGAGCATCATAGCATCTGTGTGTAGTGGAGTAGGCGCAAATCTAAGTCTTTCAGTTCCCATAGATACTGTCGGATAATTTATAGGTTGTACATATATATCGTAACGTGTAATAAGTTCATCGCTGACAGACTTACATCTTACAGCATCTCCTATCATAACAGGCACGATATGAGTTTCATTCTCTAGCACATCTATATCTCTTTCCTTGAGTACGTCTTTTAGTTTCTTTGCACGTTCTTGGTGAATAGCTCTCAGCTCCACACCATTACTGCTCTTAAGATACTTGATAGCACTCAATGCACCTGCACACATCACTGGGCTTAGACTTGTTGTAAATATGAATCCACTCGCAATACTGCGTATAGCATCGATAGCAATGGCATCGCCAGATATGTATCCTCCTTGACAACCAAAAGCCTTACCTAGCGTTCCATTGATGAAGTCAACTCTATGTTGCACTCCCAATAACTCAGTGAATCCTGCGCCAGTATTTCCATATAATCCAACAGCATGTACTTCATCTATATACGTCATAGCTTTATATTCTTCAGCTATATCCAGTATCTCTTCGATTAAGCTTACATATCCATCCATACTATACACGCTTTCAAACACAATGCAAGGAGTACCCTTTATATTAGATAGGACTTCACGCAACTGTTCCATGTTATTGTGTTCAAATACGTGCTTGGGTGCACCACTGTGTTTCATGCCTTGAATAAGACTTGCGTGGTTCTTACTGTCGCTCACAAATTCTATATCTGGAATAATCTTACTGAGAGCAATTAACGTCCACTCGTTTGCCACATAAGCACTAGTATACAACAGTGCGCTTTCTTTATTGTGCAATTCGGCAAGTTCACGCTCTAATGCAACATGATAGTGGCTAGTACCTGCAATATTTCTAGTACCGCCACTACCTGCACCAGTCTGATCTAAAGCCGTGTGCATTGCATCTAATACTACTTTGTGTTGTCCCATGCCCAGATAGTCATTACTACACCAATTAACTATGTTCTTAATGTTATATGGACCGTAATATAATGCTTGAGGGAATTCACCTCTCTCACGTATTATGTCATTAAAGACTCTGTAATTACCGCTATTTTTTAAGCCTGTTATCACGTCCTGGAACTTGCTTGTATCTATCATTACTAACTTTCACACCTATCTTATTTGTAGAATATATGACTATCTATTCGTACTGTACGCTCGTATGCCTTAGACCAGTATGGATTACTGTAGTGAGCATGGTACATAATAGCACCACCTGTCATATCAGGTATCTTATTATATTGCGACATGACATATTCTGCCACTAACATGGCAGTATGAATACGTTCTTTATCTTTTGGGGTGTCTGATTTACCGTCACAATACCAAGAAAATTGGCACTTGTTTATGATTGGACTACCCTTTGCGTTCACGTGTGCTTGATACACAACGTCACATATGGTCTCAGGATACCTATCATTCTCTACCCTATTCATAGTAACAAAGCCAACTGCTTGTTGACCTAAGTCTCCATCACTTCTAGCCTCGTGATATATATTTAACGCTAGACAGCGATGTTGAGTTGCGTACTCATACTCTCTTTCTTCACGGAGTATTTGTGCTTGGACAATAGAGACTTCTTGAGCTTTCTTTATTGTCGCAACTTCATTAGCTTGCACTTGAGCAACATGAACACCCATGTACGACAAACCAAGTAAACATGCTACTGACATAGCACCCGATAACCAATATCCAGTTGTTTTAATATTCATTTAGATTAGCCTCTGTTGATTATACTTCTAAGTCTATAACTTTATTATACACGATATAAATCCTGTGTCAAGTCTTTTTATGCAAAAGTGAGATATTTATACTACCTTTTTAGCTTGACGAATTTTCTGCGGGACTTAGAAAACTGCTTCATGGGCTTGCCGAAGATGATTTCTTCGGTGGTACCTGTTTTGATGTACCCAACGAGATGACCGTCTTTATCGATCATGTATGTGTGATTTGGGATATTGCTATCCCACACCGTGATTTCTTTAAAATACTCTATCATTAACACTTCCCCTTGTAACCTAAGGCTTTCATCGCACCGACTGGATGCTCTGCTTCTTGTAGAGCCAAGTATTGCTCAACAGTAGTGTTCTTAACTAAGAAGTTGACCCAAGCTTTCCAAGGCTTATATCCGTACTTGAATCTAGCGATGAATTCTGGCTTTGGTAACCCATGCCAAGATGGGTGACAAGTAGGTCTTGCGACTTCCATGTTCACACTCTGGGTGTGTCTGCCTCTATACATTAGGTACATTCCGTCCCAGGTAAAGTCTTCTTTGGTAAATGCTGTCATATTATCACTCTCTTTCATTATTTTATACAACTATTATAGCATGGCTGGCAGAAAAGTCAACCATTATTTTGAAGTTTTTTGAGGAAAGTGAGCAGTTTTACGACATACTCAGGTCACGGTCCCAAGGTATGGGACTAATTACTTGCTAGTGGCTCTAAAGATTCCGTCCCAATCGTCTGGAAGGTTCAGTGTTTCCATGTAGGCACAGCGTTCTATCCATATGTCGTAGTACCCGTCCATATGACCTTCGAAGCTTCCTTTGAGTTCTTTGCATAGCTCAATAGCTTCATTGAACTGTCTAGAACTGTATTTATGATGCATGTACCCGTGTTTAGCGATCTCAACTCCGTAATGCTCTTCGGAATCTAGATCAAGTACTGTGTATATGTCTAGTCCTACTGTCTTACCTTTAACTGCCAAATCATCTAATTTTAAGTAGAAAAAGTCTTCACGGGTTGCTTGATATGTTGATGGACCTACGATCAGAACAACACCATATGCTTTGCACGAACTTTCTAATCTGGCTGCCGTACTAACTGCGTCTCCGAGAATGTCGTAGGAGTGTCGTGCAGTAGAGCCCATTTCGCCAATATAACCAAGACCAGTATTAATACCGGCACCCATGCCGACTGGTGGGCGACCAGTTTTTGTAAGTTCTTCATTGAATTCCTCCACTGCTCTTAGCATGTTGAGACATGTCTGTATGCCAGTCTTAGGGTGATCTGGATCGTCTATGGGAGCATTGTGTATGTGCATAGACGCATCACCGATATACTTGATAACCATTCCATTTACATCTAGAATTGGTTTAGATATTGCATCCATGTATCCGTTCATCACTTGAGTAAGACCCTTTACATCGTCACCAAACGACTCACCAAGAGGCGTGAAGCCACGAAGATCAGAGAACACAATTGACACTTCTTTCTTAACTCCATCCTTGACTAAGGCAGGGTTTTCTTGAAGCATCTTGACGACCGCAGGAGATGCATATCCAGCAAACTGCTTCTTGATAGCCATCTTTTGAAAGTATTCTTGTCCATACTTGACGGCATAGACATGAGTGAAAATCATGATGCCCATCAATCCTTGAACTGTAGTGATCAGTAGTGATAGATCAGTATTGAAGAAATATACAGGAAGATAGATCAGTGCGCCTGTCATGCCTATAGACAATGCCCAACCAAATCTAACATAGCTCAGACCAATAATAGAAAGACCTAGCACAATGATTCCGATAAGTTTAATGAATTCTTCTAATGGGTGAGTAACAATATTATACTGATTCTTTACGGATGTGAATGCCCTAGCAGTAAGATCGTGCCCATAGACAGCACCAGAAGCCGTAGGTACGGGGTTTGATATGCCGTCAGCAGTAACCCCAACAAAAACTGTTGCTCCATTCAAATCTGGCATCGTATCCGTTAGATCATATCGAGTAAAATCATAGTTTGGGTTCATCCATATGCGGCTTAAGGAATCCGTATTGATGATTGGAAACCCTTTTACTCTAACTGCTGTCACACCAAATTCGCTGTTTTTTACTTGAAAGGTATTTGATCCAGTGTAAGCCTTGAATATCTCTAAAACGATTGAAGGATATAAGGATTCCTGTACTCCAGCAAGCATGGGTAATCGTCTTACTACTCCATCAATTTCTGGTAGAGTATTTGCAATTCCAATGCCTGTTGCTACGTTCTCGTACTTCTCTAAGTTTGCGGCTATACCAGGATAATTGTAAATATAATCCAAAGCATCACCGCCAACCTGTACAATAGCAGTACTGTATGCTGATCTGTTTTGAGCCTTATTACTAGGGAAATGAGATAAGATGACGCCTTGCCCGAGCATATCCGTGAAATATTCGTCTTGACCTGTTCGATCTTCTTCTGGGAATGATAGATTAAATACGATAATGCCTGCATTCGCTTGACGCAATCTGAGGATTAAATCCCCGTAGATGTCTCTTGGTAGTGGGTATTGCCCATGAGTTTCTAAAGTCTTTTCTGATATGTCTACTAATACCACATCATCGATGAATTGCTTTTCTTCGACTATGAGTTGATCTGCGATCTTTAGATCAATGCTTTGTAGTAGAGTTGGATTAGATAGTGTTACCCACGCTAGAATTAGCGTAGTGATAATAGCAAATAATGGCGAAAGGATGATTTTCATGTCTCTGTATCTACTTTCATTGGCTCTGATCTATCGCATTCGAATTGCACTAGCCAGTAGCAAGCCTCTTGTTTTGTTATAAAGCGAGGACTTACAGTAACACCATCATCGTTAACCCAGTGCCACTCTCCCCATGTTTTATCTATTCGCACAACATATACTCTTCTATGTGTATCTTTTGTACATCTATTTAGTAACGTCTTGCTATAGGTTTCCAATTGGGATTTCGTTCGCCTACCAGACTAAGTTCGGGTCTAGTACGCTTGTCACCGTTCTTATCTGCATAGACTTCTGTCTTACCAGTTTTCACCCATTCTGATGTCCAGTAAACAACAGGAGATTTATCGACTCTAGTCATTTTGATATACTATTAGGTTGCAACCGCCTGAAGCATTACAAGTTCCACTAACTCCAGCTCCATCACTCATGGTATGTGGCAATGTGTAATTCTTATCGGTTGCTCCTCTTTGCTCTAACTTGAAATCCCATGGCTGTGAGCCATCGAGTTCGACTCTAGCAGAATGAGCGCCTGATCCGTTTTGAAATATATCTGCCTTGTGATTATCGCCAGTAATCTCTAAGTCTATAAATTTATCACCAAGACCGTGTTGCGCTATATCGACATCATTACTATCTCCCGTTACGGTAAGTACAGCGGCTTTGTTGCCGATGCCTTTTTGTAGTATGTCTATGTCATTACTGTTACCAATTATAGTGGCATCGATATATCCGTGTGATCCTGAATTTAGATCCTGCTCAGTATCGACATTATTAAGATTGCCGGTAATTATTAAGTCTAGGTAACTTATACCACCAGCTTGTGTTATGAATATATCATTAAAGCTACCTGTTATGCTTGCTTCAACTGTGTCACCTTGTCCTGCGGCGGCTAATGCGAGTTTTGCATTTATTTTAGTCTGCTGTGCGGTAGTTGGCGCAGTTGATCCGTAAACTGGAGTTGCGTCGGCTGCAGGAGCTGAAAAGGAGTACCAGGAACCTGCCGCAGGGGTAAAACTATTGCCATCAGCGTCACACATAGTTAAAAATAGATTGTCGCCACTGCCACTGACACTGCATACAAAAGCAGTATCTCCTACCGAACCAGATCCAAAGCCGCTATAAGATGTCATAGTAGCAATCCATCCAACAATACTATTGCCTAAGGCTACTAGATCAGCAAAGGTTGTTGTATCATTGCCATTATAGACGTAGATATAAGTAGAGCCTTGTGAACTTACGTTCATCACTGGAGTACCCGTATCAGCATAAGCGTCTGAGGATATGAACCACGCTAGAATTATAATACTACTGGCTTTGCGTAATATTGATGATAACATCTCCACCTCCGTTTAGCTGAATGAGTGCAGGCACATTGTCTTTGTATAGGTTTACGTCACCGTCTGTTATACGCTCGGTAGTTACGTCTGAAATGTGTACAGAGCTTTCACTATAAATGCCTATCTTTTCCTCATCGTAGAATGCTTGAACTGTGGTCCTATATGCATTTATTGTAGGAAGAACTGGGTCAATAGCCAATTGTTCGTCTTGTAGCATAGCAGTAGCGTCTAGCACGTTGAATAGAAAATCTATGTCTAGCCTGTTTACATCAAGCTCTTTGAATTCTAGTTTATCTTCTTCTAATTCGTCTGAATTTAGTTCAGCATATTCTAGCAAATCACTATCTAAGTATTCGGCAACTTCTGCTTGAACTATGTATCCTATACCTTTCAATTCTGGCGGTGGTGTGATGATTAACATGTTACCAATATTGGCTTCCGTGATGTCTAGTATCTTAGGCTTAGTCGGAGTAGCCATTTTGTTCGATACTAATGTTGCTTGATATGCCTGATTTAATATGACCTGTCCCACTTCGGTAGAGACCATAATCTCACCTGTCCAGCAATCGCCCACGGGAGGACAACTCGGTAACAGAATAACAATACTTCTGCCCAGTTCATCTACGGTCATAGTGAAGTCAGTACCACGAACAGATATTGTCGCAGTGGGCGTTTTTAGGGATACATTTTCTCTTGAGTTTCTTGCGATTGCACCAGATGAGTACTTAACAGTGCCGAGTGCGATGTTCATTGCTAGTTTGCCTGTACCAGTACTTGGATCATAGATAAAGTCATCGATGATTAGTACGGATTGTTCGGTGACACTTACTCTAGTATCGTCTATGAATGTGAGTCCCAGTTTGGTTTTTGCTGTAACGATCTCATCGTCCATAGATAAACCAGTTCCCTTCTCCGTAGAAATGCTATCACCATCTCTCGTTATTTGTGCAGGGTTGCCCTTTTGCGAAGTAATACTACCAATCGTTTCCGTAGTATTACCCAACGCAAAGGAACTAGCAAAACATAGTATAAATGTAAATAGTAGATTAATTCTGTATGATGTTAATCGCATTACTATCACCATCAACTGTCATAGTAACTACAGGAATATCTGTAGTAGATTGTGTGAGATTTATCTCATTGAAGTTACTAGACACATTACCGCCAACTGTTATAGTATTCACTGCATCGGCAGCATCCAATTCTAGATTGACTGTGTTATAATCACCAGTGGTCGCTAGAGTTGTAGTCGTATCAGTAACGCTGACCTCTGTTGTACAGGTTGCTATTGTGCCTGTGGTAGAAGCAGTCGATACTCCGTCCGTAACTGATCCTACAGATGCAACTCCAGAGTTGTCGTTGGTACCGCAGACTGTTACCAGATTGCTGTCGCCTGTCACCGTTGAAGTGAAGGTCGTTCCGGTTGTGGCAATACCCATCACAGTTTCGTTCGAGTCACCAGTATTCAATATATTGATGGTTGTTGAACTAGATCCTGCACTCGTGGATATATCCGTTTTGTTGGAATTACCTTGTTGACTGATATCTATGTCCTGACTATCGCCATTTAAGGTTGTGGCAGTTGTTGAATTACCCACGGTGTTGCCATTACCGGTTTGAGTGATATCGATTGTACTGCTAGAACCAGCCTGCACAATGTACACGTCACTAGCGTGTGTGGTTGTAGCAAAAGCCGCAAATGCGATCAGTGCTATAGTGTAAAGCTTTAAATTGCTCATATGTATTACTCCGTTTTGTTCGATCTCTCCCGACAACGAACATATTTTTTTAGTTTTACTTACTCCTCATATCAAAGGTGTTATAATTTTATAAAGGTCTACTTAACGTATTGCCAGTATTCCTTCCTTTCTCCTTCTTTAATCAACTCAACGACGGCTTGCTCTATAGCAACTCTTACGGCATAATTGACGGGTTCATTAATAGAATGACCCATTTCTGCCTCTAGCGAGTTTGTGCCCATATCGAAAAATCTAAAGAATGTCATGCTTGTTCCAGTGCTTATAATAGTTTTTGTAGTTGAAACACTTAACAACACTTCTCCGCTTTGTACGCTTACCATTCTAATAGTTACAGTCACTATGTCCTGTCTGTATTGGGTACTGGGACCGACACCTAAGTATCGAGCACCTGCACCACCGGTTAGCACATTGGAATCATATCCAATTATGCCTCCCTCTACTAAGACCCCTGCAAATAGCATCGGTCTCAATTCTCTTGTATCCTTCACAGCCGCTCGGCTCTGACGAATTATTTGCCTTTCTTTAGTTAGATTTTCTAACCCTATTCTCTCTACTACTTGAAACCAAGTGCCTCCTCCAACTTCTTGAAGCGCCTTGATCAGCCAAACTTCAGAGCCCTGCGTGACAGCGGTACTAATGTTAGCCATTCTTTCACTAGGCTTTCTCTGTCCTGTCTTATCAGTGAACCCATATACTGCTACAACTGCTTTACCTGTAGAAGGAGCTGGCATAGTAAGAAATTCCGTATTTTCATTCTTAACTACTTTTGCTGTTTCTGGCTCGGGCTTAAATCCAAAGTCTTCGGTCAGTGTAGCACATCCACTTGTAGTCAGTACTAATGCTAATAGCGCAAGAAATTGTTTCATTAGAACGAAAAATCTCCTACAGGAACGTCAAATTCGGAAACGATATCACCATTGGAATCTGTGACAGTTACGTATATTCTACCGCCCTCTTGTTTCCATGCAATTATATCTCCAAATGGAGTAGTTGCTTCGTACCATTCTCCTTCTATTGTTTCTCCACCACCTTCACCGAATAGCGAGTCCGCTATATTCTTAGAGAGGGTTGCATAAATTCTAGACTCTAAATTGTTCTGGAACTTATACGCATTGGTAGATTTCAAATCACGTTCTGCTTCGTCTTCCCGTGCCTTTTTCTCGTCCTTAATCTCTTTTCTTCTATTAGCCTCTAACTGCTCTATTGTCAGTATGTGCGAACTGTAACCGTTGCCATTAAAAGCTGGAGATACAAATACATGCGTCAGCTCACTTGCTGTCGAATGAGATGTCATCACCGCTGTTAGTACTATCACGGTTGTTATCAAATATTTTTTCATAATCGTTTTTATCCTGTTGTTGTAAGATCATGTCCAGTTTAGTTTTGAGCCTAATCAAGTCATTATCTAACATTCTTACTCTATCGATCAGTGCTATCAGTGTCATATGTGACTCGCCAATAACCGGATCGACCTCTTCCGTTACCCAGTTCCAGATATAGTATATGAAGTACCCTAGTCCTACTGCGGCTATAATTGGAAAGCCGTATTGCGAGATCATCTCAGCAATATTAAGTGTTTCTGCCTCAGGCATCTTCTTTATCTGATCCTATTTTCATTAACCATCCATTTTCGTTTACAACGAAAGTATCTCCTGGCTTATATAAGTGGTTGTTTTTAGCTGTTCCATCTTTTTGAACACCCATGACTTCTCCTTCCCACTCTCCCTCAACTTTAAAATGTGCGCCAACTTGGTTAATATTATAATCAAGCCAAAGCATTATCTGTATCCTCAAATGCGTCCATAATATTGCCTCTATGTTCGAAGTAGCCACTAGGACCAACTACAAACGTATCCCCTATCTTCAATAGACCTTCATCGATCATATGAAACTTATCGTCTGGATTGTCTTTTTTGACAACCCTAAACCCGTTATCGAACTTCATTAAGTCGTAGTCTTTATAGTACATTAATCTTTCCTCGCATCTTTCTGACCATCGGCTCTCGCCACTCTATCCAGGTCTGGGCTTACATTGTGAGCGTGACAAATCATGAGGTCTATTCTCATGACTTCATTGTTCATCGTCTTAATTCTATTATCTAAGGCTTGTGCAAAGCCTCTTTGTGTTTTGATGTCCGACAATACTCCGTCGAGGATAAACCTTAGCGTAAGAAACACGAAAAATCCACCTGACAGGGCTGCCGCAATTGGAAACCCAACATCTGCTATCAAACTTAGCACGTCCATAAATTCACTCCTTTACTATAGTTATTTATAAAAAAAGGCTCGTTAGAGCCTTTAAAATTAGTAAATAAGTGTGAAGATACTCAGTCTTCCTCGTCTGGATCCCTATCACCACTATATTCTATGAATCCTATTAACATAAGAGTCGCAAATATGTCACCAACTGTGCCCATTAAGATGTATGGAAGACAGTAGTAGAATAGTTCAATGTAACCAAGCTCATACACGATGAACATTGCCATCAATAGAATCATGCGTATCTGCCACATCTCAGATAGATTTCCCTCTTCTATCTCTATTCGCATATCTTTCATTCCGATAAGAACTTGAGTAGTGATGAAGTAAAATAAGGAAGAGTATCCGCCAAGTATTATCATGATGATATATTCTGCTTCTGGGAGGGGATTGACAAAAACTCTAGCTAGTATTGCTAGACATAATGTATAGATGAATATCAAATTGCTTCCTCTTTTTGCTTTTGTATTTTGTCTCGTAAATCTTTGACTGCGGTCTTAATCGCATCTTCGGCAAGTACGGAACAATGTATCTTGACTGGCGGTAATGCCAACTCTTCAGCAATCTGGGTATTCCTGATAGACTCTGCATCATCTAATGTTCTACCTTTAACCCACTCTGTTAGTAGTGAGCTAGAGGCAATGGCTGAACCGCACCCGTAAGTTTTAAACTTAGCGTCTTCGATAATACCATCTTCTCCAACTTTGATCTGTAACCTCATTACATCTCCGCAAGCAGGGGCACCTACCATACCAGTACCAACTTTAGGATCTGTAATGTCGAAAGAACCCACATTGCGTGGGTTCTCATAGTGGTCGAGTACTTTGTCGCTGTAAGCCATAAGAGGCTCCTGTTAACGCATGTACTGTATTTAGTACTGGCTGCCTTCATAGTCTCCAGTGTTCTGGATTTCTTCACCAGTAGGCTCTTCAGTGGTTACATCAGCATCGATCTTACTGTAGAGATCAAGGAATGCCGCACGGGTATCAGCATCAAAACGATTGACACATAACTCGATGGCTTTCATACGATCACTGAAGATCGAGAAGGTCTGTACAATGTGGCACAACCTACGAGTTGAGATAATCTCATCAATCCCACCATCTTCGAAAGTCTTACGAATCGCTTGAGCCCACTGAACTAGTTTTTCTGTAAACTCTTTATCGTTTGCACCAAACTTTGACATGTGGTTAGTAACGATACGCTTCTCAGTAGCCGCTGTTGGGTAAGGTTGCTCAAGAGTAATAGTGAAACGCTCGAGGAATGCCTCATCGATAATCGTAGCCGCAATGAAGCGACCCTGTTCATCACCTTGACCTTTAGTGTTAGCAGTAGCAATCACGTTAAAGCCAGGAGCAGGCGTAATCACTTCACCAGTTTTCTTGATAAGAACTGGCTTGCCTTCTAGCACACCCTGTAGACACATTAGCTTGTTAGAGCCACGGTCAATCTCATCGATCATCAGTAGGGCACCAGCTTCCATCGCTTTGATGACTGGACCTTTTGCAAAGACTGTCTCGCCATTCAGCAAGCGGAATCCACCAATCAGATCATCTTCATCAGTTTCGGGTGTAATCTGAACACGAACATATTCACGTTTGGCGTTAGCACAGGCTTGTTCGATCATCATCGTCTTACCGTTACCAGACAGACCGGCAACATACATTGGGTAAAACATATTAGACTTGACGATCTTAAGAACGTCAGAGAAATATCCCCACTTCACAAAAGTAGGATCAGCAGAAGGTATGTAGACTTCATCCGAAGAGGTAGACTGGACCCTAGCAACTGCTTTTGCTATGGGAGTCTGCTCGACTTGAGGTGCGGCAACTGGTGCGGCTAAAGGAGCATTCATCTGGATCACATTGCCAGATCCTACCATCTGATAGACACCACGTGCGACACGAGGCATTTGCTTCATTAGTGTATAAGCGGCAGAGCCAGAAAAGCCCTGTTCTTCAGCGAACTTGAAAAGCTCGGCTCGCTCAAACGAGTCTTGGTTAGGATTAGATGCTACAAAGGCATCGATTAGTTCAGCTTGGGTTTTTGAAATATTCATCATAATATAGGTACTCTCTTCATTGGTTAATCTCAATCTATACAAGTATTATAGCAGGTTGAGCCACAATGTCAACCATTATTTTCACTTTTTATTGCTCAAATGGCTTGGTTGCAAACCATCGGACGGCATGGTCATCTTGGATATCCATTAGATCGACTTTCAGTTCGGCTAACAATACCTTAGTCTCGTGAGGTATTGCACCTGGTCGAATACTTTCTATAGTAGCGAAGGCATTCTGAGCGGCAGTAATTGCCTGCATTTTTTCTTGAACATTTTGCATTTTCATCTCCAAAGGTTTAACTCAATTTCAGATTATATTTTAACAGGATTGACACTAATGTCAACCCTTATTTTCGTTATTTATGCAACTAATTCCGCAAACTTAGTGGTAATTACTCTGTTACCCTTCTTAGATCCACTGAACTTCTTAAAAGCTCGGGCGATCTGGGCTGGGGTAGCTTCAGCATCAACTTGAAACTCATCATTCTCACCAGACATACTAGCAGACTTGTCGACCATGATGAAGCGGCGATCATATCCGTCAGCATTGTCCATGATCCAAACTCCATTATCTCTCATATCTTTCTGAGCCTTTCGTTGGGCAGTAGTGTCCCAAGGCAATAAGCGATGCTGTTCATATTTGAAGTCTCTTCGAGTACAGATGAAGAAGTTGGCTGTTTGAACATTTTTACCAGCAACAGCGTTCAACAATGCTGAGGTGTTCGAAGAATCGTATCCATAACGTGAAGCAATTTCAACTTGCTTTCCCTTGACGTTCATAACGTATCGTTTAGCCCAACCACGATCTTGGTTCTCAACATCTTTTCCGCTAATGTGTCGAGCAGGATCACTAGCTCCATCTGTCAGAGTAATCAGGTTCATCTTATGCACTGGATTAGTACGCAGGAAGTCCTGAATGGCAAACTGACTAGCTAGTATTGCCGCATTCAAAGGCGTACTACCTAAACGCTCTAGAGGTCCCATGCATCGTGGTTGCTGACCGTGAAAGAATGAAGTACGCATTGCGTATTCTAACTCACTTTTGGACATCTTATTAGAAAACAGTTCGATGAAAACCAGGTCTTCATAATCAAACTTAGTGTTAACACCACCAGCTTGTCTGATATTTGCCAATCTGTTACGTCCATTATTATCAGTAGTGAATGCAAAGACCTCGAAAGGAATATTAACTCGCTTGCAGAACTGAACCAGAGATATCGTTTGACGTATCACTGAATCGAGTTGCTGGTACATTGAGCCAGAATAATCGACTAGCATCATCATGCCGTGGTTCTTACCGTCTGCTAGTGTAGTCACTTGCTTAAACAGGTTATCGTCATACTTGTAGGCGTGAAGCTTGTTAACGTCAATCGAACCCTTAGTAGAAGTACGGGCTCTGGCTGAACGATAGGCTGCCTTACGCATCTCAAATTCTTTAGCCATAAGATTTACAACGCCCTTGTTTTCGGACATGAAAGCGTCATAATCTCTGCTCGAATCATCCATCTCGGTTTGATAATCATGTTCAGTAAGCTTTTTACGAAATTCTTTACGATTTTCTAGCACTTCTTTATAGCCAACTTTAACTATATCGTAGACTGCACGGTTCATGCCTTGAAGAAACAGCTTATCAGTTTCTTCAACTAGATCACTCATATTCTCACGTTGAGCTTTCTCAGTTTTGATTTCAGGAAGATTTTCAGGTACATCATCAGGCGAATTACCAGCACCGCTACTGACTGAACTCTCAGAATTCTCTTCAGACTTCTCTTCAGACTCCTCGCCGCTAGAAGATTTCTCACCCTCTTGATCAGACTCTTCACTTTCACCAGAAGCTTCACCAGCTCCGGACTCTTCGCCCTCATCACCATCTTCATCAGAGTCGGATTCTGATTCCGAAGGCTCACCCTCTTCACTCTGCTCTTCAGAACTCTCACCGAATAGATCGGCTATGTCTTGGGCAGTCATTTCGGACTCTTCAGACTGGCTTTGACCGTTCGTGGTCTCATCACCGTCTTCTTGCTCCTCTTTCTTGCCGTCACCTAACCAAGCGACCAATTCTTTACAAACATTGGCAACATCTTCGAAAGTTTCGACAGCCATTGCTTTTTTGAAGTAAGGCATTTCCTCTTCAGAGAACTCGACTTCGACTAGATCACGACCCTTAGCTTTAAGGTTCAATCGATCCATGAAACCCATTTCGTTAATGTCATTATCTTTGGTACCGAATATGTCTCGATTCATGAGACCAAGATAACCACGTTTGAAATTAGAAACTAGACCAGGATACTTGTCAAGAACTTTACGCTCGATGCGGATATCTTCGACAACGTTCATATAAGAATGTGGAACACCAGGAACGGTGATCTCTTCTTTAGTCTGTGGGGTAAATAATGCGTGACCAATTTCATGACCAATCAGAAGATCGGTCTCATCAGCAGACATCTCTTTCCAGAGAGGCAAACCAAGAGTACGATTTTCTACATCAAAAAATGCTGTGGGATAGTTGCCCTGCTCAACACTGATATTCTCGTTGGCAAGCAATCTGGCTAATACTGACTTTGACTGTAACATCTCTTTCTCCTCAATCTATGTATCTATTATATCAGGCTGGACAGCAATGTCAACCTTTATTTTCATTTATTTTAAAATAAATTCTTTAATAGACCACCAAAGAGCATGATAAACATCACTGTATTGAGAATGATCAGTGCCCTGTCATTCCATAGTATAGACACCCATAACCACATTACGGCACCTGCACTACCAAAAGCCAAGTCTAGTACATGATATTCGACACCGGCATATCTAAAAGATACCGACACCAGAACAGCCATCGTTGCGATCCACTTAACGTACCATACTAAAGGCGTTTTCTTTTTACTCATTTATATCACTCTTTTCATCATTAAGAGTATATTATAACAGGTTGGACGGAGATGTCAACCTTTATTTTACTGAGGAGCTATTGGAGATAACATTTCATCTTCAAATTCTTCTAATTCTTCCGCAGTTATTTCATGTCCATGATATGTATATTCTACCTCAGGTTCATCCTTTAGGACTTCAGCCCATCCAAACCATATGTAAAATAAGGTCGTAGCTAGTAAAAAAGCTATTATCATGTACAGTGTTTCTTTATTCTTTTCAGTCATCGTCTTCTAGACCCTCGTCTAATATATTTCCATGTTCATCGCTTTCTTCTAGCGATACGGTACAATGTATTTCCCAGTAGCAACCTCGCATATCCCAACCATCTGCTTCGATGCCCTCTTCATACTCTTCATCATAGATGTCGTAGATTTTATCTAGCATCTCATCTTTCTGTTCGACACTCAAGACTCCTTCGTCTCCAGCACCGCTAGAGGTGTACTGATTTATCGCCCAGTCACTCCAGCATCCATCGTGTGCCTGAAGAAACTCGTGATCGTAATCATCTACATCGATCCAATCTAAATCGGCGGTGGGCAAAAACGGCCATGAGGTGTGATCGGCTCCATAGGATTCTACAGCTTCGTCAAAGGTAATATCACGCTCCTTGAGCCAGTCATCTAGTTCACCCAGTGTTTCAGGAACTTTTACTACGAAGCTTCCGCCACGATAGCCTTCCTCTTTAACTAAGTGTGTGCTGATACCATCGATTTCTTTGGTAAACCTAGTGTACTCGACCATGCTCTTTTTATGATCTGGCGTCATTAGATAATATCTCATATCTTTTCTCCTATGCTACCTGAAACCAATCAGGAATTTCACGTTTAGTCCAAGCCATCTTGAACCTCTCTTGTTTTGTGTGATAGAATGCACGATATGATTTTACGACATCTTCCATCATACACTGCGGTGCCGCACCCATCGCTAACGGCCATTTAGACATTTCACCCTTTGGTATGTTCGTGGGTTGCTTCTCTAAAGCCTCTAGCAACAACGATTCACTTTTGTGTACTTTACCATAGCGATACGTGTACTCTTTACAAAGTGCTTTGAAATGCACCCAGTGCCAAGAGTAGTTACCGCTATTCATCATCGTCCACACAGTGCATGGATGATTGAAGTGTACAGCTTTGTAAAACGTTTGTTCACGCCAGTCTGGGAGCGTGTAGTGCGGCACCATTCTTTTGCCAGACTTTGATGGACGTTTTGACATTGTACCATCGAGCATTCGATGTGCCGTAGATAGCATTTGGGCGCTCTCGACAATCATCTTTACCACGTGCTTATCGCATTGCATATTAGCGGCGATTACGGGATCTCGGTGTAGTACAAATACGTTCATCAGTGGTTTCTTCCTCCATTGAACACACATACGAAGTGTAGTCCCAAATCAGAGTCATTATAGACCCTATGGTATTCTCCTGAGTCTACTAGTATTATGTCACCAGCATCGACAGGAAATGTTTTGTCATCGATCTGCATACTGCCTCTACCTTTAGTAAAGTGATACACTTCTTCTTGACCTTCGTGTGAATGACCAGAGGTCATTTGCTTGGCTCTGAGCATAGTACTACTCACAGTCAAGTCTTTTAGGTGGTTGTTGTCCTTGACAGTGTAAACATCTGTGTCATGAACAACTTCCCCACCCACATCGGCAATACTAACTTTAAGCATTAGACATCTCACCGATTTCAATTTGATCTTCTGCAAGACCATCTTCAGCAATCAGAGAGGTTTTAAGCCACTCTACTTGCTCTTTGGTGAACATCTCATACATCGATGTCCAACCAGACTTCTTCGTTACTTTCAAATAGAACATATATTATCCTTTTTCATGTTGTACCAGGCTATTATACACGGATTTTAAATACCTGTCAAGTTAATAATTACCGCTAGGATTATTAACATTACGATCAGGTACAAGGAAACATTCCAGATTAATTTGAAAGTTCCCCATACCCAACCTAACCACCTCATGCCGCAATCCCAACCTTATTAAAACGAATGTACTCAGTACGGTCGCCTTCGGGCATCATGACATATGACTCAGTGTAGGTCTCGTGGCTTCTGTTGGCTATGTATAACCCATAACCATTTCTCTGAAGAATGTAAGGTACTTCCCACTCCTCACAAACAACACTATCATCCTCTTCAAGATGACAATGTAATAGGTACTCTTCAGACCCCTCATCACTATACTCAATCAGACGAGTAACGCTATTCTTCAGAGCGGAATACTCCACGCTAGAAATAACTCCAACGTTCTCAATAACGTAGGTCGAGCCGCCTTTGAACTTCCAGTACTGAGGACATTCACCCTCACCGTCCCAATCATGGGCGCCATAGTTCTCACGATACTGCGTTTGAATTACTAGTTTCATACTAAGTCCTCATCATTTAATCCACCGAGTGCTTCAATTTTCTCTAGCACTTCGTTCTCATCACCCATATAGGCATTAGCCATTATAGCTTGATACTCTGCCCACAACTCTTTTATCTTATCTTCCCTACTCATAATATTTCTCCATTTTTTTAACATCAGATTATATTATAGCAGGTCATCAGGAATTGTCAACCCTTTTCTTCCACAATTTTTCAATTATTTCCCAGTCATAGGTGATCTCTTTGGTCTTACGATTTCTATCATAAGCCATTTCAATCCCGGTGTATTCCTCAAGGTAAGCTACAGCTTCTTTAGCTGTCGGGAACTCTTTGATTCCGTTTTTGTTATTCAGATTTGGTTTTGCTACCCACATATTATATCCTTAATGTATATGATCTTCGATGGCTTGATAGAGGACATCGTAGTATTGTTGATCGTCATTAACGATATCTAGTTCTTGCTCAGTAAGAGCAACTCCATCAGCAGTTTCAGCATACGCAATGAATGCGTCACAGAACTTTGGATAGTCCTGCATGTCGATTCCCTCGACTTCAATGTTAGTTAGATTATTTAAATTTGTCATATTGACTCACTTTCTTTAGTTTATACACATATTATAACAGGTTGGACCACAATGTCAACCTTTATTTTAACTCTTTTCAGAGATATATACCTTGTATGCCTCGATTACTTTGATTGGCATAGCGTATGGGTTACGTTGAATAAAGATCATCAGTTGATCCCAGGTTAATCCTAGAAACTCACACTCTTTGTTCAAAACAGTCGTTGCACCTTTAATTCTCATATCATCACTCTTTTCATCAATTTATACATGTATTATAGCAGGTTGGACAGCAATGTCAACCTTTATTTTCAAATTCCCTTCAATTTTCTGTATTTTTCTCGTAGAGCTACGAACTTGTGGAGATGATTCAAAGGCTTCTCGATGAATACCTGAGGCTCATTATCATCGACAGCAATAACTGTGACGATCTGTTTGATTGGAATACCAGTCATCTCATAGAAACAAGCGGCATAAACCGACTCTTGAATAAAGTAGCTTTCTACATATTCGATTCTTTTTGGACGTCTGGATGTCTTGTAGTCGATGATCGATAGAACACCGTCCCACTCTGCAATACAGTCAACTCGACCAGCTACCGAAAGCTTCTCACTGTAAAGTGGAACTTCTTGCATCCAGACGTTATCTAGATGCTTGTCTAGAACGGTCTTGATTGTATTGAATGTGAATAGATTTGCGGGCATTGCGCCCTTCTTCCAATTAGCGTCATTGTTGACGTAATCTTCTGCGAGTTGGTGAACGGCAGTACCACGAGTGGCAGCCTGATTCATGACTCTATTAGCTTCATCTTCTCCTACACGTTTTCTCCAAGCATCTAATCCAGATTTATCTTGGACACTTAGAACTGTAGTTACTGATGGTAGAACTGCACCGGATGGCGTAGTATAAAATCGTCCTTTATCTGAGGTGTCTGCTGACATCTCCTGGACAACTAAATTGTGATCAACGTGTGTAAACATAATATTCCTCTCAATTGAATATATATTATACTACACTTTTAGGTGGTTGTCAACCTTTTTATCCGCCTATTATCACTTTAGTTGAACCGCTTATGATAGCTCCCATATCAGCGACATCTCCTACTCTGTTTGCAGAAAACCCTCCACAGAATACTTTAGTCGAGCCTGGACCAGTTACAGCGGCATGAGGAACACAAGATGAGCCAGCGAGAATGGTGTGAGGAGCTATAGCATCGCCCACTACGGCTGCCATTTGACCTTGAATGAATACCTTAACTGCTTTAGTTGCTACGATAGTCGAAGTAACATCGCATGGATGCCCTGTAAGAATATCATCAGTGTTTCTGGCTGCCATTGGCATATGCTTATTCCTCTATGCTAGTGCTTGTACGATACTTATAAAGCTTTGAGCTTTAAAGTGATTCGATTGGTTCAATGTGATTGCCGAATCCGATGTAGTGAAAACGTGAGATTCTTCGATAGTCACAGGATTTGGAATAGTTAGGGACATCAACGTGAGCAACGCAGGACTAGATGCCGCTAGTGCGGCTGTATGAGTAGTAAAGGTCTGAGTTGTGTAATCTTCCATAAGGCAAGAATAGGAAACACTAAACGGATCATTCTGTTGAGTGATAGTCACATTATCAGTGCCGGCAGTGAAATTAAAGTTTGCATTGTTAGGTGTTGAGACAGAAGTTACTGCCGTTCCTCCAGCATCTTCAAAAGACACGTTCACAGAATATCCATCGTTTGCATACACGGGAGGTAATCTAGTGATCTCTTCGCCAACACCAGTATTGCCAGCAAAGAATGCGTCTCCGCTTTGATCGCTTGCAATATTAGAGTTTGCACCTAAAAGAGCAGTGGTTGCCATGCGTTTACCTTATTAAAGATGATCCAGCGTTGGCTGCCAAGAATACAGCGACTTCTGCATTAAGTAATTGTTTACCAACTCTAGTTCCATCTTCAAGTTCAAAAATTCTTATTCTAGGTTGTTCTGCCATCTTATCCTCTCAGCAATTTCTTATCTGTTAAGTCTGCGATTTCAGCATCTTCTCCAAAATCCCAGCCCATTTGTCCGAGGGATTCTGGTCGAATCTCAACGAGAAGGCTTTCGCCCTCCCGTCCTCGAGTTTCATTACCGTCAGCGTTTAGCTCGGTCATGCCTTTTAATTTTTGTTTGTAATTTTCCATAATAGTATTTATAGTCCTTGTCTGTCTCGTTCTAGAATATATGCCTTGACTAATGCACTACGTACAATGTCAGACGCTTGGAATTCAATGAATTTAAACTCTTTCATACGTTCAATGATTCTCATAAAAACTCGTAAGCCAGACATCTCTTTCTTACGCTCACTAGTCAAATCATCTTGCTTAACGTCACCGCAGAAAATGATTCTGCAATTTTCGCCAACACGTGTCATGACTGTGTGGAGTTCCTGATCGCTCATGTTTTGAACCTCATCTACCACAAGGATGCAATCATCGAATGTGGAACCTCTGAGGAATGAGGTAGATATAAACTCTACTTGATTTCGTTGCTTAAGTATCTCGTAAGCATCACCTCGATTAAACAGCTTGGATGCGATATCATAGTAAGGAGCTTCATAGACTTTCATCTTATCCTTCTGTGATCCAGGTAAAAAACCAATGTCCCTAGTCGGCACAATCGACCGGACGATATACACTTTTTTGTAATATGAGTTTTTTGCCATGACTTCCTTGAGTGAGAAGAGTAATCCTAGAAACGTTTTACCTGTTCCTGCGATGCCGTGAAGCATCAGATTATCTCCATTATCCCAAGCATCGAATGCAACAGATTGATTATCTGTCATTGGTCCGATGTCTTTACTGACTGTAAAATTTGATGTGAGGTTATTCTCTGTGTCTAATATTCCTTGCTGTCTAAGTACTCGCCGTTGCCTTTTGGTTAACCGCTCTTGTTGTTGTGCAGGCATGTGAAATCCATCCTTATCTAGTTTGTATTTTAGACCCCGGATTGTTTTTATGAATGTTCTTCATTAGTGAGTTAAAACTATCTGGTGTCTTGATGACTCCCATACGATGTGGATCACCCAAAGACGGAGCTTTAGTGATGACTTGTTTCATATTGGGATTGGAAGACAGGTAAGATTCACGATCATCCATTTTCATAATCTTATCAACTTGCTCACCAGTTTCGATGTTCTCGAAAGTGTATATCGGCATTATTTATTCTCCAATTTATAAAAGAAAGGCGACCCTGAGATCGCCTTCATAGTGTACCCATCATGGATATTTATATCTTCATAACGCTGTTATGCTACCATTTCGTAAATTTCTTTCCAGTTATTTACCCTAGTAACATCGTCATGACTATAATACGCATTGTGGTCATGATTGATCAGTATCGCATTAAGTCCCAATTCGGCACCTAGTTCAGCGTTCTGTGGTTTATCTTCGACCCAAATACATCCTGTATCCATGTAAGGCTTAAGTGCATCATCTTTATCTGCACCAGTATCTAAGCAAATGATCTTCTCAAATGCTGTCTTACCGAATAGATTTTCGATGTTTTGTTTACGTAATATACCAGCATGTTGATCGAGACTTAGACTAGTGATACAGTGAAATACGTATCCTAAATCTTCGTGCATCTTTCTCACATACTTGAGTGCATCACGCAGAGGTGGAATGCAACAGATAGCCGCACTCTCGTTGAAGTGTTTAATGAGTCCCTTCATCTCAGCTTTAGGTAGCCCATAAACGGCACCCAATTCGTATTCAGTAACTCCAGAAATAGCAAAATGTCCATGCTGTTCCATCCAGTTATTGAAGCTATAGAGCCAGTCGACCAGAACACCGTCACAGTCGACCAACATCAATTTCTCATTCTTTTTTATCATAATATACCTTTTCATTTGATGCTGTTATTATAGCATCGTTTCATTATAAAGTCAACCCCTAATTAAAGAAAGTATCCTTGTGCTTATTCTTAGCACGTCTAGCTTCTTTGATACTAGCCTTACGCTTGTCGTATCGCTTTGAGTCTTTCTTCTTGAATCTGAGTTCTTCATTCTTCTCAGCCTCATCTTCGATCCACTCACGAAACTTCTTACCTTTGCCCATCTGTCCATCACTCTTTTTGTTGGTGTAACGTTATGCTGGTTGAGTACCAGCTTCGGTCTGCGTTTCCCACGATTCAGTCTTGACCTTAGCTGGTCGACCACGCTTCTTTTTTAGAGGTGTGGCAGGAACTGGATCTGAGATAATTCCATCAAACGCTTCGTTAATGGTCTCTGCCAATAATTCGGCAAAAGGCTCTTTACGTAACATCTGTAGAAGCAACTTAGCGTCTGCCTCATCAACAGTTTCCAGTATTTGAATGAACATGGACTCTTTCTTAACAGTGTTAAGATTTTCACCTTCTTTCATTTCATTAACAAAGTACGACAACTTACGTGCCTCACGATACAACATGCCGTGCGATTCTAGATGCACAGATGGTGTGTATGGTGGTGCGCTAGAAGGGATATTAAAACTCCACTTCTTGTCGTACATTAATATGAGGATATTCCTCAGTTCGATTGAGTTGTTCTCTCTCAAGTATGCTATCTGTTCAGACGGCTCTTTCAATTCACAACATTTAGCAGTAATTTCTGCTAGTGATTCTGTAGTCATATTTAAAACTCCGATATACTTTCCATTAGATTTCTTAATTTATTCTTAATGAAGTAATTGATTAACTGGCTTCGATCTTTTGGATTCTCTGCGTCATACTCACTAAGTATCTGATTCTTGATTGGGTCTGGGACCTGCGTCAAGTCGATCATTGCCTTATTGCGTAAATAGTTTCTCTTTACTTCGTTATCCATATTATTTATATCAGCCCAATCGAGCAACCTTTTCTTGGTCACTGGTCTTTGACGGATACCCATAACAAGTGCATTGTCTGCTGACAGAACGTTAGGAACACCATCACCTGCATCGCCCTTAATGATATGCTCGTGTAAGAACGTATCTGGGTTAGCATTAGAGATCCAACGCTTGCGTGTAGGATCATATTGTTTAACGTTTGCATATGTGTGCAACTGAACGTAGTCTTTGTCTCCTGAGAGAATTAGAATAGGCTCACCTGTGTTCAAAGTAGTGCCTTCTTTGTGTACGATAGTACCAATGATGTCATCTGCTTCACACGTTTCGATCTGTATTACTTTATACGGAAAGTATGTTTTAAGCTCATCACGAATACGATTCAGTGAAGTAAATACAGCGTTCCAATCTATCTCTGAGGACTCACGTGCTTTTCTTCGACCCGCTTTATAGTACGGGTATATGTCTCGTCTCCAGTAGTTCTTATCATCACAAGTAATAAGCAACTCACCGAATTCACGATGGAACTTCTGTCTATTGAATCTCAGAGTATTAAGAATCATGTGTCTTAACATGTTCTCATCTACTTGAGCATTTTGGTGATTTCCAATCTGCATCATCATATTGGAAATCATAACTTGGTTCATATCAACCAGTATCATAATATTCTCCTTGTTTGTATTATTGATGTATTATAATAACACAAACTGGCCGGCTTGTCAAGTAATTTCTTCATCTTCTGCTTTGTACATCTCATCTAGAAACTCTTCTAGAGCCTCACTGTAATCCATTTCTTCATCTTGAAACACCTGTTCAGATATATGCTGATAGTGATAATCTTCGCCAACACTCCTAAACATTAGAGCCCTAACCGTCTCGATCAAGGACATAATGTCTAGCACAGATTTAGGTCGATTTGCCACATCGTATCCCATCTCATGCATAGCAGTTACTACATCACGGGCTACATCAATCGAAAACCTCATTATAACTTTCTTATCATAGTCCTCGAATAGAGCTTCGGACTCTTTTGTTTCCTCTGCTCTTTTCTTAAGTCTTGCTGTGAAGTCTATGACATTGCTCATTGTAGTACCTTAAGTATGATGGTATCCCTATTAATACGACCGTCTGTCGTATTCTCTTTGGTCTTTAATGCTTTCAATTCCTTGAGAGACTTGGCTTTACTACCTTTACCCAGAAGGGCTATGTACTCTTCAGGCTTTCTAAGCATCTTCTTAAACGATCTTTCAGCACAGAATCCAGTTACAGTACTACCTTTCACCTGAAATCCATCTCTTCGATCAGACACCAGATACTTCATGACCCTAGTCTTAGTATTGAACAAGTACATGGATTCAGCACCCACCATCTTTTCAGGACTGACACTAGCGATCTTGAACTCCGATGAAGAAGGCAAGTATAATACCTTAGCCACTTGCTTATGTGCGGGAGTAGCTTTTTTAGTGCGAGGCTTACGTGTTGCTTTCTTGCTGACAAGAAATTTCTCACAGTCAGTAATGATATTGCTAACGAACTTGTAGAATGCCTTCTGCTGTTTAGGAGTAAAGTTGTCATATCCCTCAATAAGGTCTTCTGTCTTATCTTCGACTAGTTCACGCAACTCTTCCTGAACGCTCTTATAATACTTAATAGTATCGTGGGCAGTCTGTGCGGCAGAGTTCAACTTGATCATCTCATTATAGATCGACCAATCTTTATCTAAAGTACCCTGTGTAAATTCGTCAACAAAGCCTTCGATCTCTCCTATGAACTCATTAGTCTTTTCACCCAATAGTTCGGATGGACTCTTTCGCTTTACAGGCTCAGAAGCTTCTGGATCAATCACAGTCTTTACAGTCTTACCATAAGCGATAACGTTATTCAAATTAGTCTCTAAGAAACTCTTTGCAGATTTACTCAACACACAGCCATCTCTTTCCATCTTACATAATGACGCAAGTGTCGAGCTAGTACGCCAGTCATCAGCGGCTTTATAGTCTTTAAGATCCGAAGGACGATTGTCTTTGATCCAAGCTATAGTCCAGGCTAAGTAACTCTTCTTATCATAGAAGTACCCGTAATGGCGCATAGTCTCCATAGTTCGAGCTTCATATTTTTCAGCAGGGACACTAGACCAATCGGTAGTCTCTCTACCAATATGACCTTCTTCTATCAACTTTACGGATTTGCTTTTTCGAGGTGCTGACCTCATTACTTTTTTTGCTGATTTAGCCATTAACTAACTCCATTTCGATTTATGTATACATCCTAACACACTATGAGGAGCTTGTCAAGAGGTTTTTTAATAAATCTTCCCATTGTTCTTTTCTTCGTCTCCAGGAATATATAGCATCTACGGTATGTTTAGCAGTATTAAGATGTTCAATTAACCTCTCTCGCTTTGTCGGATTTGAATACACATTTAGAGCATTCTCTAATTCGTGTAGAAATTTGACGCCGTGAGTCGGTCTATCTTCTATAATGCCGTACATTGATGTAACGCCCAAGCACATTTCAGGAAAAGAACCTGTAGAAGAATGTATGCACATACAGCCTGCAGAAATAGCTTTCAGTAAAGGAGTGTACGACATCTCAGGATAATCAGTAGGGTACACAAATATGTGTGCTTCCTGCATATAAGATAGTAGTTCCTTTTCGGTAGCATCTCTGAACACACTGACTTTAGGATTATCTCGTATATCATTAGACAGTGATTGAAGCGATGGAGTCATCTCTTCAGGATTTGTTAGATTTGTTACGACTATCATACGTGTATCTTCATGCATCTTTCTAGTAAGCTTTTTAAAAGCACCATAAGCCAGGTCGAGTCCTCGATTCATTTCACCCACATACAATATATTAGTAAATTTCTTAGGCTTATTTCTAGAAAGTTTGTTAGGTACAGTGTCTATAGCATTACGTAGAACTATTCCAGCACCATAAGGTATATCTAAGAATAGATTATACATTTGCTGTTGCCAGTGAGACGCAAATATGATTGCTTCATATTCTTTCCATCGACCATCTTCTAGACATTCAAGCGAAGGATGATCAGCAGGCACCGACGGCATGAAGATAGTCCTCACACCGTCAGTTACCTTACTGGGAGATGTGACAAACTCGAACTCATCGAGTAATGTGTGCTTAACGTCTCGCCTAATAAGGTCTAACGTCAAGTCAACACTGGTCACAATCGCAGAGTTTCGACTATTGGACTCCATTAGGCAACAACTGTCCTGCCACATCACGTAAGCTATCCCATCTGAATGATCTCCAGCCAACAGCGTCTACATCCCAAACAGGTAATGCAAACTCGTTAGACTTTTTCTTGCCCGCAACTGTGCCCTCAATAGGGGGCGAAACCACGATCAGGGATTCACTCAACGTAGCATTCATCTCTCTACGTGCGCCGTTTGCTTTAATGAACTCGATCCTTACTGATCCAGCTTTAAGCATATCTTTTATTTCATCTTTAGTCATTATATTCTCCATTTTCATTTATTAAAACTTCATTCACTTTTTGAGCTAGTTGCTCGTATCCACCGATGTGTTCTTCATTCCACAATATCTGTGGCACGACATTCTCACCGGGAAATCTCTTCTTGAAATCCTCAACATCATCTTCAACAAGTCTGTACTCATATTCCATCTCTGCCGTTTGGCATAACTGAATACACTTTAAGCACCAAACACAGTTGGCTGATCCGTATATAACAATCATCGTTGTTCAGGTTTCCATTTATTGATAAATTCAAGCTTTTGCTCGATTGACCACTCTGCGAGGTAATCATTCTCCTCATCGAATAGATCGAGTATGCCATCAGTGTCATATGTTTGCATATCGATAATATTTTCACCTAGCCACTTTTGAGAGAACTCGGACACGTCTTCACAAGTGACGGCATCTAATGCCCACTTAGGATCGACAGGAACAGAGGTGTTCTCAAGTTGTAGTTGGCTTTTAGGTACACAATACTTTTGTCGGAACATACTTACAGTTGTAACTACGATGTACTCTTCTTCTTCAGACATATATTTTCCTTAGTCATCTTGCATTTATTAGTGTATGATACACCATCAAGTCACGTTTGTCAAGTCTTAATTGAAAAGTTTTTTCCAAATAGAAGTATTTTCTTCTTCAGATCGGGCTTCTTCAGCTTCAGTCTTAGCTTCTTCCATGTCACTGTTTGCTTCTTCTATAGCATCTTCGGATTCTTGATAGTATCCTTCATAAGCCGCAACAATGGCTTGCTGTTGTTGAATGTATGCTCTTAAGTCTGATAGGTTGAGTCCCAAGTTTTGATAGCCTTCATCAGTCACACCAAAAATTGCAATTGATCTACCAGATTCTTTTACCTTATTGAACTGCTCTTCTACGTTTTCAGGCGTAATGATAACCCAATCAATCTTTCTCTGAAATAGTTGATCCGAGACTGGTAGAACTAGCTTTGGCTTTTCAATGGGCTTTGCCGATACCGTGATCGGCTGGGGCATACTACTGCAACCACTAATTACTGTTATAATTGTCAAACAACCAAGGACATTCACTATTGAACTTCTTGCCATTTTCTGCCTCCTTCTCTTTATCTGTTAATGGTGCACCAGAAAGCAACTCAAAACATCTACCTGCTTTCAGAGATGCTCCATTGATAACTCTTTCTACTAAACCAGGTTTATTCTCTGCTAGATTACCTAGATCATGTCTACCTAGTTTATCTGATAGAACTCTGTTTTGTTGTCTGATAGCTGAAAACTCCGAGTTAACTTTAGTCAACTGTTCGTTTGCCTGAGCATATGATTGTTGTAAAGACGTTACAGCGTCTTCACTGATTTGAATGGCTGTCTCCAGCTTTGCGTTGTTGGCATTTAAAATGCGTAAACGCTCTTGTGTGTCATTGTAATACCAGTAGAATGCACCGATAGTCATGACTGTGATTATTGCAAATATTCCTGCTAATCTCATATTATTCCTCCTATGTTTTAATATCTATAAGGTTTCCAGTTCGACTAGCGGCTTCAACAATTCTCACTCGCTTCTTACTAGCGGTGTTGACTTTATCTGCAACTATAGGATACACAGCAGGTATAACAATTTGCTCACTTCTTTGTATTTCCATCTGCCTCATTAGGACGCTGTTTGTCATCTCTACTCGCATCTACCTTTTCCTTCTTTCCGAATATGGTATCCCAGTTATCTCTACCCTGTTTTGAAAGGGCTTTAGATCGGATGCTATCTCCGGTTATATCATTTTTTGTACTCATTCTTCCTCTTCTTCATCATCATATATACACGCTCTTATCGTTATTAAAACTACCACAAACAAAATTATTACCCATTCAATAACCGTACCCTCAAACATCTAGATCCTACTCCTATTTAGTTATAGTAGAAGCTTTCTCCGCATCCACATTTTCCGCTAACATTTGGGTTAACAAACTGATAACCCTCATTGAGTCCTACCTTCTCATAATCTAATCTGGTACCCACTAAATGCACCAAACTTTTAGGATCAATTATAATAACTGCTCCATCTTTTTCAATCGTGGTGTCTTCCGAATCAGAGTTTTCTAATGCATATTCTAAGTGGTAGGCATATCCTCCACATCCTGAAGTTACTACTGATACACGTACAGCACAGCAATCTGGACGATCAGCTAAACTATATTTAATTCTCTCAACTGCCTTTTCACTAATGTCTATCACAGCCCTATTAGACCCCATCCATGATTTGCTATTGCATTAGTTATAATGGCTACGCAAGTTATCATATGTGTAAGCCACCAAACTGTTCTAATACCTGCTACCGTATTTGCTTGTCTATCAGTTTCACCAACCTTTTCTCCTAGACTCTTAGCCCAGATTCTCCACCATTTACTCATAACCATCCTATTAGAATGTTTATCATTATTAGATAAACGCACATTAGATTTGACAATACTATGAACGTACGGATATATGAGATTCTATTCTCGTTAGTCGCATCATATCCATCTTCCTCATCGAAAGATCCTAGAGCGTGTTTCCATACAGTCCATAACTTTTTCACAATTCATTCAATGTCTTTTATTACGGCATTATGAATAGCGAACATTCCGCAGTCCATGCCTCTGTCGTAAGAGTTGCCGCTCAGTCCCATGACTTCATACAACGTATGTCGATAAGATCCTTGATCTAACATCGAGCCTTGAAATATTTTTCTAGAAACTGCATACATTGCATGTTCCTTCTCATCATATGAAAGTGCATCCCACCAAGCATCATTGAGCTTTTCGAATTCTTTTCTACGACTATCTCTTTTTGTGGTTTCTGCTAAATCTGCAATTTCTCTGTCCATTAGTCCCATAACCCTTCGTAATATTTACCAAATAATTCAAACCCTTTTGTGATACGTGATTGATACTCTTCACGTCCTTCGCTATCGACCTTAAACGTGTCGTTCTCTATATCGCCCGAATAAAACTGTTCTTCCCAATTGTTGTTCTTACTCTCAAAGGCAAAGATCATATCATCGAGAATGTTATTCCATTCTTCTTCAGTGAGACTTGAGGGATAACCATGAGTAGTAGCCTTTAGCTGTTTAAGCATAGGAACAACAATATGCGCTAAAGTAGTATCCATACTCCAAGTATCATACTTATGTATATCAACTTTAACACTTTGTTCCTTGTTATCTAGATATAAATTTATCGTATGATCGTATACCCAATCGATCATGCCGTCTAAAGCTTCGACATAGAAGTCAAAAGATTCAGAACTATCTAAGAACCTATCGCCATACTTTGTCTCCATGTAGTTCTCATGAACACTTGAGCGCCAGCGGGATGCGTAAGGACCAATTTTTACTTTCATTTTACTATCCAATTCATGTTTAACCAATCGTGATCTTCGTCAAGCAACTCAATTTTGTCACCGTGTATGTCTTTAAGCTGTGAATATATGCCGGTAATAGACATTCTCATACCATAAGATTTCTCATGGCAGTGATATCTACTGCTACTCTTTCCTCTAAAAACATAGCACTCATCTACGTATTCAACACTCACGATTCCACTGTTTATTTTCCAGCTATCACCGTATAAGTATCCACCGCTCCATCCAGCAAGTACTCGATAGTGCGATTTGTCACCTTGAGACAGTTTAAGTATTACCCACGAATCTGGGTGAACTACATCAGGCACTGTCAACTTCTAACTCTGTTTCTCCAAATACCGATGGTGCAAGTTTTCGTGCCTCTTCCATGTGGTACTCACCTGGAAAATGCTTAATAGCGTAATACGCTTTAAGTCGTATCTCTTTGGGCACTCTAGGAGTTTTCTTAGGGTCCATTAATTCTACTAGAAACTCACGAGTGTTTCTAACAGCATAGAACCTTTCCTTAGGCATGGTCATTAGATGATACACTTAATGTGTTTAGCATCTATGATTGCCGCTTTCTGACCATCGATTGTTACAGGCATGGACTCTTTCCAGTTGAGGTACACCTCTACTCCAACCATTAACTCTGGCATAATACTAGCAACTGTTTCACTAACACTCAGTACGATACCTGGCTTAACAGCCTTGTCAATATCAGCAGTTAGAATAATACCACCTGCCGTGGTGGTAGATTGTTCTGCTTCAGTGAGCAAAACGTTGTTATGTAGCATCTTCATATTAATCCTCAGTTTTTTGTAAAGACCAGGTATTATTACCCATGTCTGTAAATTCTATACTGTCCCCAACCTTCCAGCCGGCTTCAATAAGAAGATCGTCTGGAAAATCAAGAGCAAGTGCAGTGGGATCATCTGGATCCTGAATAACTTCGACAGTTCTAATCATCAGACAATCAATCCGCTATTAGCTGAATGATATGCCTTAGTCACGACATCATTAGTCTTAGTGACGAACACGATGCCTCCTGTGTAAAACCTAACAGACTTGGGAGAATCTTCGCCTGTAACGCAGATACCTGTGCCAAATCCGACACCTTGCTCTCCAGATACTAGCATCTTAGGATCTCCCATTTCGAGCATTGCAGGACTTTCGTTCACATATTTGCCCACATATTCTCCAGCTACAGTTATCACTGTAATGATATCATTTTTCTTAAAGCTCATTCTTCATCCTCTTCTTCATTAAGTTGTTCAAGTCTGACCTTCATCTCAGATATAAGAGCAAGTAGCTCTAAGCCAATGTCTTTATCCTCGCTTGTGTCAATGTTAATATTAAATTCAATTTTCATAATTTACCTCGAAGACTGGTTAACCCTGTCCTCTATATTTTTTAAAACTAGCCTTCTTTGATTTATTCATTGAAGACATCTTTACATTTCTACCATTGCCCTGGGAAGTCTTTTTGCTATTCGACTCTGGGCGCCATCCTCCTAACGTTTTTGCCATATATTTCTCCTATCGGTATGGGCTGTTGAACACGCACAGATTGATACTGTTTCAACTTTTCCCTCACTTCGGTGACAGTGAGGTTGGCGATTGTTTAACATTGCTGTTAAATAGCCCAAATTTTTAATTTACTAAACTCATGTGAAAGGGAAAGCATTTTGTAAACAAAACGTCTGCTAACCCCATCGCCTCTTTCTCCCATGGCTGGTTCTCATATTTATATCCACCAGCACTGCGCTTTTTCCACTGGAACTCTCCACTACTATTGTAGGATAATTCTCCACGTATGTACTGTCTCACATGAACCAACTCATGGGCAAGTGTCTGCATCTGCTCAAGGAACGATAAGTTATCACCGTTCGACTTTCTCGCTATCTGGACTTTAGCAACGTTTTTATCACCGAAACACAAGCCCATACATTCACCATCTAAAACCGTCTCAAACTTTATTATAAGCGACTTACTTCTAAGTCTATGCAGTTTGAGACTGACCAGCATGTTAGCGACATACTGATCAACCACTTTTGTATTCTTATGTCTTCCGACAAGAAAATACTCCATCATATACTACCTCAGCCTAAATGACCTTGACGAATCAATTTAGGTATAGCTGAACTAATCAATGCTACACCAACAATACACCAAAATAAAGTTTGCATTAAGGGTGGTCCCTGTATGCCAGCTTCGGTTGCAAAGTCATCAGCACCTACTGTGCCAAGTACTATAAAGATTCCTAATATAAATCTAATCATTTAACTCTCACAATATATGCTGGTTTACTGTTATCAAGAATGAGGTCTTCATTAGTGACAGGCTCCACGTAGTCTACCCACACCTCAGCAGGAATTAGATGCTCTTCTCGATAATCTAAAGCTTCTACTTGGTTGCGGAAGGTCTTAAGAACAGTCATAGCATCATCAGTAAGATTTCTTAGTACATACATAATATAGTCTCTCAATCATTCAAATCAGATACTATTATAGCAGGTTTGGCGCCAATGTCAAGCTTTTTATCAAGAAAAGTTAAAATTTTCTACAAAGTCAGGGTAATCCACAGCCTCTTCGGGCAACATTTCACCATCTTTGACTCTAAACCTAGTTACCTCACCCGTAGATCGGACATACTCTCTACCACCATCAATCATGTTTCCATCTAGGAACAGACACTCATGATGTGATCTGGAATACCAGTACTTACCATCTCTGTCTTTTACCATTCCAAACTGATATCTATCAGAAGTCTCTATCGCATCTGCGTCTGTAATCATGATTCGGGCATCATTAGCAAAAGGATTCTTGTATAGTCCAAAGTAGCGATTGCCAAACTCTGGATGTGGACTCTCTCGGTAAAAGATATCTACTGGCAAATCGCTTGCCAATAGATCAGTTGTACACACGTATTTGATAGACACGCCATCCTTGTTCTCGTAATAAGATATAGCTTTCTTTCTATCAAACACGGGTGCATGATTAATTTCCATTACGTTCTCTCCAATTCTTAAGGCTGTTATAACCTTGCTTGGGCTCTCTCTTCTTTCGAAGTTGTCGTATTTGTTTAACGCCTTTTCGGGCTATACGTGCCACATAAGATCGTCTGATCCTATCTGTTCTGGTAGGGCGTTCTAAATAAGGTTCATTGACGATTACGATTTCAGCTTCACTCTCTGCCATTTCAGCTAGAGCCTCTTCGACTTCATTCATAGGAATTCTCCCCTTTCAGTAAAAAACCCCCTAAGACGATAAAAGCCTTAGAGGGTCAGGTATAAGATAATTGCTTGGGTCCACGGTGTGTCGGGTCATATGTCTTACCTTATACCTTTATTTATGATATTAGATACGTGGTTCAGGCGCATCAAAGAACTCTTTGATGATATCAAGCTGATCTCTATAAGTGGCTATTTGGTCCAACTCCGATTCGATAGCCTCTAAGATATTAGAGTGTTCACCAATACCCACAGGATTTGCAAGATACACCTCAATGTTCATTCGATGCTTTTCAATATGCCCTAATGCATGTTGATTCAGTGCTGTTAAAATTTGCTTTCTCATATTATACTCCGTTTCTATGTTGGTGCGCTTGAAAGGATTCGAACCTTTGACCCTCGGTTTCGTAGACCGATATTCTATCCACTGAACTACAAACGCCTTATTAAAAGGTCTGGGTGCTCTTAACGCTTCCCTGCCTACTAAAGTGATCTGTTATTGATCATGAACTTTAGGGCTCCACGCTTCAGTGCTAACGCATCCCAGCACACGGACTACTGTCATCGGGTAATTTTTTTACAGTTGCGAAACTGCTTCATCTTCATATGCATTACCATTAGCATACTATTCGGTGGCAAACCGACTGGTTAGTTATGCGCCATACGCCCAATGGCCGTAGTCGCTGAGATACTTCTCAGCCGCAAAGTTAAACTCGATTTCAAGCTCACTATCGTCAAGCTCTGATCCAAAAACCTCATGCATAGTCATAGTGATATCTGCATCAACGAAGTTCCAATTAATAGAATTGTCTGCTTCGTGGTTTTCAGTGGACTCAACAGCACTCCTAAAAGCTCTGTTAAATTCTTCAAGTTGATATTTAGTCATCATCATATAGGTCTCACTCTCTTATCAAGTTATGTACACATTATCGCATATTACGAACCGTTTGTCAAGTACTTTCTTTATAACTTTGGCACATCATCACATTGACAGAGTTTAGCTTCTTGCCTATCAATAAGCAAGTCTAGCTTTCGCTCAATATCATCACACTTATCCATGAACTCGGACAAAAGTAATGACATCTCATCATTGTTAACCGCTGATTTAACAGTCGGGCTATTCCTCGATTTGATCATCCCTGATCCTTTCTTTTGTTACTAGACGCTGATATCACGAGGTATCATGATACATTTGGCATAGAATTTTGCCGTGTCTGATGGACTAGTGTTTCTGAGAACCTCTGTGTTCATATTCTTAACACGCTCACATGTCTCTAGATCAGGAAACACCATGTTAGGTGCTTGTACTGAGTACATTCCATTTACCATTAAGACAACTAGAAAAACATACATTCTAATTCCTTTCTTTTATAACTCTTTTACATTGTTCAAAACTTCTCATACTGTATCTTACACCATATAAATCGTCTGTATTCTTCACTGAGAAGGATAACCATAACATTAACAAAACTCGAAGTATCCAAACTCCATTTTCTCGATTCATATTTATCTTTTGTAGTCATACGTAAATTGGCGTCCCCTGCAAGATTCGAACTTGCGACCTACGGCTTAGAAGGCCGTTGCTCTATCCAACTGAGCTAAGGAGACTAAAATTCATCCTAGTCTCTTTAACCAGTATTCGCTGAAGAGGGACGGGTGACACTGTTCATAGTATCTATTACCCGCCCATTTTTTGATTTCTTCTAGAACCATAGATTCTAACATTTCGTCTTTATACAAGAGGCGTTCCTTTCTGCTCTTCCCAAATGTGGGTAGTTCCCATTGCTTCAAGCAATGCAATAGTTTCTGCCTTAAAGACAATCCAAAAGTTAGGATCGTTAGCTTCAATAGTAGTTGCATTGTGCATCATGTCAAAAGTCTTGATCACCCTAATCAACCAAGGGGCAGCCGCAAGTCTTGCCTGACACAACTCTTTTCTAACAGCCCTGTTTCCAACGAAGCTAGGAGTCTTAGTCAAGTACCAAACACCTTCAGCAACTTCTTTACTGAAACGCTCAACGAGGTTCTCTTCAGTAGCAGGAGTATCTTCAACAGTATCGTGAAGAAGAGCGATCTGTATTGCTGTAATAACGATCTCTTCTTCAGTCTCTTGCTCGTCTAGATAAGCCTCAACAAGATCAGCAACAGCGATTGGATGCTCAATATAAGCTCCACCGTTGTACTTTCTTGTCTGCCCCTCATGCATCTCAGTGGCAAATTCTAACGCTTCAACAAAGGTATTCTTCAACATATTAACTCTCTCAATTAGATGTCTATTATACGACATCCGAGGTGTATTGTCAAGAACTCTTTTCGGAATTCTTGACTTTTTTTATCAGAGGTATCTAGGACCAGTCCACTGGATTGTGTAACCACCGTCTATCACATTTCCACGTGGCTTGTTTCTCGCAGGAGCATTGTAACCAGCGGCTTTCAATATATCACCTTGCTTGAACAACTTATCAGTAGTGACTTTAACAACAAAGCCCCAAACACTGCCTCTGCTGAGAATCTTGATATACTTCTGTCCTTCAGTGACAGAGAGACCTTCATTAAACTCAGCGATCATCTTCTTGTTAACATCAGTCAACTCATAGTCAGCAGAACGACTTGTCCACTTAAGGTAGTCAGTTTTGATTGCTTCGATCAGTGTTTCAATTTGCTCATTCATCATAATATACTCTCTCATTTCTTTAGTTTATACAAGTATTATAGCATGGATGGCAGTAATGTCAACCATTATTTTCACTTTTTTTCATCTTTTTTACATAGCATATCAGAAGCTTTTGTTTCCCACATGAAGGGAAATAGACCATGCACAATAAGGACTCCAGCGATGGACCACCCATGGATAAGGTGTTTAACATAAGACATCTCTATCTCTTTTAGGTGTTTCACTGGTAATCTCCCTTGGTGGCTCTATTGCTATTTAGCGTTCTTAATAGAACTATATAGGGCAAAGTTGTTGAATATCACAATCGCTGACTCAAGTAGTTCACTGGCACCTTCATCAGTATCAAAGCCCTCTTCTGAAGCAAAGTCAACTGAAGAAGAGGCATACACAGCATCAGCGAAACCTCCGTTTTCGAAAATAACATTGGCTAGGTCATTGGCGTCTGAACTCGAGGCTACAATGCCTGCTTCATCCCAAAGTTGGACTTGACTCTCTGAGGCGCTTATATAGTTGATCATAGTATCATCTTTCTCTTTATTACTCTTATACTATAAACCAACTATTGGTTGATGTCAACCATTATTTTCACTTTTTTCTATTTTATTTCCATAATAATCATGGGTGCCCGCTCTATAGTTCTTCTTTCTCTGATCTAACAACAGAGTACTGATCCAGAGGGCTTTTACCATGAAGTACATTATAGGTAAAAATAACAATGATAGTAAAAGTTCCATAACTACTCTCCTTTTATCGAGGCGTAGACTTATATAGTTTTTTCAGGAACCACTTATTTTTACTAAAGTACTCTTTAGATGTGTACTGGACTAAGTCACCTTCCCAGGTAAAGACCTCTTCTTTATGATCTTCCCACACGTTCATAGCGAATGCTCGAAATGGGCTCACTGTTGCGATCTCAAGAACTTTTTCCAAATCTTCTATAGTTTGTTTATCTAACATATAATGACCTGTGAGTTATGATTTACTCTCTCATAATACACCATAATACGGTGCCTGTCAAGTCTTTTATTATAAATAAATTGATATAGGAGAAATAAATATGACCCAAATCACTTCACAACCAATACTAGTTCGTTCACTGTTATTCGCAAGGCTCTCACAGATAGCATACTTAGATGAACCAGAAGCAAGCAAGGCAGCCAGAGCATTAGGATTTACCACAACAGAGTTTTATGAAAGAGATGGAGCTCAGGCATACAGATTTCAAAATAAGTCTGATCTAGTTATCGCATGTAGAGGCACACAGCCTACGGAATTTGGCGATATCAAAGCTGATCTAAAAGCATTCCCAGTATTAGCTGAAACAATCTCTAGAGTTCACAGCGGATTCAAGACTGAAGTAGACGATCTATGGCCGATGATTATTGAAGACATTGCAAGAACAGTAAACGCTAAGAAAATGCTATGGTTCTGCGGTCATTCTCTGGGTGCGGCAATGGCTACTATCATGGCGTCTAGATGTACTCACGATGATACACTAACTAGTCCTTCAATGGTATTTACGTTCGGTTCACCTAAAGTTGGTTGGCCAACATACTGTAAGTCTTTAGACGTTGTGCATCATAGATGGAAGAATAACAACGACATCGTAACTACTGTTCCTTTACGTGTAATGGGATATAAGCATCACGGTGAAGAGCATTACATCAATGCGTATGGCTTAGTTAGGAATCCAACTGGATGGCAAAGAGTTAAAGATAAGTTTCGTGGTATTTGGATGGGATTAAAACAGGGCAAGATAGACTCATTCTCCGATCATAGTATCGATGAATACATCAAACACATTGATAACGCTATTCGTGGATAATAGACCTCTTCTAGATAAAGACGGTAACGAATATAAGCTAATACAAGCAGGACAAGACTGGTCTGACTCAGATACTTGGGGCGGATTAATCTTAGCCCTCGTAATTCTAGCGGTTGCTATATCTGGATTATACTTTAGATGGTGGAATTAGTCACACTTGTAGAACGTGTATGTACAAGTAAGTTCTTCACCTGATAGAATGTCTTTGCTTGCAATCATGAAGTATCTACTATCCCTTCGTGCTTTGTGTATGTTTGGAGAATCAGAATGATTGTAGAATGCTCCTAAAGGAGTTCTTTGAATATCTTCTCCCCAATAAAAATGAGACATCCCTATCTCAGTTCCTTCCTTGATATCTTCGACAGCCCATAGTCCTAGACCATGAATATCGGATCTCTTAATTGTCACACTAGACGGTAACGGCAAGTAAGTAGTATCAGTCATATTTTAATCCTCTAAAATATCTGCAATTTTATGCGCTAGTTTTCTAAACCACATATCGTCATGACCACGAGTTGTTTCTGCGGCGGTACCCAATCGAATACCACTTGTCTCTACAAAAGAGCGTGGATCATTTGGAACACCGTTCTTGTTTACAGTAATACCATTTTCTTCTAGCAAGTCTGCGGCTTCACGACCACTGTACTTACTATCACTTAAATCCATTAGGATAATATGGCTGTCAGTGCCGCCTGTCTGCACAGGCATATCACGCTGTCTAAACACATCACACATAGCCTTAGCGTTGCGTACAACGTCTTTGCTGTACTGCTTAAACTCTAGTGTATCTGCTTCAATAAAGGACTGTGCTTTGGCCGCAATGATGTGCATCAACGGACCGCCTTGTGTGCCTGGAAAGATAGCACTATTAATCTTGCGAGTGAGTTCTTCATTGTTCCATAGGATGATACCACCTCTTGGTCCACGTAATGTTTTGTGGGTTGTAGATGTTACAACATCTGCGTAAGGCAAAGGATTATCATATACACCACCAGCGATTAGTCCCGAATAGTGAGCCATATCAACTACAAGATATGCGCCTACAGAATCAGCAATATCTCTAAAACCTTTCCAGTCGATCTGTCTTGGGTATGCGCTTGCACCAGCAACAATCACTTTAGGTTTATGAAGTTCTGCCAACATTTGAACTTGATCCATGTTAATATAACCATTCTCTTCAACGCCATAAGCATAACAGTCATAAATCTTACCGGAAATATTAGGTGCGCTACCGTGTGACAAGTGTCCACCACTTGCTAGATCCATGCCTAATAGTTTATCGCCTGGTTTCAGTAGTGCTTGGTAAACTGCTGTGTTTGCATTTGCACCTGAGTGTGGTTGTACGTTAGCAAAGTTTGCTCCATATAATCTACACAGTGTATCAATAGCAAGTTGTTCAATCTCATCTGCGTGATCACATCCGTTGTAGTAACGCTTTCCAGGATAGCCTTCAGCATATTTGTTAGTAAAGATACTGCCTGATAAGTCCATCACAGCTTGGCTTGCAAAGTTTTCACTAGCAATAAGCTCAACAGTACTATCCTGGCGATGTTTTTCATCATCCAGAATATTTAGTATTCTATAATCCATTTAGTGCATCCTTTAATTCAGTAAAACCACCAATATATTTCCAATTTATTTTGCTGTGACGGCCGGCCCAGAATTCGTTAGTCTCTTTTGTAAATATTTGTGGTACTGATCTGAATTGCTCTCCAGCAATCTTCATCAGTTCGTCTTGTTCTTCTTCAGTCACTTCGCTTAGATCGACATATTCAAAATTCAATCCATTCTGTCTCAGTATACTCTTAGCTTGATGGCAGTAGCCACAAGTTTTTGTTCCGTAAATTATATGCATAATGTCATCCTCTAAGCTTTGTTACATGTGTCCTATGTATTTTACAGTTAATAATGCCGTTGTAGTAATCATCTGATAAAAGGACTTCTCTATCAAATTGTTCTTTTGCCTCTAGATATGACATAGTACCACGTGTCGGACACAGGTGCAATATCTCTCTATGAAATGCTTTGCTACCATGTTCTTCAACCAGTAGCTTGACTTCTTCGCTTGATCCATAGTAAGTCATCCAATCAGACTCCTTAATGACCTTGCGCTTTCTAGTCTTACCTTTCAGTGGCGGTAAAGTTCGCTTGGATTGAAATAGCTTCTTTCCAACATACTTCTTTTTGTTCATGAGGTCTGTGATAACGTACACGAATCCAACATAGTCTCCTATCATATCGCTAGTGAATTCTACATCGTCTAGATACCACACTTAATTCCAGCCCTCTTCGTTCTGCTCATCCCAATCTTCCATTTCAGATTCTTCATAATCTACTTCTGATCCACATATTGGACAGAATACAATTGGGTCTTCCATATTAGTTGTTTCTACGGTACATTCACTATCACAATACTCGCAGACTAAATCTTGTCTCTTCATAGTTTTTCTACCCTTATATTGCAGGACTTGAGAAAATCTATCCCCTCTGTGTTCCTGTATGATGTTCTATAATACACATTCTTTATGCCAGTGCCGTATACCAACTTTGCACATTCTACACACGGAGCGTGAGTTATATATATGTCAGCGTCTAAACCACTTTCGCTTGATCTAGCAAGTTTACTTATAGCGTTAGCTTCTGCATGTATTACCTCAGATTTAGTTACCGTGGTGGTTGTTCCGAGTTCGTGATGATGAAAAGTATCTTCGCACACGTTGTCCCAGCCAGATGGCGTACCGTTATAACCAATAGAGATAATACGATTGTCTTTTACAACAATAGCACCGACTTTCAGTCTAACAGCAGTTGACAGAGACCCGAAGGTCTCTGCCGTTTTCATGTAAGCGTCTTGCCACTTATTCATAATATAGCCCTGTGTTATTTAAGCTGGACAACCGTTTCCATCGACTCCACAAACTTCGCCTTCAGATGCGTTTGCATCCCAACCCCAATCACCTTCCATACCATTAACAGAGTATTCAGTAACTCGCTTCTCAAAGAAGTTGTCGTGTGATGCTCCGTTCAGTACCCAGTCTAACCATGGCATTGGATTCTCTTTTACTCCAAACTTAGGCTTCATGCCCAACTGAAGTAATCGACGGTCAGCGATATGTCTAATGTATTGCTTGACCTCTTTCTCAGTGATACCTTCTTGATCTTTGCCATCGAAAGCCAGTTTGATGAACTTGTCTTCTAGCGTAACAGCGTTAGTAGCCATCTCATACACCTTAGACTTCAACTCATCGTTGACAATACGTGGATGCTCTTCTACAAATTCACGGAACAATTTAGCGTTACCTTGAACGTGCATAGTCTCATCACGGATAGACCATTCAACAATTGTTCCCATGCCTTTCATTTTGCCAAAACGCTGAAAGTTCAGTAGCATTACAAAGGATGCGAATAGTGACATCCCTTCGTTAAACACTGACTGAGCCACTACGAGAGCGAGACCTGTATGGGAGTTAATGTTACCTTCTTTCATAAAGTCTAACTTGTCTGCCATCTCAGAGTATTCAAGGAAAGTGTGAAACTCTTCGTCTGGTAAACCCAGTGTATCATTCAGTAAAGCATATGCACGTTGATGCACACCTTCACGATTAGCAAATGACGCAAGCATGTTGCGGATTTCATTGTTCTTAAATTTTGGAATCATCAGTTCGTGATAGTTCTCACCAACTTGTACATCTGACTGCGTGAACAATCGAAGAATTTGGGTCACAAAGTCCTTCTCATCTTCAGTTAGTTTTGTTTTCCAGTCTTGAACGTCTTCGCTCAATTCTGCTTCGTCTTCGACCCAGTGGATCTCTTCGTGCTTTTTAGTTAACTCTACTGCCCATGGGTAATGAAATGGGCGATAGCTTTTTGATAAATCTAATAGTGACATGTATTCTCTTTCCTTTAATGTTTGTTTGTTATATGTTTAGCCTTCGCAAGCTCTACACTCTTCGCCTTCTTCTATGGCGAGTGGTTTGTTTAAAAAGTCCATCAACTCGTTATAGCCGCCTACATATTCACCTGCGATATATACTTGCGGCACACTTTTGACATCTTTACGTCCAGTTACTTCTGCGGCTGTTTTGCCGATCTCTTTAAGGTCAATCTTATCGAATGGAATACCTCGTAACTTTAACTCTTCCATAGCCATGGAACAAAACGGACAATCTTTTTTGGAGTATACGATGCTACGCATATCTCCAGCTAGTGCAACTCTTTCGACTTTCTCACTAACGTTCTCTGCACGTTGCTTTGCCTCTGTACGCAGATAATACAGCCCTTTGAGTCCTTCTTTCCATGCACGTAGATGTACTTGACTTACGTATGATTTAGGTGCTCCTGCAGGGAAGAATAGATTAACTGATTGTCCTTGACAGATATACTTCTGTCTGTCTGCGGCATGTTGTACCACCCAGTTCTGATCTAATTCATCAGCAGTTTTAAATATAGCCTTTTCGCCTTCTGTTAAGAATGGCAGGTGTTGGACTGAACCCTTTTTAGTAATAATAGAAGTCCAATTAGTGTCATTGTTTTCTCCTTTAAATGTTAACAATGCTGATAGATACTTGTTCTTTACCAAGAAAGAGCCAGCACGTGTTCTATGAGTGTATGCATTAGCTTTCAAAGGCTCGATGGAGGGAGACGTGGCTAGGATCACACCAGATGATGCGTTAGGCGCAATTGCAAGCAAGTGTGAGTTACGTCTGCCCGAACCAATCCCATCTGGGTACTCACCACGCTCTACAGCTAGTCTCTCAGTCTCGGCCACAGCTTGCCTCTTAATCTGACTGAAAACGACATCATTGATCTCTTTAGCCTTCTCAGACTCCCAAGCAACACCGTGCTTTTGCAGTAAACTATGGAATCCCATAGCTCCAAGTCCTAGAGAGCGTTCACGACCAGCACTAAACTTGGCACGTGAAATAGTATCAGGAGCATTCTCAATGAAGTACTCGATAACGTTATCTAACATACAGATAAGATCAGCAACAATACTCGTATCTTTCCACTCATCATAGTATTCTAGATTCAAGGATGATAAGCAACACACAGCGGTGCGATCTTCGCTAGTTGGTAAATGAATTTCATTACAGAGATTAGATCCATTGATCTTGAGACCCAAATCTTTCAGAGGTTGAGGCAGATCACGATTAGCAGTGTCGATGAAATTCATGTAAGGCTCACCAGTTCTAAAGCGTGTCTCTATAATACGCTCCCACAGTTTACGAGCATCTACACTATCTTTAACACTTCCATCTTTTGGATCACGGAGGTCAAAAGATTTCCCTTCTGCCGCGGCATTCATAAACTCATCAGTAATGTTTACAGCGTTGTGCAAGTTCAGAGCTTTACGTTGTACGTCACCTGTAGGTATACGCATGTTAAGAAATTCGATGATGTCTGGGTGAGAGATGTCCATGTATGCCGCATAAGAGCCCTTACGAGTTTTACCTTGACGATATGCAATCATGTCAGCATCTACTGTGTGGAGAAAAGGCATAGGACCAGGTGCTACATCAGATACAGTACGCACATCAGACCAGTGACCACCAACTCCACCACCGTAAACAGATAGCCAACGTAACTCAGAAGTGTGACCAATAAGACCCTCAAGAGTGTCTGGAACATAAGTCAAGAAACATGAGATGGGCATTCCTTTACCTTGTTTAGCACCATTAGGAGCATTAGACAATACTGGTGATGCGAACATGAACCACTTGTTAGAGACATAGTTATACAATCGTTGTGCCATGTCTTCATTCATATCTTCTCGGTATTTCGACCATGCAGTTGATGCACGTTTGAAAGCCTCTTGTGGCGATTTCTCATACTCTGTTAAGTAAAAGTCTTTTAGCATTCCTACAGCGTAGGACTCTAGTAGACTATCTTTTGTTTTATCTATCTTTATTGTCATCTCATTTCCATTTATTTGTTATTAGACTGCCATCATTGCTTTGATAGCACTCATTGGTTTATATCCCTCTAACTGGAAGTCAGAGACGTCCAAATCTAGTACTTCATCTAGTGAAGTAAACTTTGGCATACGTAGTGAAGGTAGGTTTTGCGGAATGCGCTTTAGTTGTTCGCTCACTGCTTCATAGTGTGTATTGTATATATGTACATCGCCAACCGTATGGACGAAATCACCGACTTGTAGACCAGTTATTTTCGCTATAATGTGTGTCAATAAAGCATAGCTTGCGATGTTAAAGGGTACACCTAAAAACATATCTGCGCTTCTCTGATACATTTGACAACTCAGTTTTCCATTGTTGACGTAGAACTGCGACATAGTGTGACAAGGAGGTAAAGCCATCTGGTCGATCTGATTAGGATTCCATGCACTTAGAATTAATCTACGACTGTCCGGATTTGTTTTTATCTCATTGATGAGCCACGTGATCTGGTCTGTCCCTTGAAGATGCGGCGCACTATTGTACATTGAGCCGTTGAAATTTCTCCATTGAAAGCCGTAAACTGGACCAAGCCCTTTGTGCATGTAGTCATTGTGATAGCCTAAAGCTACACCTTGATTATCAGCATTAGCTGTCCATATAGTACTACGGTCATATAACTCTTTCCTATCTTCTCCGAACGTAATCTCTGCTAGTCTACGCTCATCGGTACTGCCTTCTAAGAACCACAGTAGTTCACCTACTACAGACTTCCAAGCCAACTTCTTAGTTGTAACAGCTGGAAACCCTCGTCTCAGGTCATACCTCATCTGATAACCAAAAATACTTTTAGTACCAGTTCCCGTTCGGTCCATACGCTCATCACCGTTGTCCATAATGTCTTGCATAGCTTCTAAGTATTGCTTCACTATATTGACCTTCTATACTTTTCGATTCGTAAATTTTTATCGACATCATACTCTTTATGAAACAATTCATAGTCGCACATATCGCTGAGATGTGTATCACAGTCGTAAACTCCGTTAATACGGCTTATCCATAACTCTTCGCACACATGCATTAGTGCCTTAAATGTAGTCGAACCACCTATTACCCAAACGTCTTGTTGAAATAGCGTCATCGTATGAGTCAGACTATCAACTTCTTGAAAGATCATATTAGGTCCAGACAACATTTTAGGTCCAGTACTAAGGTCTTTAGTTGTTAATACTATGTTGTAGCGATCAGGAAGAGGAGCTGGCATAAGTGGATCATTCCAAGTTCTCCTTCCCATCACTACTACACAATTTTTGGTACTTCTCTTAAACCATTTTAAATCTTCACTGTTGTGCGGCCATGGTAGAGTGCCATTTTTTCCAATGCCATTCTCACGATCACACGCAAATATACCTCTAATCAACTCACTTCTCCATGTTAAGTTTTATATCTTGTAGAACTTACCTATAAGCATCTTGATGGCTACAGTACTTGGAATGAACATCCATTTTGAAAACACATAGCCCTTTGATTCCATCTTTTCTTTAGTGACGAATTTCTTCTGAATATTATCAGCGAATTCTCCATCGTATCGTAATACAGCGTGTCCACGATCTGGAGTTTCTACGTAACAATAACAGATTTTAGCTTTGCGTGAAATGAGGTTCCACCAAAACTTCACATAACTATGATCAGATATGTGCCATAAAAGAGTTAAAGCGAAGTCTTCGCAGTCACCCTCTAGTTTACCCTTAGCAGTCTCTTCTCGCATGATGTACCATGCATCTCTTTTACTGTACTGCTCACTATCATACCTGTATTTAAACTTCTTGCCAAGTGATTTGGCTAGGTCTTCTTTACTCATAAACATCTCTCCAATATTTAGTTATAATAACATAGTATTGAGAGGGTGTCAATACGCAATGCTATCTTAAGTTACTTTTTTCCATTCAGCCATCTCTAATTTTCCAGAGAGTCCCTGATAGGTGTTCATATCTATAATCATCTCTATATCTATAGGATTGGTACCATTAAGAACCATATCATTGATATCTTTGACTATCTCCTTCTTAGGGAAGATGCAGACTTTGAAGCCTTTGTCTAGACATCTTTCCATACGCTGGACTATCTCTTTATTTCTTGGTTCGTTATCAAACACGAAAACAGCATTCTCTGTGTTCTCTAAACCTCTAGCATTACCATCAGCACCTGCCATAGCGACAGCGTTACTCAAGAAGAGACTATCGATAGGACCTTCTGTAACATAGTACTTCTTGTTAAAGTCAACCTTGTCTAGATTAAACATCTTAGGCATAGTATCGTCTAGCATTATAGTTATATATCTTAGTTCGTCATCACCAAAAGCTCTAGCATTAAATCCGAACAAATTGCCGCCCTTGTCTATGAATGGCATGATCAGTCTAGGACGATCTCTCTCTATTGTAGGGAGCTTCCCAGGTACGATAGAGTTTACCCACTCATTAAACTTTGGCGCATAGTATAATTTATATTGTACCGATGCCGGGATCAGTCGTTTTTGCAAATAAATCTTAGCTTTATGATCATAATTTAGCTGAGAAATCTTTTTAATTTTTAGTAGAGGTGAGCCTTTCTTACGAAAGTTTGGTGCTTTCATTCTTAGCTTGTCTAACGGCTTTATTGGTTCTTGATGTCTATTCTGAAAGATTTCACGTCTCTGACCTTTCTCTAAAGCAGAGTCGATCACATATTCATTGAATAGATTGTTGTCGATGAATCTAAGAAAACTACGCATATTGTGTGATGCGTTACAATTATGGCAATAGATGATTGCGGTGTTTTCTTTCTCAAGAATCCATCCACGTGCCTTAGTTTTGTTCTTTTGAGAGTCACCACAGATAGGACATCTGAAGTTAGCCCTGTAAGGATTATGTGCCTTGACAGTAAATCTCTCTAATCTTACAGAGAGGATACCAGCATATTTTAGATCAGTAATATTCAATATAAACTCCACGTATACAATTCAACCAATAAGTCTATTATACACTATTGGTACGTGGTGTCAAGACATATTATCGAAGGATATGTAAGAATCCTTCTAATTCAGCTAATAGGAATCCTACAACAGTAGCACCGCCTAGCATGACCCATTTCCATCGCTCTAGTTGAGTAATACGGTCATTCATTTTTGTGATGTATTGCTCACTTCTTTCATCGTGTTCTTTGAGGAATGTCATGAGGCTTTCATGATTCTTTTCGGCTTGAAGCCTGTGTTCAGCTTCTTTCTCAGATATACGCTTATGTAACAATTCGTTTGCCGTCTCCCTAAGTCTATTGGACTCTATATTATCCGTAGAAGCTTTATCAAGTTGTGTATCGTGTACAGCGAGTATTCGGGATATGCCATTACTAGCATCCGCTATCTTATCTATAGCCATGTCTAATCTGCCTAATAAACCCTGTATATTAGACACATCATTTTTGAGTATTTCAACATCCGTACGGACGCTATTCAAATCTGTTTCCACTGATTTACCTATTTTGTTTGATTAGGAGTGCTATCGATCTCTATCGTAGCATCTCTAAAGCGTTTCAGCGGTTGTTTCTTCTTCTTCTTTTGCTGTGACTTACTAACGCCTGGCTCACCATCTGATCCTACACCAATACCTGCAATGTTACCGCTACCTGCACTATTAGCAGGAGCGTCTTCGTCAAAGGCACTTTCGAAGATTTTATCGATATCAATAGTAGATTCAACTAGATTCATATATTGCTCTAGTTTTTCTGTAAGTTGCTCTTCCGTGAGCGTGTTGCAGTCCGATTCAATTTGATTGTTTTCTTTAATCAAATATAGGGCAGCGGCATAAGATCCAATTCGACTCTTACCGCCAGGTACTTTCTCTAACAAACGCTTGAGCTTTGCGATCATAATATCAAAAATTTGAAATGAATCTTTTTGCTCACGTGTTGTAAAGTTTTTTCTTTTTATAAGTTGTTTGCCAGTTTCGTCAATGATTCCTAATTTGAATGCCGACCATTCATTGAAGGGTGTTGCCAACCTTCGTATAAACTGGTAGACTAAAAATAGATCAACAATCATAGCTCTCTCAACTCTTTAATAATTCTTGCGTCCAGAGGTATTTCTGAACTTATAATTTTCTCTTCGCTATACTCTACTAGTTCAGGCATAAAAGCTAAAAATACCACAAAAGGTTTTAAATACTTGTGATAGTCTCTAAGCTTAAAGAACAGCATAGTCGTAGCGGCTGAACCAAAACAGTTATACAAAACTGTCAAATGATTAAGAATCAATCTGACCTTTAAATCATCATCATCTTCATATCTCTTAAACAATCTCTTTAAATGCTGAAAGCGTTTAAGATCGTCATAAAATTCATCTGCCGATGCTGCCATTCTAATATCATAGTACTTTGCGGCATACAGCAAAAAGCTGTCTTCGTCTAGCTTCATAGTTTATTCACCTTTAGTTAAATTATACTGAAGAGCGATGTTCTGCTCTTCAGTATTATTTATAACTTCATTTATAATCAGTTTAAGACTGAGTAGCCACTACTTCGCTTGAAGTCAAGTCTTTCGCCGCTGTAGCACTTACAACACAACGATACTTCTTACCAGCTAAGTTATTAGTGGTTCCAGTAATAGTCATTGTTGCAGTTGTTACGTTGGTGTAGATACCAGATGCAGAGATGTTAGATCCATCTTCTTGCCACTGATATGCTAGACCTGTATTTCCAGGTAGTGCTGTAGCAACTACAGCTAGAACGATGTTAGCATCGCCAGCTAAGTTAACTGTTGCTGAAGCTTGCGTAGGCTGAGTAGTGATTGCTACTTCTCTATCGAACAACAAGACATCATCAGTTCCGTCAACACCAACATCACCAGCAGTTCCTGCGGCAACTTTCATTGGTACGATATTTTCAATAACGTTTCGTGTTACACTGTCTGCGGCTGTAAAAGTTTGAGTTCCTACGCCTACAACTGTAAGTGCTTTAAGACCAGTTGCTCCACCAGCAATTGCTTGAGCGGCTGTAGTGTATAACTTAATCATGCCAGCGCCTACGTTATGTACGTAAACTACAGCACCGTCTGTTAGACCCGTTACGATTGTTTGACCGCCTCTAGAGTAAGTTACTGCGCTACCGTTAATCAATACAGGTTGATTATCAACTCTGACGATATTGTTAGCCAGATCGACTCCCACAGCAGTAGCATTAAAAGATAATACTGTTGCTGGTACTGCTTTAGTAGAGTACTCGTTCCAACCTGGAGTTTTAAATCCTTTAACACGGTTAGTCGATAAGCTTGCTTCAGTAGTATCGATGAAGTATGTGTCATCAGGTACTCTAACAAAGTTATGACCTGCACCAACTCCAACACCAGTAAGTCCTTTAAGACCTGTTGATGCGTGACCAGTGATAGCCTGTGCTTTAGTGCCATATAGCTTGATAGTGTCTGCGTCAACTCGATTAACAAATACGGTAGTCGCATCGGTCAAACCAGTGATAACAGTACCACCTGCATCATTGTACTGTACACCGTCGCCGGTGACATAGCTATGACCTGGTAGTTTAATTGTATTTGATGCTAGAACGACCACTGCGGCGTTGGTTGCGTCAAATGTTGTTGTTTTTGTATTAACTTTTGGCGTTGCTGCCAAAGTGTCTACTGTTCCCCATAATGCCATTTCATTTCTCCTTGTTTAAATGGTTCGTTTCTTCATTTTGAATTTCTTCTGACTGATGCCCAGTAGCGTGGTATACGCTATCTATAAACATCTGTGCTTCATACATTGTTGCGTGGTTTGGCCAATTCTCGACTACATCCGCACAAAATCTTTTTATCCACTCTTTCATACTATTTATTGAACGTAGCAGTTCAACTCGTACTTCGAACCCATGTTATATACTTGGATTTGTAAGAACTTTCTTGTTGGCTTGCCGCCCTTCTCTAGTTTGATAGAATATCTGTTTGTCTTATCTTTACTAGGTTTTTTAGGACCAGTAGCGACTTTATTAGACCAATCGTCCTCATCAACGTCATATCCCTGCTTCTTAGCAACTGCAATAGCTTCTTGCACTGCGGCAGAAAATGTGTTATGAAGTACTTTATAGGCTGAAGCTTCTACAGTATACGTTAAATCTTTGCCCTCGTCAAGCTCTAATTCAACTTCTTCCTTAACAATCTTGAAGTGAGTAGCTGGTACAGCCTTTAAAGCAGGATCTTTCCAATGCTTCATAGCTTTGTTGATTGCTTCGAATGCACTACGTGCCTTGACAGTTACGTTCTGACCCTTCTTTAGCTTATTAACAGGCTTAACTACACTAATTGTCCAGTTACCCATAGCTTCTACAAGATCAAAAGCTTCGTCTAGTAATACTTCTTCCTTGAGTTGAGCTTTAAGTTTATCAAGCTTCTTCTGCATAGCAAGCTTCTTCATCTTAACTGAAGAGGTATTACCGAAGAACGTCTTCATGTGCTTCTCAGTTTGATCTATCTGCTTTTGAATCTTAACTTTATCTACAGAGGCATTCATTGATCCATAGGATTCGTCAAGGTCTTCGTTTACTCTTTTGAGTACCGCTTTCACTTGAGGATGATTAGACAGACCCTTTTTGATCTTGTCAATAGCTTGAGTTGCGCCAGTCATATCGCCACCTTTGTAGCGTTTGTCTGTAGCAACACCAATTGCCATTTTTATTTCTTTAGGTGAAAAGCCTTCGTCCATCTGAGTTTCCTCTTTGAAAGTTTTGAGTGTCGTAATCATATCTTTGTATGATTTGCCCATAGCATCTTGCATCTTCATTTTAGAATCTGGCTTACGTACCTTAGCAAACTTGTCTAAAGCGATCTTCATGATATTCATAGGCACCTTCTGAGACTTACCGTCACCAAATTTGATAGCTAGATTACCACGAACATCCATAGACTTTCTCAACTGCATGACGATATTCATCTTAGCGGAGGCTTTATCTTTGTCTGTTGCAACTAGATCGAAATCAGCTGGATCAAATTTAGCTTCGTCTATTACATCAGTCACGTCTAGTCCTCCAAAGCTTTAGCGATTGCTTTTCTGCGTCTATGTAGATACTTGTCTGACTCATCTTCATCGCCATCGTTGTCGAGGTCTTTATCTTTACGATCTGTAAACTTCTTCTTGACAGCTTTCTGATCTACATCATCCAAACCTTCTTTAACTTCTTCATGACTGGCGCACTTGCCTTCGTACACTTCGCTTATCGACTTTTGAACGTCTGCGATTGTTTTACACTTTGCATCACATCCAAGACTTCTCTTTGCGTATGCAATAATCTTTGCATCTGGACCAGACATCTCTACGTCATCACCGCCAAAGCTTGAAGAGCCAAGCTTCTTCATCTTGATACCAGCTGGTGCTTTACCAGTGAAAGATTTTACAGTGATAGTACCTTCTGACAATTCCTCGTCTTCGTCTTCGTCTTCGACTTTTTTGCCATCTTTCTTAGCATTTTTCTTATCGATTGCTTTCTGAAGAGCAGGTGGTAAAGTACCCTCTTCTACTTCAGCACTGTCGGGTTCACAGTCTTCTTTTACTGCTTTGTCTTCACTATAGCTCGCTTTTAATGCAGTAGGCTTATCTGAAACGTCTTTGTCTAACTTGCGCTTCGCTTTTGTTTTAATTTCACCGATTTCAGGAGTAACATCTCCTGCTTTAGGCACTGCTACGTCTCCATCAGCTTGGTCTGCTTTGCGCTTACCAGCAGATTCGGATAGTTCTGCGTCTGCTTCTACAGCAGGTGCAAGGTCTACAGCAGGTTCTTCTACAACAGGCGATTTAAAACCTTGCTGAGAAAGGGCAGCATCGAATGCATCTGCCATGCCTGCGGGTAATGGGTTAATATCTTTGGCTTTCTTAAACATTATAATGTTCTCCTAATTTTTGAATTTATATTAATACTATTTATCTTTATCAGTTATCTACTTTTGAACCGGCACGCCACTGATAGCAACTCCAGTACTTCGCTTTCCACTTGGGTCCTGGACTATCACATCCGTGTCTGGCTCTGAAACTTTTTCTTCTTGCCGGATCGTCTCTTTTGATCTCTGAATTAGGATCGCCAAAGGTTACCTTAACTACATTATCTTTATCGTTCTTAACGTAGACTCCGAACTTGCCCTTTGAACCAGTAGGTAATCGAAAAGGATCATTAAGTGTTACCTTACGTCCTTGATACTCACTTTCTTCTGTGACTAGCTCTTCGCAGTTACAAACGTCTAGGAATTTTTGAAAAGACTTCATTCATCTTCTCCACTATTCATCATATATCGATGAGCAGTATTCAAATAATCTGCGGCTTTCGTGATCTTACTTTGAACCCATTCAGGCAAGTTCTCTTCATCTTCAAACATTCCAATCATATGCTCTGCATCTGAAAGTATGCCTTTAAGCTGAGTCTTAGCCATCTTGCCCTCGTTGTCGTATTCTTTAGAGTTTTTATCTTCCGATACGAATGTCGCAAAAGTTTTCATCTTTTTATCCTAAAAGTTTTTGAAGTGTAGCAGGACCAGCGACACCATCTGGAGTCAGTCCACTTTTTGTTTGATACTCTTTGATAGCTCTTTTGGTACCTGGACCAAATATTCCATCTGCTGTCAAGCCTAGTTTTGCTTGAACTGCTTTGACTGTATCGTTATTATCACCTATTGATATTGTCACATATTCAACAGATCCCGTTTTCTTAGATGATTTCTTAAGTACAGGCTTCTTACCAGTTAGTAATTCCATTGCACTCTCATAGCGACTAGTGCGATCAGCAAGACCGATATCACCACCGTTAATCTTTTTAGTCATCTTAACTATATCGCATTGGTCTGCGATAGCGTTTAACTTAGATGTTTTCCAAAACCAGCAAGCCGACTCGATAGCGCCCTTTTCAGTGGCTACGTATGCGGCTGCCTTCTCAGCAGTCATCTTAACTGTTTTACCAAACTTGGTATAATTCTCACGACCAGTAAGTTGCTTTAGTCCACGACCTCTGAACAACCAACCGTCACCAGATTTTGTGTTGCCCATTTTATACTTACGGAACTCGTCCATGTATACGTAGTTAGCGATCTTCTCTGGGTTACGTGCGTACTCTTTTGCATTACGCTTAGTTCCACCAGTACCAAAATACCGACCAAACACTCGCTTGAGTGCATCTTCGCTATAGTTTAAATTCTCTTCTAACGATCTAAAATTATTAGACTCATGGGCACACTGTGCTATGAATCCTGCTATTCTTTCAGGCGTGTTAATTTCATACTTGGGAAATATTTCCACAATAGCATCATACCACATGTCTACCTTATCATTACCAGGTATCATCTGGGCTAGCATTTCTTTCGTGAGTGCGCTATCACTCTTGTTCTTTTTCCAAAACATTATTCGTTTATCCCTTTTGTAAAAGTTTTACTGAAGCTGTAGACGTGCTTCAACAGTTCCTTCACCTTAACATTTGACTGCATAACATCTATACTGCCACCAACATTCTTAGCCGCTAACCATCTATGGTGTCCATCAATTATATAGTTGTCTGAACTAACAATGAGAGGCTTAGCCTTACCCAAAGTTTTAATGTTAGATATCTTATCGACAATTTTGTCTACATTGAAATCACTTTGCGTGGCTTTTAATTTTGTAGCCTTAACGCTCTTCTTCTGAACTCGCACGCCATTCTTCTTAAGATGCACTATCAACTCATCATAGTCCTTAGACCTGACTTGCGGCATCTTATCTCTCTTTATTCCGAGAGTGTCTTTAGCATCAGGTCTTTCGACCTTCAACTCAGCGATATATGTTCTAAACTTCTTCATACTTTAATTACTTTATCTGATGTGCCAAAGTTTTTCTTACGCATGATAGTCTTGTTAACTACTTCATACTCGTCTTTATCTTTATTATAGTTGATTACGATAGGCAGATTCAAGTCAGCTTGCATGTCTTTTAATACAGCTTCACTATCTGGATTCTGTCTGATCTCTACTGCTTTTCTCTTAGCAATTTTCTTAAACACTTTTTGCAACTCTGCCACAGTGATTGCAGGCTTGTTACGTGAATCGTTCATACGATCTGCAAAGTGTCTAGTGAATTCGATATCGATTTTGAATTTAGCAAGTAGTCGATCACCAAACTTCTCTAGGTCTTGCAACTGCTTCTGCGTAACGTCTTCACTGAACATCTCATCAAATGATTCGTTAATACTTTGTCCAGGAGTATCTTTCTTGTAACGCTTAGTAACTTTATCAGTACCTTTGTCTCCAGCTCCACCCTCTTCGGTTACCATCTTCGCTAATAGCTTAGAGTCAACGTTTTTGTAGCTTCTAGCGATCTGTGCGGCGTAGTAACCTACGTCATGTCGCATACTGCCTTTTGGTCCAGTAGTCTCTTTTTTCTTTCTAGAGATTAAATCTTTTAGTGTTTTAAGTGCGTGTTGGTATTGTGTTTTATATAGCTTTAGACCTAACTTATCTTTGATCATCTCGGTTGGACTTTTCTCCATAAATAGATTTTCAAAGGATTCATCTACACTTTCTTTCGGTACACAATTAGGAACTAGCTTGCCGTTTTTCTTCTTCATGCCTTTTTGCTCATGAGAGTCCCAACAAGGGTCGTCTTCTTTAATTGATTTGCCTTCGCTGTCGTATCCTGGCTTGCCAGCTTTCTCTTTCTTAGAGATAGCAATTGCGGCTCTTTGTGCAGGAGATACTGCGCCTTCTTCTAGATCAACTTCTTCTTTACGTACTTTAGCGGCAAGGTCTGCGTCAGCTTTACCCCATGTACCAGATGATTTAGTAATGAAAGAGTTAACACGTGCAAAGCCCCATTGTTGAGGAGTAGTACCAGGTCTGTGACCAGTTCTCCATGCGGCAATACCTCTGTCATAAACTTTCTTTAGAACACTCAATGGCATTCCAGACTTCTCTGCTTTCTTTTTTAAACCTTCATTACCCTTCTCTTCGTCTAGTAATACTTGATTAAAGATGTCATTAGAGGTCTCTTCGATGAAAGATATCAGATCAGCATCACAATCGAACTCTTCATTTCTGGTCTCGGGTCTGTTTATTGAACGAACTTTCTTACGTAATTCACGTGTCAGTAAACCGTCCATCTCACGCTCATGCTCTCGACTCAGATTATTTCGTTCATCTTTGTGGTGCTTCTTTAGAGTCTTTTCTGCATCAGTATTGATAGCTATCTCTTCTAATTCTTGAGCTTCTGGAGTCTTTTTCTTGAATGCACGAAATCTAGCGTCTAATTTTATTTTACCGTCTTTCTTAAACATCTGATGAAATCTTTGCACTTTAGGAGATTCGAACTCTTCATCGAACTGTTGATTTACTACAAACTCTTCAAAAGTCTCGTTTACTTTACCGTATGTCTCGCACGGAGTTTTACCACATCCACAGTTTTTTTGCTCTTCAACAGGCTTCTCATGAGTGTATCCCATTTTCTTCATACGAAGATGATCTTCTTCTTTATCAGCTTTGTAACTTTTTCCAGTCTTTGGGTCATACATCATATGAGGCTCGAACGCTTCACCATACATTTGATCATATTTTTTAGTGTGCTTCGATGTCTTAGTTTTAGCCTGTGCATCGCCAGGAGCTGGCTCATATGCGGCAGGATTATCGTCATTCATTTCAGCGCCCTTCTTGAAATGTGCGTCACGTTTTACTTTAGTTGACTTAGCAAGACCTTTGTGATACACTGCAGGCTGTGTGCCTTTACGATCAGCAATATCTTTATCTTGACCAACACTTGGAGCTTCAAATAGTCTTTCGAATTGCTCGTTAAACTCCTCATTCTTGCTCTTGCTGTTTAATCTAGCTAGGTCTGCTTTACGCACACTAGGAAGGATCTTCTTAGCAATCTTATCGATAGCTGCCTTCTTCTTAGAAACTCTCTTGTCAATCATCATCTTTTCTGAGGGAGAAAGTGATGCATACTTTTCGCCTTTCTTACCAGCGATCTTCTTACGAATAATCTTGATAGCGGCCTTTCTCGCACGAGACTTCAGCATAGTCATAGTTGCGGCTTTTTTAGACAGACGCTTACGTGCGGCGGCAATCTTGTTTTTATACTTACGCATTACAATGCCACGATTACGGCGTTGCTGTACTGTTAGAACTGCTTCGTCTAGTTCCATCTCTTCAGCGATCTTTAATCCACCACGAACCAAATCGTAGATGTCTTCTGCATCTCTCTGTAATTTCTTAGGTAGTCCAGTTGTGAACTTCTTCATGTCGCCTTGAGATGCCAATAATCTCATTTTAGATGCAGACATGCCCGAAACGTCATCGGCATCTGGATCACGATCACCAGCAGATACAACTTCAATGTTATCAAACTTGTAGTCTTTACCGTTATATTTATTGAGTAGTTCGTCAAATTGCTTGATTCTGTCTGAACCTACAACCAAGATGACTTTAGAGTACTTTGACTGTAGCTCTTGCATGATTTGGATAATAGTCTTGGATTTAGACTTCTCGATCACATTGTTGCCGAATGCTTTCTTGGCAAGCATGATCTTATCGTCATACGCCAAAGGATTCTTTTTAGCATCCTGTGTATGAGATATGTAAACTTTTGGGACTGCGGAAGCTTTACGTGCAACAGCTTTAATCTTGTTGACTAGCTTCTCATGTCCAACAGTGATGGGATTCATTCTGCCCCATCCAAGAACTACAGTCTTATCGACCGCTTCGTCTAGAGTGGGATTGATATCAATAGTGTTCTTTACTAAAACTTCGTTTTCTTTATCTAACTTAGCTTTAGCCTTTTTCTTGACAACCTTCTTCTCAACAGGTTTAGTGTCTTCTATATCGTCCATTTTTATCCTCTTATCGTAGGTTTACCGTAGTCTAACTACAAATGATATTGTAATAGTCCACTAACAAGTGCTAGTGAACTATCTTTATTTATAATATATGGTTGCTATGAATCTGTAGTTGTCGGTGACATATGCTGATTATAAACATCTCTCAACGTTCTAGCATCTTCTTCTGCGGCATCAGCGTGAGCCTTAGCTTCTTCTAATGCGATATTGGCTGCCAATAGTCTAGCCTCAGCCATTCTAACATCTTCTTCCATACGTTGCAACATACGTGCCATATCTTTGGCTTCTTGAATCTTTGCCGCTTCAACGACAGGATCAACCATAGGCTGTATCTCAGCAAAAACTTCAGATAGAAGTGGATCGTCCTGAGGCTCTGGTATATCAATCAACTCTTCTGAGAATTCTGGGTGTAATGGATGCTCTGACACCTCAAACTCATAAGCGACATCTTCAGCTTCCATGTCTTCTTCAATCTTCTTGAGAGTGATAAATTCTTGAAGTTGGGCAATTAGATGAGACTTAACAAGTCTTCTATCCAATTCAATACCAATCGTTCTTCCATATGATTCTAGATCAGACTTGCTCATTGATTCGAATTCCATATTCTACTTCTCCGACTTCATGAATGTCCAGATACCGTATGCTAATCCAGCCCAGGCTGCGATCTTCACGATACCACCAAATAGAATGATTGCTATGCAACCAGCTACAATAACACCAGCGTCTAAGCTAGTTCTTTCTAAAAATCTTTCTTTTAACCAATTCATAATTATCTCCTTTAAATGCAAAAGCAGGCATTAAGCCCGCTTTATTAGTTGACTCGTACTATTATTTATAATAGCACGAATATGATGTCAAGTGAATTTATTAGTCCTGCATCATAACTCGCTTGGCTTCTTCATGCATTCCCATCTGACTGAGTTGGGCTGCGGCTCTCGCACGACCAACACGCTCCGTAGACTTGATCCACGCTCTACCAAAAGATCGTAGAGACGCACAGACTGAACAATAAGTGGCTGTTAAAGTACTCATATGTCCAATATTCCTTCTGGCATTTTATCGTATAAAGGAACTTTTTTACCATTCATGCGTTCTATGATATCATCATAATGCTTATTAGCTATGTAATGTATATCACCTCTGCAAAGTCCAATGTCATTCAAGTCTTTATCTGAAAGTCTTGACAATTCTTTTACAGTATCTCTGGCTGCCCAGTGTGCGTTAAATCTAACTCTAATGCCTTTAGCAACTCTAATGAATTTTTCAATCACAACATTTCTCCTCATATTTGTGCTGTAGCCCTTTGACTACACTATTATTTATGAGAGAAATGTGTATTTTAGCTTTGCAAGTATAGTATACTCGCCATGCACGTGGTGAATTCTACTTCTGCCAGCCTTTGATGTACTCTGAATTGAAGTTGGCGTTACTGAACTGCAATCTATCTACCAGCTTTACTGCGTTCTTGCCCATACGATCAATAGCAACGAAGCCTTCTTGCTCAGTCACTTTGTATCCGTCTGCCGTTTTCAAGAATGTGCCAACGTTCTTAGCTCTATCAAGTTTACGTATGATAGTCAACTTAGCCTCAACAATCAAATTGTATAGCTCGAATAGCGCAACGATTTGGCTCTTATCAGTATTGGAAAAGTATGATAGTATCTCTGTACGTTTAGCGGTCTTCTTTTCTTTACCCTTTTCAGACTTAAGCTTATCAATCTCTTTCTGGTAGTATGCATAGATGAAGTCCATAAGCTCACTGACAAATGATGCAGGATCTTTGATCTTTTCACCAGCTCGTACTTTCACATTAACAAACGTCTTAACTCTAGTGAGAAGTTCTTCGTTCTCTGTGATTCCGTCGAAGGTAGACTTTTTAATAGTGTTGAATTTCTTGCCAGCTTGAGATAGAAGTTTTGTTACTGCATCAGTTTCTTTCTGTGTCATAGTGGCATCACCACTCATGTCTTTGTAGATAGCGTCTACCGACCAGACGCCTGTCGATTTTTTGAGATTGCTTGCGATCTCTTTTCCAAAACTTGCTGACATTGATTCAAAAGATTTACCTCTGTATTCAGTGTGCCAAACCACACCGATCTCGGATCTGAGGATTTGTGAAGCAAGCTTGCTTTTCGCTGGTATCGCATAAACAATGGTATTAGGATGGAAAGTAATATACGATTCTCCATCAACACTAACCTTTTTGATATCCTTTTTCGCATATAAGAAATCACCCTGTATCACCCCCTTAATATTCAATGCTGGCAAGTTCTTTAACGCCAACTTCATTTTTATATTCAAATCACCCTTTGCGATATCATCATCGATATCTTTATTAGTCTTGTATACTTTAGGATTCTTATTAAAGATACCCTTCTTAGCAACAAAGAACTTGCCATCAGTCGGATCAATACCAGCAAATACTGCTGGTGCTCCATCCCACTTTACAGTCACATTGACCTTAGCTTTAGATTTACCAGCCAACATATCTCGCAATGCTCTTAGGTAGTTGATAGACTCCCTAGCACCATCGACACCTGCGTTCAGCAGATTATCTTCGAGGTGTTCCATATGAGTATTCTTGTCTTCAGTCAAAAATGACGATAAGCGTATCATGTTATACTCCAAATAACTTTTTTATGTCTTCGGGATTATCAAGGCTATACTTAGATTTGATATTTGTTTTTAATCTACCTTGACATCTATATCCAGCACCGACAACACGATAATCTTCGCCTTCAACTTTTCTCGCTTTACTTCCAGATGGTCCAAGTCTGAACTCGATATTCACAGAGCCTTTATACTCAGGCACATCTAGCTTCAATGGATTACTGCCTAGATAAAACAGTCCTGCTTTACCAATCTGAATGTAGTACACATTCTTTCTATTGTATGCTTTTGCGATAGTTCTTGCTGAATCAAAAGACTGAATGGTATTCATCTTCGCAAGATATCCAGCTTTCTGTGCCGCTGACCATGCTTCTTTTGTTACTGATCCAAATGGAATAGTATACGGAATCTTTTTATGTAATGCTAGTGGCTCTTGCTTACGAACGAAGTTGACCCAATCCTTTAGTGCCTTGTCTTGCTTCTTAGCCGCTTCTATAAAGAAGGGAATAGCGTCTTCGTCTACCGCATCGGGCTTGACTAGCGTGTGTGTCTTGTTTAACGTATCAATGCGAATAGAAGTACCACCCATTTGAGCGTTCTTATCCAGCTTGATTTCGATATTGAATTCTTTACCGTTATATAATGCTTCAATATCACCTGCGCCTTGGTTACTGTATCCTGCGCCTGGCTTACTTCCAACATTTAGTCCTTCAATGCCCGCAGACTTCATCGCATCGAAAACTTTCTTCTCGTATGCTAGTCCCTTAGCGCCAACGCTTTCGGTAATAAAACTTTTAAATCTGACAGTCATTTTTTAACCTTAAATTTTGTATCGTTTGGATATTCACCAGCTTTAGAATTTCTCAACTCAATCACATAATCCTCAACGTCATTGCTACACAATATAGTGATCTGCTTGGACGTTTTTGTAGGATACCTTATGCTATTAACTCGTATATTTTTAGATAGCTTATCCAACTTCGTTTTTCCTAACCAGAAGACTTTCCATCCACTAGTTAATCGTCTCACATAGAAGTAGTTCATACCCCAGGCTCTGTTGAAAATCTTTTCGATTTCTCTTGCGTTAACTCTAGAGACTGAAAGCTTTGGTCTACCTATACTAGCAGTATTTATATTACCTCGTTCATCGAACCCCGATTGGACTTTATTCAAGTCTACGCCAAAAGTGTTTAAGAATGTAGCACCTTCAGAATCTGGCTGAAGATTTCCTTCTTTATCAAAGAGTGATGCGGCACCAGAGTACGAACTAAACGTATTGCCTTTAATATCTTTAAGTGAGATGTACCAAGTATTTCTTTGAGAATCAGTGAGAATGATGTCTCCAATAATAGCACCCAAATCTGCAATGGGAACGCCTTCTTTCTTAGTAGCACCACGTCTCTGCGTAGCACTCACTATCTCTGAACTAGCAAATGGAGCGTGTGATTCGTTCATCATGGTAACTACTTTAGCTATCTCAGAGTTGCCTCTGGTCTTAAAGTAATCGTCTAGATTTGTCACTGTGCGTGTTTCAAACCTTTCGCCAGCATTCGCACCACGAGCAATGATTATATCAAACATTTGCCTATCAAAGATGAAAGAGTAACTAGGAAACTTAGAACTGTTTGGAGATATTTCATTGTACTTGATCTGCGTAATCTTAGGGTCTTGTCTTAGCTTATTACTCAGATGTGCGATACACGCTTTACTTGTATCTAGTTCTTTGTTTATGAGATTTAACCTGTACTCTCGATAGCGTTTATCATTAGAACCTGGTTTGCCTTTTGGAAACCGAGCGTTAAGCTCATAGTTCTTATTTTTTACCATAGAGTTCAGATTCTCTCCAAGTTTTTGATATACTTCTGCGCTCATGGGTCAGTAGAATCCTTATGTTTCTACTATTTATCGATCAGGTTATTTTGGTTAGTCTCGACATGCTCTTCGACTATAGCTTGAATCAAAGACAATCGTCCTTCGGAGATATGCTCTTCTAGTCGATAAATCTTGATTAACTCTTCCAATCTATCTGCTATAGACTTCCAGGGTTCTTTGGTTACCCATTGTTCCATTGACCTTAATTTACTAACCATTTGATCATCGGTCATACTGTAGCCTCTTTATGATCTTGAACACCATCCCATCTGAAGAAAGCCACTCGTTCACTGCACCAGTACCATCCCATATACTTTTGATCTTCTTGTTTCAGATCGCTTTCGTGATACTTCCTTCCTTGTCTGTCTATCGTCACATCTACTTCATTACTCATATTATTTCCTCATTTAGCCATTCTTGCTATTTCTATTGCTTGCTGTTGGTTGGTGATAGGTACTGCATTTGACTTGTGCATGGTGGCAATTCCGACGATGTAGTTTCCTGTGTACACTGGATTCTCTCGTTTTCTTCCCGATTGCGGGATTCCATGAACTGGGCTCTTCTGCGTGTTTGACGGATAATGCGGTTGCGGAACTGTTGGCGTCGGTTCATAAGGTACAAATTTCCTTTTAGTAGGCTTTAGTTTACCAGATATATATGCAACATATCTATCCAGTGTGTCAAACTGACATGAGTGTAAATGCTTACGCCTCATCTCTTTATTATATCTTCTCCACTCGATCTCTACTTTAGACATATCAAGTTTCTTGATCTTGCGTTTGCTCGTAGGAACGTACACGCCTTTTATCATGTGCATACTCATATGTATACTCCTCTATAAACTATGTTACCATTATGCACTATTTTATGCAGTTTGTCAAGAAATATTTTTATTTTTATTTTTTTATGGAAACGCTTGACTCAGGTTTTCTTTTGTATAAATAACAGCATGGGTGCGTGTTAATGTGTAATACACAAGAGGCAAGTGTGATCGGTAATAATCAACTCACAGAAGGAATAGCATACGTTACATCTTTGATGTCCGTGGGGTTCGGGTATGCCACGCAAACTATCTAAAAAAAGGCAATCTTAACGACTGCCTTTTTTTTGGTTTAGATACCTTCAACTTCATCTAATCTACGCACCTCAAACTCTTCGATCAAACTACTTTCTTCGTTCAATCTCCTGGCTAGAACAGTAGCTTTACTTAATGTACCAGTATAGTAGACTGTCATATCCTTTCTTTCTAACACCACATATTCATAACACGGCACTAGTGTCAGCATTTTACTTTTCCTCGAGCCTCGAAAGCCTCTCTTCTAATTCATCTATTCTCTTAGCGATATTAGGATACTTAGTTTTCCAAGCAATACCTTCTTTATCCAAAATATCGATACCATATCTCTCAGTTGCCCAATCAGCAATAGAATCAAACTGATTGTAGCACCAAACTCCTGCTCGGGTATCTTTAAACCAAGCAGTTGATGCCGCACCTAATAGTGCTCCTGCTATATTACTTACTATCCATAACCACATATGATGTCTCCTTACTTTAGTTCACCAAAGTCTGGCTTACTTTTTGTTTTGTTTTGACGGTATGATAAGATATTATCTTTGTTCTCGCCCTTCTCTGCTTTCATTCTATCACCGAAAGAACCCTTATCTGCAACAGGTGTACTAGAATCATTAACTAGATCCTGTGCGCTATCTTCCGCATCAAATAACTTCATCTTAGACCTATCAACACCGATGACAAATCTCTTAAGGTAATTGGTATCACCCCATCGATTTTTCAACTGCTTGACCATCAACTGTCCAAGACCCTCAAGTTCTTCTGTAGATATCAAGCCAAACATAAAGTCAGCAGTAGCAGGTAGACCAAAAGACTCAGAAGTATCTTCGAGGTTTAAGTCTGAACTACTGTAACCAGTACGAGTTGTTTGAGTAGCACTCAGAATGGGAACGTTGAATTCGACTGCAAGACCACGAAGTTCTTCAGCAATCGCTTTGATCAACGTGTAAGAGTTGACATTAGCACCAGCTTTCATCCTAGAACTTGTACATATATTTAGATAATCGATGTACACAATATCAGGAACAAAGTTCTTCTTTAGCTTTAACTCATTTAACAAGTGTCTAAAATGTGCAGAACCAGCACTGGCAGTAGGATACTCTTTAACGATCAACTTACCAGTAGTCTTTGCTTTGACTCTACCGATACGCTTCATGAATACATCCTTAGGCATATCTTGTAGACTATCCATAGTAGCATTCATTAAGTTAGCATCGATACGTTCAGATATTTTCTCTTCAGCCATTTCCATAGTGATATACAAAACATTCTTACCATCCATAAGATTGGCTGCCGCACAATGCGTCATAAACAATGTCTTACCAACACCAGTACCTGCTAGACAGATACTCAAAGACTTTCTAGATAAACCACCTTTAGTGATCTTATTAAGTAGATCGAGATCAAAGGGTACCTTATCTTCTTTACTATGATAAAACTCATATCGACTTTCAGTGTCTTCTAGGAAGTCATGACCAATAGCTTGATCGAATGACACACCTAAAGCTTTAGATAGGAGATCAGGAATAGACCCCTTATCTAGTTCTTTGTGATTACCATCTAGCACTAGAATAGACTCACGCACTGCATTAAAGACTGCTTTATCTTGGCAGAACTTCTCTGTCTTATCTACAATCCAGTCAAGATCAGTTTTATGATCATACTCTAAACCGTCAATCAAACTTACGATTTGTTGATACTGATCATCGCTGATATTGTCTTTCTCTTCGATAGCGATACGTAAGGCTTCTCTAGTAGGAATACCGTTGTAATCTTCGATATACTTCAGAATAGACCTGTACACCATTTTGTCACTGAAGTCGCCAAAGTATTCTTCAGTTAGAAAGGGTATGACTCTCCGCATGTAATCTTCATTGTGTAATAATCCCGCAAGTACGGTATTCTCAATCATTGTTATACTGTCTCCTCAGTATTGACGACAGGAGCTTCTTCAATGTGTTCTGGGATCTGACTATCGTCATCACTCATAAGACCATTAGAAGCCATTTTATAACGAGACTCGATAAAGTTAGCTAGGTCTGTTTTTTGAAACATCATTAGCCAGAAATCTTTATTGTCTACAATTTCTTTGGCTCTCATCATCTTATCACAGAGAACTTCACCAGTTGCAGGATTCAGTGCTTCGTACCAACCAACTTTAGGCTTGACTACATAACCACCCTTCTCAGCAACTTCAAGTAGACCAGACCACTTCATGATACCACCTTCAAAGGTAACCATGATTGGAATCTTAGACTTCTCACGGACGTGTCTTGACTTCTCGATGTTAATGACGAAGTTATATCCACGAATCTCAGTACCGTCTTTATCTTGTTGACGACCAATAATCCAAATAGCATCAGCAGAGTAATACGCACCAGTACCACCAGATACGACATCTTTAGGATATAAACCAATCTCTTTATAAGTGTGGTTCACACAGATCATTGGAATATCTTTCAGATTCAAGTGAGGTGTTACAATACGAAACAGAGATTTCATCTGCTTTGCACGTGACATGTCAGCTACAGACTTGCCATCCATTGCATCGTCTACTTCTTTCTTAGACGCTAAGTTACCAATAGAATCGATAACAATACAAACGTTGTCTTTCTTATCGAGGTCATTCAACTGCTTAGTGATATCAAACTTCAATTGTTCAACATCAGTAATCGGTGTGTGAATAACTCGATTCATATCAATACCGAAAGACTTGAAGTATTCTGGTGGTGTACCAAACTCACTATCATAAAATAGAATGACACCGTCTTTATGCTTCTTCTGGTGTGCGGCTGCCATAAGCAACGCAAACGCAGATTTGAAGTGTTTAGATGGACCCGCTAACATCAGCAGTCCAGGTGAAATACCACCGTCAACTCTGCCAGACAGAGCAACGTTTACCATTGGCACGGATGTTGGTGACATATCTTTCTTACCGAACACTTTCGAGTCCATAATAGGAGCAGTCTGCTTAATAGTAGTGTTCCTAGCTAATTTTTCCATCAATGATGACATTTATAATTCTCCATAGTTTAAATTCTGTTGTACTGCGACTATTATAACATCATGCATCGTAAATGTCAAACAATTTCTTCTCAAATTGTTCGATCTTTGCTGTGCGGTTTGGCCAAAGAATGTACTCTTTCTCTGGGTTTGCCTTAAGGTTATTAAGCAGTGGTGTTATTGAGTTGTAAAGCCTGTCAAGCTTGTCTTGTAGGTCTGTTGCTGTACCACTCTCTTGAGCAACTTTTGCCTGCGCTTGTTGCACGACCTCCAGTTCTGTTTCATCAACGGCAGTAAAGCCGAAGTCAAATATATCTTCTGTCATGAGAAAAATCCTTCTAATGTGTTTATGTATTCAAGTTCCCAGTTTATGGCGTCAGATACCATCTTCAATGGGTCTTTGAATGTTTTGTTGAATTGCATATCATAATCAATATGACTATCTAAGTCAAACTCTTTTGGCAAGAACTGTGGGAAAGATATGATGTTCTCCATTAAAGGATTAGGCATCTTCATGTAACAAAACTTAACCTTACTACCATTCTTAATCTCTTCCATAGACAGCTTCTTTTCTTTCATAAGCTTATTGAAAAGTAAAGCACCTCTGACGTGGATAGGAGTACCTTTCTTGTATATCGTATGCTTATCATTCCATTTATTGATGTCGCTGACACCACGAGGAAACGATACGTCCTCTGCTGGCAAAGATTTGAACTCTTCATAGAAGTCAGCCACGAATGACTGTAGTTCTACTTCTGTAGAATTTAGCATGATGCTGTAAGCCTTTTTAAACTTATCACGCACAACTTGAGGAGTTGATGATTTCACAGCCTCGATACCCATAACTTTAAGCTTAGGCTCTGCGTACTGTACACCCTCATTATTATGAACGTTAAGTATATAGCGTTTCTTTGCCATCCAGATACCCTTATCTGCGATAGCTTCACGTGCCATAACCATTCTATTTTCATAAGCATTCATTTGAGTAAACATATCATTGTACGACTTCTGTAGAAGAGGCACAAGCTTTTGCTCACATGCTTGATCGATGAACTTTACGGGATCTGTTGGTTTGACTGCATCAACAAGAGGTCCCATGTTCACGTATAAAGAGTCAGTATCCATAGCGATAACATAGTCTTCATCATCAGATTTGAGAATAGTATTCAATGCCTTGTTCATGGCTTTCTCAGCCCACTTGATAGACAACTGACCAGACAGCGTAATGCCCTCTGCAATTCTCATATCGAAGTATCTGAAGTATTGATTGCCTAATGCACCATAAAGCGAGTTAAGCAAAATCTTAACAGCCTGCTGAGTATTCTCAAGTCTATTTATTTCTCTCAACATCTCTGGAGACTTCTTCTTCTCGTATTCTGACTTGAGGGAAAGCATCTCGTTTTTGATGCCACGTCTCTCATCGTACAGACCAATAATGATCGTAGGTAATACACCACGAACGTCTTTACGATACATAGAACCGTTGACAGCAACAGATAGATCACGCTCACGTACATCTTCACGTATTGGGTTATTGAGATAATGCTCAACACCACTTGCAGTAAAGTCATCACCACCTGAAACTAAAGTCTCGGGTGACATGTTGTACTGAACAATCAGATTGGGATATAGTGAGTTAAGGTCAAATGATGTTACCCATTCAGTCATGCCTACCTTAGGCTCTTTAACATAACCACCAGGATACGATTCTTTATGTTTGCGTACCGAAGGTGGAACAGCGATCTTTCGCTCACTGAGATATCGATAGATGATTGAATCCCATATGCCAGTTGTACCGAATGCATCGTTATAGTTTACACCGCCCTTGTATGCAACGATCAACGCCAAGTCCATAAGACCAGTCTGTATGTCAATCTGATCTACTACCTGAACATCACGAATATTATAGTCGATGAACTTCTGGTGATTAGCTTTGTACAAACCGTGTAAAGAACCGTACTCAGAATAAGACAGCTTCTTGGTACCTAGAACAACAGCGGCAATATTATCTAGAGCATAAGATGCTTGATTGCCATATGTAAAACCAAATTTCTGAAACAGGTCAAAGTAATCTACTTGCTGAACACCATATATCTCATAAGCATCCATGTCTTTACCCTTGATGCCGATCTGTCGATATTTCGTAATACCGAAAGGCGAGAACTGCTTAACGATCTTATCGCCAAGAATACGAGTAGTTCTGTTTATCATGTAGGGGATATCGAATAGTCGAATATTCCAACCAGTGATAATATCTGGACAATTGGCATGCCAGAAAGTTAAGAACTTAAGCATGAGGTCGGACTCATCAGTACATAGGCGATATTGAACCATGTAGCCATCTAGATCAAGCTCACAGTCTTCTAGTCTCCATTCACCTAAACCCCAAACGTGATACACTTTAGAAGTACTGCTCTTGTATGCGATAGAAATAATTGGATGCTTTGCTTCACCAGGCTCGGGGAAACCATCATCAGATGCGACCTCAATATCTATATTACCGACATTGATACGCTTTAGATCGTAGGGTACTATGCCAGGATACTTATCAGCGATGAACTGAGCTACATAATTGTTGTTGCCATATATCTTAAAATTGTCAACGCCCTCGTATCTCTTATTGAACTCTGTGGCTTCTGACATAGAATCAAGTTGAATAGGCTCAACTGAAGCACCATCAAAGCCCTTCCATTCACCAGGTCCCTTAGTAGAAGGAACGTACATCGTTGGCTTGAATGGGAATTTCTTCATGATGGGTTTGCCATCATCATTGTAGCCACGGAACAATATGTTATTGCCGTAGCGATTAACGCAAGTATAAAAACTCAAGATAGAACCTCATTTTGTATGGTATAGTTTACATTGTACATTATAAGAAACAAAAAGTCAAGTAAATTAGTCAGCACGTTCACCGTATCCGTAGTCTATAACTACAGGAAATCTAGGCACACCATCCGGAGTTAGACCGAAATATCGTAACGTTGCCCAACTAGGAGTATCGCCTGATTCCCAAAGCTCTTTAAGCTTGTCTTGCTTACCTCGAACTCCAGCTCCACAGTTGTCTCCATTAGGCATAATCAAAACAAACTTCTTGACATGTCCTGCCCAGTTGCCTTGACCTTCTAACATAGACGCAACTCTGAACTCTTCAGTTATAAACTCTTTACGCTTCAGTAGACCATTCGATCTTTTGTTTTCATAAGGAGTATTGTTACGCACCATTTGTCCTTCGTATCCATCCGTCGTGTAATTAGCGTATAATTCGTCTAACTCTTCTTGATCGACAGCTAAGGACGTTGGAACTTTCTTTAGATATAGGCAGTTGCTGTTGATAAGATGCTCGATAACAGCAGATCGTATTGAGAACGAATCATTAGGCGACATACTATCTTGTAGATCATAGACGTGGTATTGCACCAAATTCTTAGCCTCTTCTATATCTTCATCAGTAGACTTCATCTTTCTCACTAATGAGGTGATCTTATTAAAGTCATCTTTTAACTCGTGATTATATAGTTCGCCGTCTAAAGTCATAGTTGGATTAGCATCTAAGATTGGCTTAACTGCTGACCAAATATGAGGACAACTCGTGATGGCTTTACCGGCACGTGTCCACAATCCACTAGAATTCGCAACACATCTAATGCCGTCCAATTTAGGCTGACTAAATCCAGATGTTACTTGAACCCTTTGCTTAGTGTAATCACCAGCAAGCATGGGCTTAAATTTCTCATAAGTGTCTACGAAGTTAATGTCTGTAAAGTACTCTTTCTCTGCCTTCTTGTCCCAATTTGCTTGAGCTTCTGATTCGGCTTGAGTACGTGATGTCGTGCCATTGATTTTACCGACATTTTTAGGTTTGCTGATTTTCCATCCAGAGGTAACTAACTTACCTTCTTGCAATCCAGCTATCGATCTAGTTCCAAACAGGTCTTCAGTATTTGTAGGAAAACCATGTTCAACTAGACCGACTTCTATAGTCAGTACTCGTATCTTACCTTTACTATCACGTTTGTAGAGGGTGGGTAGGCTTTGTACAGTTTGCATAATATAGTCTCTCTCAATTAATCATTTGATGTATACATTATAGCACGGTTTAGTGCCATTGTCAAGTACTAAAAACGAAAACGGTGAGCCGTTAAGTTCACCGTTGGAGTTATTTACCTTATATCCTTATGCTAGTTGTGTTAGACAACTAGCTATTACAAAAGTGGATAATGCTAACAACAGTACTTGAGATACAGTGTCGCAGAATGCACCGTCGCAACTCTTAATGAAAGAGATTGCAGTTTTCATAAGCTTTATTTGCTCCTATACAAATATTTGATTAAAGGGTGAGACAATAAACTTTTGATCTACGTCCCACCCAAATGTCCCTACTATTCTTGTAGTAGTTCTTTCTCTCCCGTATTAAGCTTCTGCCCAATCTTAATTTTCTTAGGCTTCTGCTCCTCTGGGATGACGTTTTCTAACAAGATACGAAGCATACCATTCTCAAGTCCTGCATCTTTCACAATTACCGTTTCAGCAAGTGTGAATGTTCTCGTGAAAGCACGAGCGGCAATGCCTTTGTGAATGTACTCTTTATCTTCAGAGTCCTCAACCTTACCTTCGACTGTTAGGACACCTTCTTTGACTTGAATGTCAAGAGATTCCTCAGTGAATCCAGCAACTGCCATTTCAACGATATACGTTGTATCACTTTCTCTCGTGATATTATATGGCGGATAGTTACTGGCACCTCTATCGTTGGGCGTTTGATGCATCGCTTGGATGCGTTCAAAGATTCTATCGAATCCTACGGTTGTAAATGGATCGTACTGTGTTTGCATATAAGTCATATTGACCTCCTGTTAAGCAAGGGTTATTGTTATGAGTCCCCGAAGGCAACTCACATGTATTTATACATGTTATATGGTAATGTTCCGAAAAAACTTCATGATATTTTGTAATACGTCATATTACTATCTGTAATAGTTGTGCCATCAAATGAGACATTGTAACTGAAACTGTACGATAAGTCTTTCACGTTAACATCAAGTTCTAGATGTTCAGGTGTTTTAAAATCCAACTCTAACTGCTCAGGATCTAAATCATAAAACTTAAAAGATGTCTGATACATCACTGAACTCCTGTAGAGCCAAGACCACCTGTTCGATCAGTCTTTTCTTTAGGCTCAATAGTAGTTTCAATAAACCACACTCTATTGTTTTTAACGATCTCTGCCTGAGCAATACGATCACCGTCACGTATCATAAATGGTTGATCAGAAATGTTCTGTAGCATCACATAGGTCTGTTGAACGTAGTCAGCATCGACAACACCTTCACAGTTTGCTACTGTAATACCAGATTTCCAAGCTAAGCCTGAACGTGGATGAATGCGTAGGGATTGATCTTCAGTGAGATCAAAGACTAGCCCCGTAGGAACTAATACTCTTTCTCCTGAGTATAGTACGCAACCTTTACCATTATTAGGATCAATGACAGACTTGCGCTTCTCATTGGATTGTCCATAAACTGTTAAGGTATCTGTAGGACGAATAGACGCTTTTAGATCAAAACAAGCTGACCATTCTGTGCCGTATATAGGCATATGGGCTTCTGGAAAAAGTTTGAATATCTTCAACTCGCTGTCTTCTATCATGTTGATAGCGGCAAGCATATCATTATCTCTAATCATAGTATAATCCTTCATTAAAATGTAAAATCAGTTTAGCGTTTTTTGCCTATGCTGTACTTAGCAATAAGTTCCCACTCGCCCTTTTCCTTGTGAGGAAGAATTTTGATTTGTGATAGTGGAGCTGTTGGCTCTGCAATCATCTCAGCATTCAAAGGCTTAATCAATGACCATTCTTCAAGCAACTTGACAATAGTATTTCTACGTGCCTTGTCCTCTTCTGAGAAGTCGTTAATCTTTCCGTCTAACATGAAAAGTTCTTTGAAGTGTACAATGTAGTACTTGCCCTGCTTGTGCAGGATATGGCAAGACTGATACAACTTCTGCTCTTTCTTTGAGGCAATACCTATACGAGTAAGTGTTTCTTTTACTTTAAGAAAGCTTTCCTCGTTGGGCAGAGTTACCTCTACTAGTTTCTCTAAAATGTTCATTTCTTCACACCACCTATTTCTTGTTGTTCTTTCATGATTCTCAATTCATCACTAGACAACAAAGAAAGATATTCTTGACCAACAGTTCTATTACAAAGATAGAACTCACATATCATATCAAGGTCTTCATTACTAGCATTCTTAACCCACTTTGCCCATCGCTTTTTAGGTCTAATGCTATTTATAAGACACTCGTATTGGGGACGCTTATCCAACTGGTGGTTCATATTCATTAGGTTTGCATGAAGAATTGTATCAGGAAAGTAAGACAGTGCATTGTTTACTAACCAAGGCTCATAGCCTTTTTCTGCAAGAACATCGTTCTCGCTATCACGCATCATATTCTTCTTACTTAGCGTAATTGTATTTACGTACTCAAACGGAGATGTCATTTTCTCGATTCCTATCTACTGTATCCTTATTAAATTCTTCGCTACACACATCACATAGATATGCAACGCCTTCACCATCTTGATACTTGTATCGTACCTCAGAAGGATTACTACCAGCAGTCTTCATGCAAATAAGGCATGTATGCTGTGGTTCCTTCTTTTTAAATGGATTCAGTTTCATTTCCAGTCGATCTCTGCCATAAGTGTGGCAAGTGCCGCAACTCGGTTGATCTCAGAGTTGGCAACGAATGCCTCTTTATATTGATACTCTGCTAGAATGATAATAGAATCAGCAATACTTTGAGTACTGTTAACTTTACTTGGTAAAATATCGTACAACTGCCTGTATAGAACAGCAGAGTCGATATCTTGGTTATCTGCAACCCACTTACGAGTGGCAGTGAAGTTCTTATCTTTCATAAGATTGATAAGAGTAGAAATATTGTCAGACGATTTACTTGCTAGGATGCCAGCATCAATACGACCAGTAGCAGAATAACGCTGTAATTCATTAAGCACTCGGCGCCAATCAGGGAAATAAACCTGTACAATTTCGGCAACAGACTTTTGATCATACGTAATACCCTCTTCATCTAAAATGCCGCATACTCTCTTGAAAAACTGTGAGGCAATAACGGGCTTATCTTTGTTAGTAATACCAAACTCGATAACACTGCATCTAGAATGTAGTGGCTCAATGATGCGGTTCTTAAAGTTACACGTCATAATGAAACCACAGTTCTTTGAGAACTCTTCCATAAAGTTACGAAGAGCGGGCTGTGTAGAGTTTGCGTTAAGGTAGTCAGCTTCGTCTAGTATGACGTATTTACGACCACCGGTGAATGATACACTAGATGCAAAGTTTGAAATTTCTACACGTAGGGTATCGATATTGCCGTTCATCGAACCGTTGATGGTTATGTAATCGGCACCTATCTCTTCTAGCATAGCTTTAGCGATTGTAGTCTTACCTACACCTGCTCGACCCGCTAGTAATAAATTGGGAACATTGTCTTGATCGACAAACTGTTGAAAGGTCTTCTTCATCTCATCAGGAAGAATTGTATCTTTAACTGTGCGTGGGCGATACTTCTCTACCCATAAAAAATCATTCTGCATCATCATCACTCCATAATATAATAAACTTTATACCGTACAGTATAAAGGGTTGAAGGGAAGAAGTCAAGTAAACTCAACCTCTTCCCTTCGATCTCACTTAAGCTTCAGCTGGTGCTTCAGCCGGTGCTTCAGCTGGTGGTGCACTAGGTGCTTCACCTGGCAACTGAACATCTTGACCCTGCTCTTTAGCGTGACGCAAGAATGCCATAAAGCGTTCACGTACCATGCCCACTGACGCAAGCTCTTCACCGCGGAATGCTCCACGAGGCGTCACTACATCAATGATTTGAACAGCCGCAGAAATGTCCTGCAATGATAGACCAGGAGCTTGTTCTTGCTCTTGCTCTGGTGCTTCACCTGAAGCTACTTGGTTTTCATCTGTCATAATATTCTCCTATATTTATGATGATTAACGAGATTCGATTGCAATCCAGTATTGGACTTTATCGGATTTAAAGTGTGCCATACCTTTAGAAGACAATGTGACCTCGTAGTCGGTTGGTACTAGTTTAAGATTATCTGTTTTGATAATCATGTTAAAGGGCTCAGTGTTCACACCTTCAGCAACAACTGTATTATAGTTGTCAGCAGTAGATGTTTTGCTGTCTACGGCAGAAATAGTAACACTATTTCCATCACCGATGAAAGCGATTTCTGGTAACTGTAGAACGCCTGCGGCACGCAGTACGCTATCTATAGCTTGCCAGGTAATGTTGACAGACACTTCAGGATCAGGAACAACAATGTCCTTCTCCGGCGGTGTTACAATCAACGATTCAGAAGTGTAAGTGTATCGGAGTTCGCTTTTACCACCCTTAATAGTAAAACGATCTGTACCGAAAACGACTTCTGGATTCTCGAATAATGCGAGAGTGCTTAAGAAGCGAGACAAGTCATAAACACCTGCCTGTTGCTCAACTGTTTCACCAATTGTAGCCGCTGCCATCACAGTCTTTTGTGGGGATATTGTTCGAATAGTCGATCCAGGTTTAAAAACAACACTGGGATTGATAGTCGAAAAGTTCTTGAGGATACTCAAGGTATCATTGCTAAATTTCATATTTTATTCACCTTCCATAATATTTTAAAGTCACGCTCTGTTATATTTATATCAGAACACCAAAAGTTTTCCATCTTATTTCATCTTACTCCTTGCTTGTGTTAAATCCTCAGCTAATTTTAATTGGTCACTTATGAACTTAGCGCAGTCTTTAGCAGTCAAGGCACCACCATCTAACTCAGGCATACGATCATCTTCACCGATGCCTCTTATAACCGAACTGGATAGCATTAGAGCACCTGCCATTATCATACAAACATGATGTAGTCCCGAACCACTGGGTCCATCATCATAGTCGTTTCTTCGCTCAAAATCATCGATGTGTCGTTTAAGACTATCAATCATTTGTTGCCAAGGTAAACCCTTTTCCCAGTTTCTATCTGCATACTTCATTGCACCGTATTCAAGTGCGGCGGCACCTGCGGCAAGACCCTCAAGAGGGAGCTGTCGCATATAAGGTACACCGAGTGCTTCACGTTGGGCGCCACTCTTAGCGGCTTCAAAATTGTCATTCATCGGGCAGTTTGCTCCATGTCGTTCTCGGCTCTGTATATTGTTTGAAGTCTCATAACATCAGCCGCAACATCATGAGAGCTATCGTGTGCAATGAACGCTGTCGACCAATAAGACTCATCACTCACAGGTACGAAACCATTACGTGTAGTGTAATCAAACTTGGCATCGATGTGACTACGAACATCCCTAACCTTATAGAACTTAAGATACTGATCCATCGTTGGCATGTTATCTGTCGCAAGCATTAGCCTGTTAAGTATAACTGGGTCAAACGTATTGCCACGTGACCACCAATAATCAACGTTTCTTTGTTCTCTAAGATAAGCTAGTATTGTATCACAAAACTCTACGACTGTCAAGTCATTTTCTGTCCTGTTCAACTTATCACGTGCAAGTTTAGGAAGTCTTTCCCACCACTCAACATCAGCCTTGTTAAACTTAGTGCCATAATTCTGCATCTGATCGTTAACATCAGCCTTTAAAGTCTGAACGGTACCTGCAACCTCTTCGAAGGTATATGGCTCTTCAGCAAATCTATCCCACTCAAATGTGGTATATGCGACATCGACAACGGGGCAGTGAAAAACATTTGCCCCTATCGTCTCTAAATCAAAAATAAAATCTTTTCTGCCTTTCTTCACTATGCTACCTCACTAAAACCGCAAGCATCTACTTCATAAGTTCTGCCGTTAGCGATCATCAAGTCTCTCATTGATGTAGAACGAAGTCCGTAAGTTTTACCCTCACTCTCGATAAGTGGAGCTAAGACAGTAACGTTTGGATTTTCATCATTATTGTCTTCGATATCTGTTCGTGACCAAGAACCCATAATGTTGTTAGTCCATCGATAAGCATACTCTAATGCTTCATCTATGGTGGCTAAGGCAGGAGAATTAACTTCTGCAACTGTTACTTGGTCTTTCTCGAACGCTTTGTGAATCACTGTTACTATCATAATATACTCTCTTTTTTTAATCTATGTACACATTATCGCATAAAAAAGGGTCCGTGTCAACTCTTTTTTTAATTAATGTGTAATTTTTCTTGCAGAAGCTTTCCTGTTACTGAAGTCGCCGTACTTCATAGACTTCTTAGCATGACACAATTTACATATCGTCTTAACGTTTTCGGGATCATTGTTATCGTGATTACCGTCAACGTGTTCTAAATCTAAAGACTGTAACATGCCCAACTTGAGCCAGCTTGCTTTAGGTACTGGACATTTCCAGCCTAAATGGGAATCATGGTTTTCACAGAATTGCTTCTTGTGTATAACAATGCCTTCCATTGCCTTGCCTTTGATACCAGTCGCTCTTGCTTTGTAACATGTGCCACACTCGGTCTTGAATGACCAGTTAGTCCAACATCTAACTTGAACCGGGCGAATACATCCACTGTTTATGCATGTCGGAAGAGAATATCCCTCATTGAAGAACTTCTCTTTTGCGGTTGCTGAGGCACCGCTAATTTCCGGTCTGGAAGCGATACTCATTATACTAGTTCGTAAGATTTGTTCCACTGACCAATGTTGATGTCAGTGTAATGCGAACGGCTAAAGTAGTCGGTCATGGCATCATCATCGTTGAAGTAGCTAGGACCTTTCATAGCATCAAGAAGCTTGTTAAGGAACTTCTTGGCTACTGGCTTCTCAGCGAAGTGATCATCAATCCAGTAAGTGTTTACTTGATAATGGGCATCGCCAAAGTCTACTTCGCCCTTTTTAAGATTAACAACTAATGTTGAGTGGTTACGGACAGAGATACTGCCCTTCATGCCAAACTCTTTAAGCACTGCTTTGATAGCAGGAGCAAGTTGTTTTTTGTCTTCTTGTGATACGTAAGCCATAATTTATTTCTCTCTCAATTGATTACTTAGTTAGTATAGCAGGTTGGACTAGTAAGTCAACCTTTATTTTAACTAATTTTAACAAAAGCATGTTCTGGTCTATCGAACTCGTTTAGACAACCAACTTCATCGAAACCATACAGCACCAGACCGTCATCAACTGGGTCAGTACCACGCTCATATTCGATGAGATCGAAACCAGCTGGAATCACACCAGTGAACAAATGGATGTTGTCGATGTATTGCACTTCAATATTCTCTGTCATAATCGTCTCTCTTTATCAATTCAATACAAGTATTATAGCAGGTTGGACAGCAATGTCAACCGTTATTTGAGATAATTAGGGTATAATCTATGATTTTTTATGTCCCATTTCTCAAGTACTGGTAGACCAAACTCATCCTCATCTACGCAGATATACGCTACAGTCTTCTTGACTATGGCATATCGGTAGCCCGAATCGTTGATTGGGTTGTTGCTGACCCACACCTTATGTGGAAAGTCTTCGCAGAAATAGAAAGGATCATCGTTGACAGAGAACTCAAAGAAGTTATCATTATCTTTCAGTCTCCAGCCACCGAGAATGGTAGCTTTATTTTCGAAGTAGGTTTCTTGTGGGGCATAAGCCATAAAACATCTCTTTCTCTGTCTAATGAGATACTATTATAGCAGGTTGGACCAGTATGTCAACCTTTATTTTGCATTTTTCCAATCAAAATCTCTCTTCAATTCCATGCTATAGTTATTTGTACCAGATGGTAACACCACGCTTTCTCGTAGCTTCAGCTTGTTTACTTTGAAAGGACTATAGTCGACCCAGTGATGCCATCTACCGTAACGCCAGACAAGTCTAGCCACATCAGGATGCATATCTACTAACATCTGGGACTTATTAACAGTACCTTCTGTATTGTACCCACTCTCTTTGAACTCCTCGTTCTCAGTGTTCTCAGCATGATAGAACTCAGCGGTATTACCTCCGGCAACAGTCTGAGTAGCACATTTACCTTGTAGAAAAGCATTGAACTGTAGACACACATCACCGTCTTTCATAACCCGCAAACATATATCCGTATCTTCATTATAACGACCACGCCATCTGTGCTTGCAATCATTGCGTATCAAAAGGGCAGAATAAATTCTAGTGTTGGCAACATAAGCAGGATAACTCTGATCTGGAGCAATAAAGAATCTGTATTGTGGTCCAGCAATGTAGACGTTATCGTAACGATCTACAAAGTCTTCCATAACTTTAAAGCCAACACCACTCTCAAATCTAATACGCTCATTATTGTGTAGTCTATAAAAGTCTGAAATGTTATCATCAAATACCCAGTGACTAGTCGCACCAATTGTCAGAGAATGATCCCATGCCCAATTTCTAGCACGACCAGGTCCATCACCGTGATTGGAAAATGGTGCGACTAAAAGTGTGACGTATTGGCGAATATCAAAATTGTCTAGTGCTTCCTCATATAGTGCCTCATCTTGTGGCTCAATTACGATATAGTGAGGAATATGCATACGTGCAAATGATCTAGAAGTGATCATCGTATCAGCACGACCCTTAGAGACGATATACATCGGATGCTCTGGATTAGTACGACTTTCTTGTACCCATCTTAACTTAAGGTTCTTTGTCACGTTAAGTTTTGGATGCCACATACTCTTAGTTTTGTCAGTTACATCTTGATCGATCTTTGTAGAAAAGTCATCGTAGTCTTCTTTGCGTCTGAACTTCACGGTAATAGTTCTATAAGAACCATTCTCATCTTGAACGAACTCTGGCATTCCAACCCAATGTTCTTTCCAGATTTTATCATCTTCTGGAATATCAACATCTGCATTTTTATATTTTGACGATAGCTTTGACGCATCTATAGTAACTGGTACATCATCAACCTCATCTAGTCCGAATAGACTTAAAGATGGGTCAATAAGAGGATAGTAAGCAGACTTGTTTGGCATCATCTGATTGAGTTTGGTACAGAAATCTACAACATCTTCTAGGTTGCGAAAGTGTACCTTGACTGCTTTCCAAACATCAGACTCTAAAGAACTCTTTGCCTTAGTCATATCTTGAAGTACGACAGGCAGAGGTTCATCGAAAAACTTGTCCAAGCCAATGCTGTAAGTATCATTCTTACGTGCATCAGCTTCCATATAGTTATCGTAATTTGAACTTTCTTCTACCTTATGTCCGCTCATGTAAAAAACTCCGTTAAATCTGAATATGTTTTATTCTTATCATTATATCTCATCTGAAGCATTTTGTCAATACCTAATTTCCAATTAGCTAGGCTGTGCTTTCTCCTAGTCATCTCAGCTATTTCATCTCTACGGTTTTTCATCACATTAGCGAATTCCCGTACAGTTGTTTCAAACTCAGCCCTTGAACACTTTCTATTTACTTTGATATAATGTGTGCGGTGTGCCGCAATCTCTTCACTTGCATGTGCATCGCTATCATCAGTAAACAGAATAACTGGCACTCCACAACCTAAAGCTTCCATTGTAGTTATTCCCCAAGATTCTTTTGGCCAAGTAGAACAGAAAACTTTAGACTTAGATATCATTTTCATAACGTCAGAGTGTGGCAATCCACGCATAGTATACTGAGGCTCAGACCAGTGCTGATTAGATGCCACGTAATCGTTGACTGTATCGCTTTTGTAAACTCCATCGTTTGTCATCACAAGACTATTTAGGTCAGTATTTTTAAGCTTATCATGTATAAGAAATGGTGCCTTCTCATTATCACATCTACCTACTGTTGATACATCATATGTCGTTTCAGAAGAAATGGGCATATCGTATGGTAGATATGAAGGATTTATGAAACCTTTAATTTCACCAAAGTCAACATTCTTGATTCTCTTTGACATATCTCTATGAAAATCTAACTGGCGGGAACTTACAAACCAAATATGTGCGCCATAGTCATTCAAATCTCTCAGTATTGTGCCTAGTTCTACCATACGTATGTCACGCACAAGTGGTTCATGCATAATAGAAATTAATGGAACACCGAATGTTCTCATCATGTTTCCCCACCAGGGATTGTTGAATAAGATCATATCTGGATTATGCATAGCAATCGCATCTCTAATCTTGCGCTTGGTATTACGATTATCTTTATCATCTTTAGTGATACACAACGGTATGATACCGTCAATATTTCGCTCTAGGTCTTGGCAGAACTTTTCAATACCGCCAGTGATGACAGGACTATCCGAGTCTTGAGTCTTCACTACCTCGAAGTGAGTTGAGTAGGGTAAGAGTATCTTCATTTATTAAAGTCCGATTCAGCAGACACAACTCGCTTACGTAAGTCACTGGTTGAAAATCTATGCTCTCTGCTGTTAAAGTATAAATCCATGCCTAGAGTATCACACAAATCTCTACCAGTAAACTCTTTATCTTTGTACTCTACTCCAAGAATTCTGACATCAATTTTGTGCATAGTTAAGATATCGAGTAAGTCTTGTTCAGTGGCATACACCAGAATCTCATCAACATACTTGATAGCTGATAGCTGTGAATAACGTTCTACTATAGTTTGTATAGGACTGTTCTTTTCTGGTCTGTCTACGCTAGGATCAATTTGCAAACCACAGATCAAATAGTCACATTGATCTTTAGCCTCACGTAGCATAGCAACATGACCCGCATGAAGCAAGTCGAAAGTACTAGCTGTGAATCCTACTGTTTGCATTTCTCTTTTAGTAATTTCCATGTGTGTCTCCAATCATCAACTTGTACGGCATCATTTCCTCTAGCTCGTACTTCCATAGCAATATCGTGATCATTCCCACCGGGAAAGGTTTTATCACCGTAAAAATGTATTATAGCATCTTTATCGAAGTCTGTCAAGACCTGTTCTTTGCCTTCACCTTTTTTAACAATATCTATGCCAGTCTCACCTGCCACTTGAAAATTGTAACCAGTAAATTTATTTCTTAGGTGTTCTGCTATAATATTGCGCTCATTGTGAATCTCATCATACTCAACATAATCTTTGCGTTGTTGATCGTTGGCATTGCGCCCTACGATAGAGAAGTTTAATAAACCAGGACGTATCTCGATATGACATCCTGTTCTTATGTAAAACTTAGATACTGAGAGTTCGACATTCAATGCGTTATGTAGTTCATCATTAGGCAAATCCTCAAATTCTGAAGTTCTTATTCTTTTATCACCAATCCAGTGGTCATTACCACTACACTGATATGCGCCCTTTAATTTAGAGTAGATGTCTTTACCCAACTGCTCTTCTGTTTTAGGTCGATCACTTCCTGTAACTACGTATACATCGTGATCATGACAGAATGAACCAAACCACAATGAGAAGTCCTTGTCCATTCTGCCACGACTAGGTGTTAGCGTACCATCAACATCAAACATGAAAATCATGTATACATGTCCACTACTTTAGTACGCAGAACATTCATTTCATCTTTTAACATAAGTTTATCCTTCTTCAATTTTGTCACAAATCCATCAGGTGCTTTTTCAGCTTCAGCACATTCTATAAGTTTATGCACTCGTTTATGTTCATCTTCTAGCCAACTCAGCCTATCAGACACATTCATCTAAGTCTCCTATCCTGTTGCTATTCTGCTAAAGTTCTTCACCTTCTCAAACTTAATCACACTGTGGAACTTGTCAAACAACTGGTCACCTTTGTGGCTGATAATAAATATATTGGAATCTGAAGTAAGCTCTTCTATAATCTTCAGAAACTCCTCAGTACCAGAACTGTCTAATGATGAATCCATAATCTCATCCATAATGAGAAGATTTGTAGATACAGAATTTCGCAGTTTAGACACTGCTCTCCATGTAAACAACAAAGCTAGATCAATTCGCAACTTCTCACCTTCGGAGAATGATGCATACGAGAACTCATCACGAAATCTAGACTTGATCGTCTCATTAAAGTTTTCGTCTAATTCAAATTGTACAAAGAAGTCCATAGCAGACAGGTACTTACCGATAAGCTTGTTCATCACAGGAACATATTGCTTAATAATACGAGTCTTGATACCGCCATCTTTCAGCATAGAAGATACTACAGAAAGAATTTCTTTATCATCGAACAACTGGTTCTGCTTGTTGTGATATGATAATAAGCTCTCTTCCTGATCTTTAATCTCACTGCTGTCGATAGCAACAACTTCTTTCTCTGCTTCATCTAGATCATTCTTAATGTATCCACACGAATTTAAAGCCATCTTACGATTAGCTCTATGTTCACTAACCTCTAGGTTCTTAGCATTAATAGCGTCTTCAGTATTACTGATCTCAGTAAGCCGCTCTTCAACTTTTAGACTTCTATGTCCAAGTTGTTTCCTAGCTGTTTCAATCTCTTGTGCTTTCTCAGTATTACCATTAACGGCACCACTCTTGAAGTCGTGTTCGATGCCCTGCTTGCAAGTTGGGCAGTTGTCGTTGTGTTCATAGAATGCGATTTCTTTCCGTAGCGACTTGAGTCGGTTTGATAGTTCTCCATCTAATGTCTGTAGCTCCTCTAACTTCTTCTTGACAGTAGACTTATCAGAGATGCCTTTAGTGGTATCTGCAACTTCGTCTAATAGAGTGTCAACTATGGCTTGTTCTGCCTCGATGAAATCTACTTGTTCACGTAGCTTCTCTTTAAGTTTGCCTACTTCTATTTGCTTCATCTTACGAATGGATTCATTATGAGCTTTAGATGACGTAATCTTATTCTCTAGCAAATCTATCTGATACTTGATCTCAGTGATCTCAGTCTTGTTTGCAGTGACACGCTCTTTGAGCAATGTATTCATTGTGGTGAAGATTTGAATGTCTAGAAGGTCTTCAATAACTTCTCTTCTCTCACCAGCTTTCAACTGCATGAAAGGGACAAACGTGGAACTACCTAAAACAACTACTTGACCAAAAGACTTGTAGTTAAGCTTTAAGATAGTATCTTCTAGATATGTTTGATAATCACGGGCTGCCGCATCTTGATTAAGCAACTCATCATTCTTCCAGACTTCGAATATGCCTGGTTTGATGCCACGCTTGATCACATACTTATTACCACTTATAGTGAAATAAGCCTCTACTTCTAAACCTTTGTTATTAACACTATTGAGTAGCTGATACTTGTTAATCTTTCTGAATGGCTTACCGTACAGTGCGAATGTCAAAGCATCGAGCATGGTTGATTTACCAGCACCGTTGTCTCCAACAATAAGAGTAGACTTACTGCGGTTTAAAAATACTTCTGTCCAAGCATTACCAGTACTTAAAATGTTCTTATAACGAACCTTTTCAAATAATATCATAAATTGATAGCCTCATTGTGTAGATCCTCAAGAACTTTTTCGATCTTACTCTTATCATTAGTAATCTCTAAGTTCTGTACGTATTGCTTCAAAATTGTTAAAGTGTCCTGCGCTTCATCGACCAACTCGCTCTCATCGATAACATCAAGGTTCATGTGGTCTTCTACGACTTTGATGTCGCACGGAGCAGATGCTTGAAGTTTATCTAAGAACAGATCGAATATATAAGGATTGTTCTTAACTGATACAATGACTTTTATGAAAGTGTTTGCCAAGTTAGACGTATCTAGATTAGCAATGTCTTCTATAGTCATGTTAGTATCATCGTACATTATCTTATGAAACAAACTAAATGGATTACGAATATGCTCCATCTTACGAGACTCAGTATCGAACACACTGAAGCCACGCTTTTGATCGTGATCAGACCAGGTCATCTCATATTGAGCACCTAGATATGATATGTTACCAATCGATGAAGGTTGATGAAAGTGACCAGAGTACACAGAATCAAACTTAGCAAATGTAGTGCGGTCCATACCGTGATCACATAGATGTCCTTTGTCCATCTCATAACCAGTAATCTCAAAATGACCCATAAGAATCTGTGCCTTAGTTTCAGACATAGCTTTCATAGACTCTTCATAGTTGTCAGCACATAGCCATGGAGCAAGCATTATTTTGCATCCATCCATCTCTAGCTCGACAGGTCTTTCCCAATACAGATGTAAATTTTCGTGACTAGTGTTACCGTACAGCTGGTTAAGGCTGTTTACGTCATTAGTGTTCTTGAAGTACGTATCATGATTACCAGCTATCATGTATAGCTCTATATTCTCATCGGCACAAACTCTCATGAAGTGATCTTCAAGATTCTTGGCTGTAACGAAGTTAATATACTTTCGTCTATCTGTGACATCACCTAAGTGAAAAATAGTAGTAATGCCATGCTCACGTAAATACGGAAAGAATACTTCCCGATAAAACTTTATTTGATGTTCAGCAATTGCGGCATTGTCATTTCTTGCGCCCCAATGCGTATCATTAATAACAGCAATCTTCACTCAGACTTCTCCTCGACTTTAGTCTCATCAGTATCTGATTTATCATCGGGAAGAACTACGTCTTCTGCAATGAACTTCTCTAAACCAATCTTAGCTTTTATCTGCTTCTTCTTCTTATCTTCGATCTTCTTCTCATAAGTCCTAACAAAGTCTGACATGTAATCGTTGTTAAGATCAATGTACGCAGGTTCACCAGAAGCATCATCAGCTCCATCTGTAGCTGTACCCGTCATGACTGAGTTTACAGTTACCTTGTGCTTAATATACAACTGTTTCTTCTCTTTGTCAATACGTCTTAAGAATGCATACCATATGATTTGAGTGAAGTAAGCAAATGGATTATGAGACTTCTCTGGATCAAAGTTGCCTAGTGCTTGAATAGCATTTTCTAAGCCGTCGCTGATCATCTCATCTTTATATGAATATCCTGAAAAGTTGGGCTTGGACGCTAGTCTAGTCGATATCTGATAGATACAGTGCCCAATATAGTTTGGTATTTGTGGACGTTTATCACCCGAGTCTTCTGCTTCGATACACAGTTTCTTGTAGGCTATGATAGCCTCTAAGAACTCCGGGTTATTAACGTAATTACGTTTTGCCATTAGATTCACTCCTTATTTGACTATCATTATAGCTGAAAGAACATGCCATGTCAAGCATTATATAAGATATTTTGTTAGATTAATTGAATTATTTTCGAGATATGTATTGACAAACCATGAAACGGACTGTATAATAGAGTTATCGCTCTTAAGAATAATACTAGATTGGGTAGTAGTAATGTACATGGTATTCTCACTCTTTCTGCGAAAGTGCTTGACAGCAAGATCATCTCTGTGTATAATAGCGTTATCGCTGTAAACAATAATACTAATGTTTGATCTGATCTCTAGATTCGAGGTATGCAACTAGTAGGTCTTCGACTTCTTCGGTCAAGTTTGTCTCTCTATCATCTTGTAGGTCTTTCAATCTAGATACGAATGTGTCGTAGTACTCTATTGCTTTTTCGTTAGCCTCTCCGCAAAACAAAACATCGTCATTTCCTAGAGTGACAGCATTTGCTTTAGACAATAGCATCCAACTCTTAGCAAAGAATCCGTGTACTGGGTGTATGCGTACCTGAATTGGATTCTCTACTACGATACTCTCTTTGCCAGTCTTTATTAGATCAGCTATAAGATCATCACCATTATTCATTTTAATATGTATCAACATGGCTTACCCCTTAACGTTAACATTATATATACGATACTCAAAACCCTCATCGTTGTAAATCTTTACTCTTTCCATGAAGTGTTTAGTAGCGAAGTTCTTAGTCTGTTTCCATTGTAGATCATCTACTATATCGTAAAGCGTAGCTTTACTGTTCCCATCATGCTTTCTTAGTACTCGTCCGATCGATTGTAGATTTCTGATTTTCGATTTAGACGGGCTTGCAAAGATGATATTGTCCAAACGCTTGATATTAACACCAGTGCTGAAAGTACCATAACTAGCGAGGATAATATTATCATCATTTGTTTCAGACAATCTCCTAACATTCTCACGCTCTTCTGCACCAACTCCGCCATGTATGAAGTGTATGTTCTTACCTTCTTTTTCAAGCATGGGATGTAAGACTTTACCGTGTTTTTCGACAAACTGAAATAGAATAAGAGTGTTGCCCTTGAGGCTATGTGCCAAATTTTTAATGTATTTATTACGTGATTCATTACCAACAATCCAGTCAATTTCTTCTTGATAGCTCTTACCTTTATTTAGCTTCCTAATTTCGTCTGGATATTGGAGAGCAATTGCTACAATACCAAACTCCGCAAGCGTGTTGTCTTCGATTAGCTTCTTAGTCTGAGTGACTTCAAATACTGAACCAAATAGTCCTTCTAACACTAGCTTATGTGTTTCTGTGCCATCTAACGTGCCTGTAAAACCGTAACGATACTTACAGTCAGGCATTTTTTCTAATACTGATACAAGAGACTTAGCTTTGAATAGATGCGCTTCATCTCCCATCACTACGTCAAACTTAGCAAACCAATCTTTTTTCAGCTTGTATACTGATTGCCAAGTAGTGATAGTTATATCAGCATCTACATTCTTATCAACACCACCCCTAATCTTGTGTATGCTCAGTTCATTGCCATTGTTGTATTCGATGAAGTCTGTAGACATTTGCTCGACTAGTGACGTTGTTGGTACAACAATTAAAACCTTTCTCTGTGAAGACTCTACGTGATATCGTGTCAATAGATATATGATAAAAGACTTACCCGATGCTGTTGGCGATAGCAGTAATGCTCTATCACTTTTGAGTGCATGAACTACTGCGTTGTTTTGATAATCTCTAGGAACAAATGGCGAGTTAAACTCTTTTGATAGATCGAGTCCAGCAGTATCTTGTACGAGATTGTTGGGTACAACTCCCTTATCTACCGTAACATGGTATTCCCTAACGTTACAAAACTTGAGTATGTACGGAACTAGTCCAGCATATATCATACCAGTCATAACATTGAGTAGACGAATCTTACCGTCCCAAACTTTGTTACGTACAGAAGGCATAAACTTAGCACCAGGTACTTCGAATGTGAAGTACTCCGACATTTCCATCTTCACGCCAGGGTCAGCATTGACTCTAACGTAGACTTCGTTTACCTTCTCGATACTCACTTCATCCATTATGCACCTGTTCTAAAGCGTTCCCAATCAATTATAGATTTGATTTGAAATCCTCTATTGTTAATTTGTTTAATGATTGCTTCTAGATATTCTACCTTTTGTGCCTGTGCGCCTATCTTCAGAGATGAATCTATGATGTCATCGTCTGCTTCTAAGTATGATGGAATATCTTGTCGTAGAATTTTTAGGGGCTGTGGTTTCCAACCAAACTGCTTTAGTTCAGTATCGTCTAGTTCGCCTCTATAGTATTCTGTCTTGAGTTTGAAAAGCTTCTTATAGTCAGCTTTCATCTTACGTAGGATGTAACCTTCACCCATGTAAATTTTGAAGTACTTGTTGTGTAGCTTCGGCGTTTGTGATGCTTCGTTTGATATGTTTATAGTATCAACTGGTCCATCTTTTTCCCACGCTTCAATAATATCTTCTAATTTCATTCATAATCTCCATAATTAATACAAGTGCTAATGCACGAGTTTTCAAGCTTACAGTATTTCTATAGTGTAATCACTGTATTTAAATGTAACATCAAAAGTAGGTGGATTGATATCAGCTTCAGTAGTATTTAGCTGTATTCCACCAACGGCAACTGGGAACATCTCTTTGAACGTTAGTCTAAGATTAGGGTTCTTATTGCTATCCATTATAATGATGGAGCCAGATGATGTTACACCTGTTCCTTTTGGATTAACAGATCCTGCCGCACCCGCAACTTGAGGCGAGTTCAAAGCCGCATATCCAGTAAAACTTTCTGGTCGAGTAATAGCCTCTAACCAATCTAAGGATTCTTTAAACGATAGCATGTTTTCGTCTGCTATGATAGTCATTGCTAAGTCTTCATACACTAGTGTATCACCAGGTGTGTAGATTGACTTAAACGGGGTCATTCTCTCTGCGTATCCTGAGTTTACTCCAGGTATGTTTATCTGCTGTACATAAAACTCTACGTTAGGCAGTCTCTCAAGTATGAACCTAAACTCTACGTTTGATAAGAAGTTGTTTGTTGCCATGTTGTCTTCTCCAGTTATATGTACTATTTATACAGACAAAAAAAAGAGGCTCCGAAGAGCCTCTTTAAAGTAGGTTGGGTTGACCCCAATCTTATTTTTATAGCAAGTTGGTAACTGCTGTACGTCTGTAGTAGACGTTAGTGTTAGCAGTAAGAGCACCCTGTGTAGTAGCCGCAGATCCGTCAGCGAATGGGTTTGATACCATACCGTAACGAGTCTTGAAGCCAAGCTTCGACTGGAAGCTATTCTCACCAACTGCACGAACCATTTGTAATGGCACGTATGGGCAATAGAAGAGACCAGCATCGAATGTGCTAGAACCCTTATAACCAACTACCATGTAGTTAGCGCCGGCATATGGATCGATGTATACTTTAAAGCGACCGTTAAGAACACCAGCAAATGTATTGCCTGTGTCATCTGGTTGCAAGTTGTTGCTATTCAAAGCAGGAGCATAGTCTAGAACGCCAGCCATTTGAAGTGCAGATGCAACATCAGATGAACATACGATCAAGTTACCTTTGCCTCGACGGGTGTCTTTAGCAATTTGGTTAGCTTCTTTTTCGATTTGGAACATTAAGCCTTTAAACTTCTCTACTGACCAACGACCATTTGCATCAACGTCTAAGTTGAAAGTACCGTTAGTAGCAACTCCGCCTTGTGAACCAGCTTTAGCTGTCATGTATACCGTACGAATTACTTCACGGTTAATTTCAGCAAGCAATTCAGCAGACAACATGTTAGCAAGCTCAGTCTCAGCATCCAATCCGTGGATAGCTTTAAGGTCTTGAGCAAGTTCACTTGTGTACTCTGCTTTCAAAGCACGTGACTTAGCAGTTACAGATACTTTCTCGATAGCGAAAGACATTTGAGCGAACTCAGCAGCCGATCCATCACCAAGAGCTTCTGCGTCAGCAGTAGCAAGTCCAGTACCAGTTGTTTCTGAGCCAGCACCCAATGCGTTAGCATGAGTTCCAGTACCAGAGTAATCGGTATCAGCTTCACTGTAAAACGCTTCTGGCTTACCGCCTGTGTCTTCGTACTTAGAGCGCATTGCAAAGATAAGTCCTGTAGGACCAGTCATTGGCTGAACGCCAGCGATATCATATGCTACCAAGTTTGGCATTGCACGGCGTACTAGAGAGATCAGTACGGGATCATACTTAGCCATATCAGCAGTTGAGTTAGCTGGTGCGGCTTCTAACAATGATGTAGGCGCCATAATCTCGCCTTGTGCCATTGCTGTTTCTGTGTTCTCTAGCAAAGTAGCAGTGACTGCCGCTCTGTGAGAGTTTTGGATGCCGGGAAGAGCAGTATGCTCTAAGATTGGCTTCCACTTGTTCATTAGTTCTTCATTTCTCATTGTGGTTCTCCTTTTTGAGATTTTACTTAGTGTTATTTATAAAAATTTATTGTGCGTTAGAACGGGAAAGCGAATCAGCGTAACGAGCAATCATTGGATCAATGGCAGCTGGCTTTGCTTCTTCCGCAACTTCTTCCTGAAGAAGATCACTTTCATCTTCGACAACAGGTGCAGACTCAATAAAGTAGTTGGCTTTAATAGCCTCGACTTTAGTGCTATACTCATCAGTTGATTCGTAAGACACGCCTTCTGAGAGAACACGCAATTTTTCAACTTGGGTGTCAGTTAAGTCCTCAGAAATAGTTTTGAATGCAATTTCAAGATCAGCCTTTTGCTTTGCTTCACGAACTTCAATCATTTGCTCGACAATCTCGTTGTATTTAGTAGTAGACTCTTCGAGTTTTCCTTCTAAATCAGAAACGATATCGACTTGCTCTTCATTGATTTCCATGTTATGCTCAGTTACAAGACCCTTGATACCAGACAGTAGTGACTCAGCGACTTCAACTTTTACGTTGCTTTCGATTTGAACCTTGTTGTCATCCATCCAGCTTTCTACAACGTAGTCTAGATATTGATCAACTTTTTCTACCAACTCGTCAACAGTAGCATCAACTTGCTCCTGAAGATCACTCTCAAACTTTTCTTCTAGTGTAGCTGTTTCGGCTAACACCTTTTCGTGTACAGCGGCTTCGAAGATTGCTACTGTTTGTGTTTTAAAATCTTCAGACAGATCAGTGCCTTCAAACATACGCTCGATAGACTCTTTCAAGCCTGCGTCATTTGTGCCCTGTGGGGTTTTAACATCATCTTCGATGTTATCAGCCTTAGCGTCTGCTTTCTTTTTCAGGTCGCCTTTACGCTTTTTGACAGCGCCTCCGGTACCTGAGACTGCATCAGCAGAATTCGAGTCTTCACCCGTTGCTTTCGCTTCGTCTAAATCTAGATTCATCTCTAGTTCTTCACTCATTTGGTTTCTCCTTTAATAGTAGGTTTGTTCTTTTATTTATATTATTCATGTTTTTGACAATGAACTTACAAATTTTTCAAATAGAGCCGCAGCCTTAACTTCTAACTCTCTTGTAGAGACCTTAGCGATCTCTTTAATCTCTTCTTCAATTTCGTCAAAGGTATTAGCCATTGCCCATGAAGAAGATGCAACATCATATATCCAATCAACGCCTTCCATAACACCTTTTACAAATGCGTCTGGAGCCGATGGATCAGCTACGATATCGCCTGCTGTTGCAAGCATGAAATCGTCCTGAACTTCCATAATGCCGTTCTTGTTCTGTTTAATTGACCCCATGCCACGAGAAGAGATCCCTACGAGACCTCCCTCATTGATAATATTTTTAACGATACTACCCATGGGAGTTTCCATGATCTTTGCTCGACCTACAATATTGGATCCATCTCTTTTTAGTTCAGTGAACATGTGAGATACACGGTCCAAATTGATTGTTGGTCCTGCAGGATGTCCTAGTTCACCGTAAGCTCTATTCTTAGCTACGTAATTTTCATTGTACCTTTTCATTTCTTTTTCTAAAACGGATACAGGGTACATACGTCCATTTCTGTTTTTGATATCACCCTGCATGATGATACCTTCGATAAAGTAGTTTTTACCTTTTTTGTTACCCTCTTCGTCAAGTATATCTTCTTGGATATACTGAACGTCTTCGACTAACTCTTTAATTAATAGTGACATATATGCTCCTTACGTATAAGCAACTGGTGTGTACGAGATAGCGCCAGTGGGTGTGATAGTTTGACCAACCTGCTTCTCGATAATTACAGATTCGGCTGGATGCATTTTAAAACTATAGCTTACTCCGGCTTCACGGTCAGCGGTTGCGGCAACAGCATTAATAACAATTGTATTAAAACCACTAGCGAGTTCGTTACAAATTCTAACTCTACTAGCTGTGGTTCCCGAATGGTTTGCCGCACTAGTAGCGGCTCCTGCCAAAGATACTAGTACTCCTGTGCCTTTAATTTCTTGTGCCATCTACTTGCCCGCCCGCATAGCGAATTGTACGATCTGCATGAACTTTTTACTGTCGTTCAGCATAGACTCGACTTTCTTTTTATTCTGCGTATTTAACGCTTTGTGCATGGAGAGTACCATAGATGCTGTAGTTAGATCGACTTTCTGCTTCTTACCGTCTTTAAATTTAATAGACTTAATAGACTTTGACTTCACGATATCTTGTAAGTCGGCTACTACGTCTTCAGAAATCTCTTCAGATTCCTCTTCGATTTCATCAACTCCTTCAACTACTTCCTCAGACTCGGTTACAGCAGTAAACTTAGATGTCATAGAAGATACGATTTCATCACGCTTCAGCTTTTGAGCATCAGTCATCTCATACATCTTTTCGCCGTCTTCTTTAGATACATCAGCAATACGAGGCTTACGCTTCTTACCTTTGATTTCTCCAGAGAACTGGTCATCTGGTGCAACGGGATGATCTTGCTTAGTTGCAATATGCTTGTTTACGAAATTCTGTTCATCTTCGGACTTGGCTTTTGTTATGCCAGATTCCTTAGATCCATCGTTCACTCCCTTAGCGACTTTGGCTTCTGAGAACATATCCTTAAAGCTTTTCATGTTGGCCCCTTACTCTTCGTCTGTTGCGACTTCGATGTTTTCAGCCGCTTCAGGCTGAAACATGTCAGTATATTTGTTTTCGATAGCAGATGTCATTTTATCTGCCATAATGTCGTTGAACTTGGATTCGAATTCTGTAGCATCCTTGTTCATCGCTGTCTTAATCAATTCTTTAACGCTCATTACTATCTCCTATATTCTATAATCTTATTTATATTTTATTACAACTAGTGCTTGGATTAATTAAATTCGTTGTTATCAGAGCCTTCTTCTGACTCTTTTTCTTCTTCGTCTTCAATTTCTTTATCCATGCTCTCAATATCATCTTCAGACATATACAAAACATTCTTACGTACCCAATCTTGCGAGTAGTACTTTCCTGTATAATCATCAATGTCTCTGAGAATGCCTAGTCGCTCTCTCAAAATTTCACTTGTCTTCAATTCTTCAAAATGGTTATCGCTCATAAAGTCGTATCTAATGTTAGCCGCAATTTTTGGCCAATCTTCCGGAGTAATAACTCCTTTAAGTATTAGTTGCTTCTCTAAAAGCTTGTCGAATAATGTAGAAAATCTTGCACGTAGTCTAGATATAAACTTACTAAACTTGATCTCATCACGTGAAATCTCGCTTGCTCTACCTAAAGAGAACCCAGCGTCTGATTCCATTCTAGATGCAGGTACATTAAGAGCTTTAAACAATCTCTTTTGAAAGTACAATACATCGTCAAGTTCGCCCAAGTTCTGTCCACCTGGTAATGTTGTAATCTCTGTCCCTCTACCACCTTCTCTTCGTGGTAACCAGAAATCGTCAGTCATAGACATATGTCTACGATCATCTTTAACGTCACCTGTAGCCATATCATAAACTAATCTGTTCTTATGCTTAGTCATCATATCACGTAGATATTGCTCTGCTTTCATTTTAGGCAGATTACCTACATCAATATAGAAGATACGTCTTTCTGGAGCACGTGAAATTCTATAGATAACTACCGCATCTTCCATCATTCTTAGCTGGTTGAGCGGCTTATATGCTTTGTGCATGTGAGATAACACTAATGTGCTACTCTCGTTAAGCATACCTGAGTTTGCGTTAACGATTGAATCTTTTGCAATCTTCAGTCCGTTTAGCCCAGACTGTGTTCCATCATTATTAAACTGTTGAGATTGATTACCAGCGATGTTATTAAAACCTTTCTCGCTGTAAATGTAATACTCATTCTTAACCTTTTTGCCAGTAACATTATTATCTTTACTGCCAATTTTTGCATTATCATACTCACGTATCTTTCTGATCTTACGTGGGTCGATATACCTTAATTCTTGTATGCCCTTCTTTGGTGACTTAACATCAATCATTATGTGATAGTTGATTCTTCCATCAACGTACCACTTCTGAAAAGTCTCATAACCATTATTAGAGAAGTCTAGTAACTTAAGTACCGTGTCAAATTCTTCACGAACTTTTTTCTTAATATTATCAGCTAAATCAAGATCATCTGTAATACACTCAACAACCTTGTTGTCAGTTGATACACAGATAGCCTCATTGACAATATCATCTACTGCCTGAGACACTTCTGGTTGCTGAAGCATTGTTCTATACTTCTGTACAAGTTCGGCTTCTGACTTAGCAGTGCCGTCCATATCCAAAAATGTGCTGATGCCAGTGCCTGTTGCGGCAATATTTACAGCGCCGTCATTATCTTCTGGCGTAACAAACGAAGGTATGTTAACGTTATCGTCTGCTCTTCTCTTTATTTCAAATCCAAATAATTCCATAGTTTATCCTTTATAAAGGGAGTGCATGAACACTCCCCCAATCTAGTTGCTCAATTAAGCGTTAGTGCCGCCAGTACCTGTAATACCACCTGCAACGTTCCACCAATCATATTGGAATGTCACGTCAAATCTCTCGATATCGTCTGTAGTGTTCCAATCCATAGTGATTGCGCCAACTGTAGTTGGGAACAAGCCATTGAAATTGTAGACTCTGAGAGGTACACCAGTTTTAGAGTATTGAGTGATCTGTGCTTGTGACTTATACTCATTACTTGCCGCTGTTGCTAACTGTCGTGTGTTTCCTTCATGAGCGTTAATAGAAGCCATCCAGTTTTCCATCGCATTGCGAATTAGGAAGTCTTCATCGTTCATGATAGTAACAGTCCATTCTGCGAATGTTCTGTCTCCCGCTACCTTTACTTTACGACCGAAATACGGGATCTCGATTGTTCCCAGTGTACTCTCTGGGATTGCTGCCGCTTGAACCATGAAGGGAGTCTTAAGATCAGCTATTGCATTTACAGGGTTTGTAATCTGTACTTGAAATAGTGACGCTTTAGCGCCTCCAAAGGTCAATTGGCTTTTGATTTCGTTAATGTTGAAAGCCATTATTCATTTCTCCTTTGAATTAGTATTTATTAGAACTGTCCAACGACTTCTGTGAACTCTACGCCCGATCTAACCGCAACGAAGTTCAATTGGATGAAGTTGATAGAACGTGCTGGTTTAATGTAGATGTCTCCAATAAATTGGTTAGCATCAACTACTGCGGCTGTATTGTTAGTCGCATCAACTACAACCCTAAAGTCGTATATACCACGTCTACCTTGAACGTCCCGCAAGAATGGCTCGACCAAGTTCTTAAACTGCGCTCTTGTGAACTCATCGTTGAATTCAAATAGAGTTGACTTAGCGGCTACACCGATAGCTTTCTCTAGTACAATAAACAATCTACGAACATTAATTCTATCAAACGCAGATGCCGCTCCGGCATTAGTCTTGTCACCGAACAATACTGTTCCTTGACCTGGCTGAGTGATTACTGGGTTAACGTTATGCTTATATAGTAAATCTCTCTGGGCTTTGGTTGCATTAAGCTTTAGCTTGACTACGTTCTTAACTTGACCTCTGTTGTATCCAGCAGGTGAGAACCATGGGTCTCTAACATCGTCAGTTCTAGCACAGATACCTGCAATGTCACCATTGAGAGGAATCCAACGATAAACATCAGAGTACTTGTCGTACTGATACTTATATCCACTATCGATAACTGCGAATGTTGTAGCTGTTACAGTTTTAGCAAAATCTACAATATTCTGTGCTGTAGCATCATCTTGCTCTGGGCTTACAAATAATACGCAATCTTTACGAACATCGCAAATATTAGCAATGATGTAGTTAGCAAGAGTTACACCTATACCTCTACCTTGAAGAATCAAAGAGATGTCTACGTCAGCAGGATCTTTGAATAAATCATATCCTGGAGCAACCGTAGCTAGAGTAGCGTTGACTTCATCAGCGCCCTCTGCTCCACTTGTTAATGTTGCAGAACCGTATGTGATACCTGCAGCCGCTAAAAGCGCACTCTGAGCAACCGATACTGCAATCCAATTAGAACCTTGATCTAATACGTCAACGATGAAGTTCGTAGAACCATCTGTGTTTTTAGCAGTAGATACGCAGTTAATATTTTCCCATCGCTCGATAATAGTTCCAGCTGTGCCAGAAATCTTACCGTCAAAATCCCTAACAACTAAGTGAATTCCACCAGCTGTTGGACCTGCGTCAAATAAATCAGCATCGCCCCATTGAGACTTGAACTGTGCGGCATACTGAGTGTGGTTATTATAAGCAGTCTTAAATGTTATTACTTGTGTCCAGCTTGATCCAGATCCAGTAGCAGTTGCTAATGAAGCGACTTCTAGTAGAGTACCGTCTGAAAGTACTATGTTGTCTCCAGCTGATAAGAATGTAGATGCTCCGGCACTTGTGGGGAGGGCAGCAATCGAACCTGTAGTTGCTTGAGGTTCTATAGTTATTGTATAAGCACGAGTGGCAGGCTCAAAGTTTCCATCAGTACAATGAGATATTTTAATTGAATTACCTAAAAGACCTTTATATTTTGCATTAATGTTTGTGCTTGTAGCGGCAGCGGCTGTTCCATCGCATGTACGTACTACGAATAGTGCGTCACTGTATGCTAAGAAGTTTGCGGCTGAAAACCAAGTTTCATGGTTTGTCCACTGTGTAGTTAGGGCTGCATTGGTGTAGTAAGTGGCCGGTTTGCCGAAACGATCAGCAAGATCAGATTCAGATGTTACTAGAGTGCGTATATTTTCAGGACCCCAACGAAAGGTGCCCGCAATAGCTCCCTCTGTTGTCGATACAGCAGGAACGATATTTGTTAGATCGATTTCGCTGACATTCACGCCTGGACTTGTTTGAAAAGCCATCTCTTATTTCTCCTTGTTTATTTTGTAAGTTATAAACTTCTATTATTACTATATTTATAAAAACAGCGACTCAGCTATATTAGTACTGTAGCCACTGTCTTGTTCCTATGTTCTGTTCTTCGATGACATCCTCATCATACGTATTAAAACCAATTGGCAGAAGGCTTTCCATGAGTTCTTCTTCATTCCGTGATCTTAGTCTATCGATAGTATTTATATCTGTGACTTCCTTGAAAAACGCTTGATCCGTCATCCAGGCAAATAAGACTAAACACATGACAAGATCGTCATGACAGCCAGATTCAGCCTCGTATGAGTTTGCTTTCCTAGAGAATGTCGATAGCTCATTTATTGTTTGAAAGTCGTGTACACGCAGTTGATCCTGTTCTATCAACATCTTTAACATGTTACATCCTACCGCTTTAACAGACTTAGTTGTTCTAACTCCTTTATCTGCACCTTTACTGAATCCAGTAGTGATTCTTTTTCCTGATCTTCCAGCAGATTCCGTAAACATCATGGTCTCTACTTCAAATTCATAGTGTAAGATTTCGGAAACTTGCTCTCCGATGTCGTTCACTTCAATTAACGTATATGCTTCGCCGTACCTCTGTATACTTCTATATATGATTTCAGCGTAGTCAATTGGGGTAACTGTGTTGTCTCTGTAGACGCATACTTGGTTATAAGGCATTTCCGATACATCTATAATCTGAAAAGCGGAATAGTCTAAACCTTTGCCTCTAGCTACGTCTACTATACACACGTACACGTGGTCCTTGATAGGCTGTTCGTACACTTTTAAATGTTGCGTCTCTGCGATAGGCTTTACGTCTACCAAAGACTTTAACTTACTGCCCTCGATTAGTGTACCAGAACTACCTAAGAAGTTACACTCAAATTCCTGTGAAAACTTCTGCGTGTCAAAGTCCATTGCCTGCAGAGTCTCTTTCTTCCATGCTTCGTCACGTCCAGGAACTCTTGCCCAAGGCACTTCGATATACACATATCCGTTGCGGTCTTCTTTAGCGCCCATACATGTCTTGTAGAAATGATTGAGTCCGTTAGGTGTAGACGTGAACAAAATCTTTGTTGTATTACCAGATGATATTGTCGGAAACACAGAAGCAAAGAACTCGTCCCAGTTGTCTACAAATGCCGTCTCATCAATATAAAGGAACGATATAGACTTACCTCGAATAGCAGAACTTGATGTACTTCCTGCAATAATTTTACAACCGTTTTCAAATTCAACTGATCCTTTGTTCCATTCAATCACACCCTGTTGTAACCAAGATGGAAGTGCTTCATATGCTATCTTAATTCTGTCTAAAATCTCACGAGCCGCATCGCCTTTATTTGCTAAAAGCGCACATGTTTTATAGTCGTTAAAGAGTACGTAGTGTAGTATAATAGCAACAGCGGTAGTCGTTTTACCTGCCTGTCTTGAGGTGTTAACTGTGACCCGTCTATTGTAAGTAATAGCTTCAGCAATTTCTTTTTGATAATCGTACATCTTTATAGGAATCAATCCGTGATCCACGTGTACAATTTGAATATATTTCTCAGAGAAGTATATAGGATCTTTGGCGCACTTTAAAAACTCTGCAACCATCTCGTTAGTGAACTCGATAGGAGTTCCCTTACGTTTTAGATTTACGTTGCCGTTATAACCACGTTCTGATAAACTACTCACCTTTTCTCATGTCCTTCAATAACTGTTGTAACTCAGCAGTCGATCCGACGAATAGGTTATTATTAACTTTACCGTCAAACGTTTCCGCTTCTTTGGGCTTCTTTTTCTCAGACATTCCCACCAAATCTTTGTTAGCATCTACGAGCGTCTTCATTATAGTAGACACGACTTCATAGGCACGAGGATGCTCTGAGGCTTTAGCAACATCTAGCATCTGTTCAAGTGCCTCGGTCCCAGTCTCTATTATGTTATAGAAGTTTGTTCTTGCATAGTCATAGTCAATCTCTGCCCGATCATCATCTTTTTTGACCTTCTCTGGTAGAGATTTTGCTTCTACTACAACTTTACCCTCAATCACTTCTTCCATAGGAGCTAGTCCCAGGCTATCACTAATCTTATCAATCATTATGCATCCAATATTTGTACAATCTCTGCCCAATTGTCATCTACGTTAATCGCCGAGAAAGCTACTGTTTCAGCTATCTTGGTCGTTGCCACATTTGCGGCTGTTGATCCTGGTTGTACGTTTACTTGCTCTTCGGCAGTAGTTGCAGTCGTACTTGTGAATATATTTGCGTCTGTAAACTTAATCACTCTCTTAGTTGAGGTAGGACCAAAGTAGTATGCTTTCATCGTGAAGTTAAGTGTCCACATGAGAACTCTTCTAGTCTGAAAATCTCCTTCATATTGATCTTCAGTTGTAACGCTATTTAGGACAACTGGAATATCGACATAGAAGTCCATAGTGTCTATCATTTTAACGCTGACTGTAACATCAGGCTTAAAGAATGGTAGAATCTGTTCTAAAATTTTAGTTCCGTCTTCTGTGTACTTCGTCATGATATTCAACTGGAACTCTAAATCGTATGGAGCAGGAGTGAATAGTGATGTAAGTGAACTATCGTTGTCGCTAATAGACTTAGTTTGTCTGGTAGAAGATGGTAGTTTTCGTGAAGAGTTATATGTCATGCCAGTCATTTCAAATGACATTCTAGGCAAAGTAATAGCTGGTTGATCTAAATTAGGGTCTTGCTCTAGTCTAGCCAATAGCTTCTGCATAGGAGCATAGTTAATAGGCACAGTCATTCGCTGTTGCTCTACGCCTGCATTATCGCTTCTACCAATTTGAATATCGTTAAATAGTGTGCCGAATACGGCAACATATCTACGTGTTGTCTGATTATAAAATCTTTGTCCAAACATTAGAAGTTGTCCTCACCAAATGGATTGTTCTGACTAAAGTCGATTATGTTATCACCCAACGTTTCTATTGCTGTGTTGTCTGCAAAAGTGTCTATTAACGATACTGTATCTTTAGAAGCAGATATTGTTATAGTGTCGCCCATTCCAACAGTAGTGGTCTTAATATAATACCATGTGCCTGTGGACGTAGGTGTCCAAATAACCTTAGCGCCTGCGTTTCCAGGTGTACCAACTACGGATATTTCCGATGCTGGCACTGGAGCACCGTTTGATGGAGTAGTTCCAGTATATATTCTAAGAGGATGAGTTTCGTTTGATGTATGACTTTGGTCGAATGTTATGACTTCTCCCACACGTGCTTCTAGTTTAGGAGTATTAATTAGATCGCCCTTATCTTCTACATCTTTCAGAGAGAATACTGCACTTCTGACTTCTACTGTAAATGTGGTGCCTGTCATATCTCTGAATATGTTCTCATCATCGAAGTGATTATCTAATTCAGTTTGTCCCGTCGTAAATCTCTCGCCACTGTATTCGAATAGATCACACCTAAGATCGTATGTCTGCAATGATCCCATTTGATAGAAAATTGCTTCATGTTCTACGTGCTGTACAACAAAGTATTTTTTGTTTAAAGGAAGATATATGAGATCGCCTTCACGTGGTCGATTTATAGCACTATTCAAACCAACTTCTTGGTTATATGTTCTTTGAGCTATAGTTAACGTGATAGAATCCCGTATTTGTAGACCAAACTTAGATAAGAAATCTCCTTCTCCTTCAAATGAGTCCACGTTCTTAACGTACATCTCAACCTGATAAGCATCATCGAACGAAGACAAATCATCTTCGTTTAAGATATCATCTTTTGCGTTGATGGTCCTTGGAATAAACCAAGTATCAACTCCATAAATCTTTATAGACTCCACTACCAAATCTTCGATGAGATTCTGTTCCATCGAATTTTCATAGTTTTCGAAATAGAAGTTCTTAGCCACTTTATTACCCTATCATATCGACAACAGGAAGAGAGTAAGAAGACATCATTTCATCTTCTAATTGTCTTATCTCGTCCCGAGCATCATTTAAGATTTGTTCTCCGCTGAACTGAATGTTACCAGGCAAAGTCATGCCGTTAAATTTAGTTAGATTACTTCCCCATTGAAACTTAATTTTAGCTGCCGCATAGTTCTGAAGCCAACGGTCTTTGTATACGTCTGCATAAGTTGCGGGATCTACTATTTTATAGCACTCTGCTACTACGAAGTTTCCAACAGACATTTTAGCCCAATCCATATCGATGAACAGTCTATTGATGTGTCGGTTGTATCTAATTGGTTGTTGACCAACAAGTAACTCTTCCATGAATTGCAAGTTCTGCATTGACATGTAGTAGTTTGTGAGATTGTAGCTGACCATCTCATGTATGTTGTTTAGTACGAATTGGTATTGAACGTTGAACATTCCGCTACCAGCAGTAATGCTTGATCCGACAGGAAACAAGTTAACAACGCCAATGATATTCTCAGGCACAGTAAGGTACTGATTCGTGATATCCGTTTGAGTAATCTCGTGCTTCAGATAAGTTTTCTCAGTACCATCAAAGTGGTAGTCCCAATAGTATGATAGAGCCTCATCAATGCGATCTTCTGCTTGATCAGCATCAACGTTGATCTCTATGACTGGCTTGCCTAACTTTCTTAGGCACCACTCTTTAAATTGCGGTCTTGTTGTTGGCTGTGCCATTTCTATCTTCCATAGTTAGTTTCTATAGTATTTATGCTTATCGTTTATGGCTTTGTAGGCCATGTAATATTATCAACATCAGCTTGATCTGTTATATCTCTTAATGCCTCTCTATATGTAACCCATGCTGTAGGAACTGATGTTCCAGCCTCTGCATGTTTGGTGACAATCCAATCGGTTTCTGCTAGAAGTTTATCTCTTTCTTTTCTAGCAGGTCTCCATTGCTGTCTTATGGTTGCGGCATCAATGTCTGCTTGTAGTACACCCGTCTCTAATAACCAATCTGACTGTGCAAATCCGATTTTCTCGCCGGAATCTAATATAAATTCTTCTTCTATAAAAAGTCCAGTATATGCATTTTCGTTTTCGTCAGTCATTATTGGTATACCTTAGTTGCTAAAGTGGCAGTAGTAGTTGCACTTAAAGTTGTCTGGTGGGGCGCACTGTACGTTTCTTGGTCTGCGGTGTGGTTTCCTATGTAAAAATTAGGTTCAAACCCTTCTGTTGTTATATTATATACGTATCCACCAGCTCTTAACATAACATAATTCATCATATTGTGAGCAGTACCACCAGCGGCTGCAATAGTTTGTCTGTATGTATAACTATGATGAGTAACAGTGAATACATGAGGATGACCACCCCAATCATTATTTCCACATACACACTCAAACTGTAAGCCTGCTTTATGTCCACCATGAACACTTGGACCGGTTGATGAGTAGGTTCTCGATATAATCATTCTTCTATGTCCCCAATGTGAAGTAGATCCAGTCCACCAAATTGGGAAGTATGTATCATGATAACCATCACCCTCAGATCCAACCGTAATAGAAGTGTGATACAGACCTGGTCGATCCGAAGCTCCTTGTAAATATGCCATTATTCTATTTCCTCCAAACTAAATTTGAACTTTTTACCACTCTTATTATTGATGATATATAAATGTTCTTCACCTTCTTGTATTGTCCAATTGCCTGTAGTTCCATCTACTTCATTGCCTTCTTCTTTACCTTCGTTTGAAAGATGTAAATCTCCAGTATAGACATTTCTCCACCGTAATGTCGCTGAGCCTAAATCAATTGCGTCATCGCTAACGGGATAAACATGATTGGTAAATTTCGCATCTGTGGCTGAAAGTACCAGTTTGGCTTGTGCGCTTACATATAATGAAACGCTCGTGTCGTATGCCGCTATCCGCGGATTATTACTCATGTTTTTATTAACAAACCCGCCATCACCTCTAATCTGGAAACCTTTAGTTCCACAGTTCATGTCTGCCATAGATCCTGATAAACTAAACCCGCAACTACTTCCTGACCCATCAGTGAATGAGACATTAGTTGCTAGAATTTCTCCAGCAACTTGTAGTTTTACCGATGGTAGTGCTACACCGATACCAACGTTGCCGTTTGGACGAATCCTCATTTTTTCAGATACTTGGGCATTGTTTGCACCGCCAGAAGCAGTAGTACCACTATGAGTATAGAATACTAAAGCACCTCCATTACTTACTTGATTATCATACACTGCTCCAATACGACCAATTGTCCAACCTTCGTTCCAAGCATCTTGTTGATATACTGAGTTCTGTGACCATATTGAGCTAAAATCAATCGTTGGACCTTCGCCAACACTATTAGTGGCAGCGGCTACTCCTACAACAGAGGTAGGTTTAGCATTTCCATTTTGATCAAAAGTATCTTCATAAAAATACCCTTTCAAACTAGAAACGACTCCCCCTACTGATACTGATTGATTAATAAGAAGATTTCCGCTATCGTTAAGACGCATCTTTTGAGTACGAGAATTGTTTAAGCCAGTGTTCCATCCTATAGTGTATCCAGCTTGGTGAGTAGAACCACCTGAGCTAGCCCAAAAAGATTGTTGTGAACCAAAATCTGATCCGCCGGCATTTCTTAAACCAGCGGATGAATAAAGAGCGCCAGCAGTAAGATTTCCTGACACATCTCCTACGCCATTTATGTCTAATTCTGTAGCTACAACTTTAGTATCAATATTAAACTGACTATTACTCATAAATGCTCTAGCAGTACCGCCTATAGCAAACCCTAAGTTGTCTGATGCAGACCTATAAATCCCTGTGTTCGGGTCATTTGCAAAAGACAATGAAGGTAAAGAAACAGTGCCGTCATTTGCTCCTATCGTCCCTGCAACAGTAAGATTGCCACGCAAAATATCAACACGTCCAAGATGATCTATTTTAATTGCTGTCTTTGACCCTGCGGAATAGTTATCAGTAGTTGAGAGGTACATTTTAGTACCGTAAGAACCATCAGATCGGGTGTATATTCCTGCTTGTGCAGTATTACCGCTTCCGCTATCACTAGCTCCAAACGTAAGTGCTGTACCTGCATGGTCTGTAACAGAGTCTGGGTCAAGATGAATAGTACCCTTTGCCGCTCCTTGAGCAGTCTCACTGTAAACAGCCCCACCATTTGCTGTAATTCCGTTGGCGCTGAGATTGCCTGCAAAGGTAGCATTTTGAGCATTATCAATTGTTAATGCTACTGTACCAGTAGTCTCTAGTGTCATAACTTCTGGACTGGAGCCGTGGTTATATTTTATTTTACCTCTAGCGGAGACGTTGTCGGAAAATAGTATTTCGCTTGTGCCACCAGCAGAACCATTTCCTATGTCAACTTGTGTACCCTTAATCGTTCCTGCAAAGGTAGCGTTTTTAGTTGAAAGGTCTAAGGAAAGTACGTCATTTGTACCTGTTGGTGAATTTGTTTTTCCAAAAAATAAACCATTTGCATTATTTACTATGTAGGCATCTAAATCTGTACCTGCTGTATCTTCAAAAAATAATCTTGGATAGTTACCTGATATTTTGACAGTTGATACACCTGAGCTAGTAACATCTAATGGTTTATTAAAGACAAACTTAGTACCACTATGTGCATATGTCAACGAAGCAGTTGCACCATCAATAGTTATTCCAGCACCATTGGCTGCGGCAGAATCGGTTGCACCACTAGCGAGAGTTAGGTTTAAGTCATCTACTGTTAATGTGGTCGAGTTGATTGTAGTTTGTGTGCCATCTACTTGCAAGTTGCCGGCGATGATAACTGTACCTGTATCGTCAGCGTGTGTCGCAGGGTCGATAGTGAATGAAGCAGGACCACGTAGATATCCAGTGAGTGTCGTGTTGACAGCAGTCGTATTGCCTGCTACATCTAAATCACCAGATGCGAAGAATTTACCAGTTGCATCAAAATATCCTGACGTAGCAGTCGTAGTTCCGTCATATCTACTAAAAAGTATTCTACCGTTAGCTGTATCATTCTGTGATGTAAGTGTAAGGTCACTAGCAGAATGATTTATAAAGGAACGTGTGTTTGTGCCATCAGAATCTTGAAGGGTAATTCTAGGAAAGCCACTTCCCTCTTGTATTAACAAATCTCCAGTAATAGTGCCATTGCCAACACTGGTAAAGCCATCCATATCTACAGTACCAGTGACGTTTACGCCAGATGCTGTAGTGTCGAGTCGTGATCCGTTATTGTGATAGAGAGTTACTGCACCGGCTTTATCAGCCTTGATCATGTCGTTGTTATCGCCATACGACTGAATTCTTACTGATGCGTCTGCTCTGAGATATAAGCTACCAGTACCAACATCTTCGATGAAAGAGTTGTTTACGTTGTGGTAAATCTGAAGATCGCCATCAGTGGCAGTGCCCACTTTGATCTTGGCGTTGTCGTTTAGATGTAAGTCTGATGTGACATTACCAGTTATGGCAACATCGCCACCTACTGATAGTCCATTCTTTACTATGAAATCTTTATTCGTTGCCAAGGTTCACTCTCCCCAATAGCGTTTATGTATACTCTTATTTATAAAGCGTTGTATGCGTCCACAACAGCCGAAGGTGTTGCATCTACGATAGCTTGTGCATCTGTTCTCTCTGATACGTCTGTTACAATAAGAGGATTCGTAACTGTTTCGGTAGATGATGTGTCAGTATCAAAATCATAAGTCGTGACTTCTACAGTTGCATCTAGTGCATCAATAGCAGTGACGGTAACGACATCTGCCATCACGTCATCCATCTGCATTGTTTCTTCATTCAAGACTTGTTCTCCTGTAGCTCGACTTTCTGTTACTTCTGCACGACCAACTGATAGAACGTATTGTGATAGTCTTGCTATCGCTGTAGTGTATGCTGATAGTTGTTGTGCGGCAAGTTTAGCGGCTGCGGCATCTAGTATGTCTTGAGGTACATCACCGATGGTAGTACTACCAGTATTGGTTTTAGGGAAACGTGCTTTAACATCTGCAACATGAGCCGCTTGTGTGCCATCAGCAATCATTCCTAATTGGTCTCCCGTAGAAGCATAACCATCGGGACCTGTGCGTAGTGCTACATAGTCTGGTTCAATAACGTCTGGGCCAACAGGTGTGTTACCTTCGTTAATCCAATCGAGGATTGCTTGGTAATCGGTGTTAGCTGGGTCATTTGGTACGGAAATAGTGCCGTTAATGACAAGACCGGCTTCATATGTTTTTACTGTTTCGATGTTCATATTATAACTCCGCTGAGGCTGTAAAGACTAAAGTTGTAGATTGAGACCCCGCATATGATCGTGAAGTAAGACTTGTAAACCCCGCCAAATCAAAACCCAAAAAATTAGGTCCTGAAGGAGATGCTTGCGCCACTGCCGTAGAGGTTGAAGTAAGTCCTACGCCCATGCCTTGAAAACCTATTGTACCAGCTACTCTTGCGACTGTAGGATTAGTTCTCATCTCAGGAGAAAGAGGGGCGTTAATTCTCATACGAGTCGTAGTATTTGCGGATCCAAAACACTGCCCGTTGTAAATATTTTGATAATACCGCTGACACAACGCCAGTTCTTCGCCGTATGAACGATGCTCGAAGGGTGTGGCAGTGGAACCAATTTCTAACTGGACACCAGTTATGCTTATGTTTCCTGCGGCAATAGGATTATTCCAATGGTTTCGTATAGCAAGGGCTACACAAATATTAGTAGATCCTGGAGTACCTGTTATAGTGTATGTTCTTGAGTATCTTTTCCACCCAGTTGATAGAGAGTGGTACTCACTGCTGTCATTAACCTTAGCCTCGACTTGGCTACTAGACGAAGTTTGTCCAACTCTAAAAGCCATCCAATCCATAAGTCTATCTCCAGCGGCAGTGGATTTTGCATAGTAGCTTACTGTAAACTTCTGACCAACATATAATTCGCCAGCAATTCCTGCTCCTGGAAGTTCTATTCCGTGTGATATTATATACTCGCCTACAGGAGTACCCGATGTTGTAAGAGCGTATGCAAATCCATCAGGAACATCGGTGGATTGTTGATACTGAGTTCTCCCAGAACTGTAAGGTACCCATCTATCTACACAATGGTAAGAGTTGTTTTGTGAAGTTGTTTGTACCGTTCCCCTTTGCCAAACAAGCATCGCTCCATTAATAACCATATTTCTACGACCTACACCAATAAGTGCTTGTTGTTCCTGAGGGGTCTCAGCACGAAGCATTGCTTCGCCAGCAACTCCTGAAGGTTTGTCGAGTTCGGCAAGTTTCTCACGAACATTGATTTCTGGTTTTGTAAATTTAACTGCCATTTTTAATCCTCTACTATGAAGCCGTTGCTTGCACTGATTGCTGTACCCACTGCGTCTGTTGTATTATTAACTCTACGAAGTCCTTGAAACTCTGATCGTCCTGCGCTTGTACCAACATGAAGCAGTTCTGTATCATCATCGTATGCTAGTGCTGTGACTGCATCACTAGTACCATAAAGAGTAGCCTTTCCATTCTCTTGGAATAAGACCTTCTCATCGTTGTATATCTTTTTAATTTGTTCTGGGGTAGGGGCTGCCAATGCGTATCTAGCTAGTGCTAAATTTGTTACGTTACAGGGGTTTGAATAAGCGCCTAAATTAGTAGTCTCTTCTACTCCTATGTGCATTCTTGCAGTAGTACCCGCATTATGGCTACTTGCACTGGTAGCGACAGAGCTGTATAATTTCCCATCAATATAAAGGCTCATTGTGGCACCTTGTCTTGTACCTACTACATGATGCCAGTGACTGTCATCAAATGCGGTGGTAGTGGTTATTGAGCCAACATTAGATGACGTATCTCTCGTATACCATTGAATTCCTGAAGTACTGCCACCAACGATACGCAACAGTAGTCCCCCAGTCACGGTGGGATTACCAAATCTTCTAAAAATAGTTTGTTCTGCGGCCGTTGCGGCTGTTTTGAGCCAGATCATAACACTATAGTCACCTGTACCTGGCTCTAATTCTGCCTTATATGGCTGAAGTAGTCCATTACTGCCAGAGAAGCCACTATAACCCAGAAGGTCAGCACCCGTTGCTACAGCAGTCTTTGTAACTGTACCCGCTCTAAGCATAGGACAGTTATAATAGCTTCTATCGTCAGCACTGATTTTATATATTTTAAAGTTATCTAGTGACACTGCTTGACTTGCATATAGTGAAACGATATTTGTATTATTTGTATTTTGTTGCCATATCGCATAACATTTACTACCGACTGCAAAGAATGCAACATCAACATTAGTTGCATTTGTATAAGGTTTAATAACTCCGTTAGTATGCCTATTTACAAGTTGAACATGAGGTCCATTACCTGATAATACGTCAAACTCTGCTTGATACCATTGGCCCGAAAC